>Ga0272440_1001301_pt1 | contig 20693 bp, 17 predicted proteins | sample SSMMMBAug17_FD_192440 | JGI IMG/M metagenome (GOLD analysis project Ga0272440, IMG submission 192440) | Marine sediment archaeal communities from Little Sippewissett salt marsh, Falmouth, MA, United States - SSM-MMB-Aug17 | ecosystem: Environmental > Aquatic > Marine > Wetlands > Sediment ...
GTTTGATTGCTCAAACAATTGATCAATCATTATATTTTTTGATGGTTGTTCACTACTATATTCCACAACTTTACTTTTACTCCTTATTCTATACTGATGAATATCTGACATTAAATCGATACAAAAATTCTTTTTTGCTGCTCCAGACAATATGATTGTCTATAAAATATTGAATTGTATTCTTAAAAAATCCACTGCTGGAAAAAACAAACAAAACCGCTTTGTCTATTTTTTCAAGAAGCTTGGATTTCCAATTTTTCGCTAATCATAATGAAACTCCTGTTAACGTGCCGTTGAAGGATGCTTTTAATTAATAGTCTTATTTATCAACTATAATCAAGATTTTTAAACTATGTGTTGAAATTATTAACGTAATATAATACAAAACTGTTAAGTATAAGATATTAATTTTCTATGACATATCAACACTTCAGTATTTATAGAATCGGATAAGAAATGACGATCAAAAATCATTTGAGAAGTTTTTATACCTTTCTTCTATTAAAAATAAAAGGGAAAGAACCTGTTCGAACAGGAAAATGCCATGCGTGCGGAAAATGTTGTCAGGCTTTTCGAGTAAAATCAGAAGGAAAATGGATTAAAACGCAACAAGAATTTGAGATACTCACTCAGCAAAAAACAGAATACTCACGATTGATCCCTTCAGGCGAAACTGATGGTATTATTGAGTTCACCTGTTCATGGCTCACTGAGAATGGTTCTTGTAGAGATCATGAAAACAGACTGTCCATTTGTAGAGACTATCCAGCAACATCAAGATTTTATACCGGTAATAAATTACCTGACTATTGTGGTTATTCTATTGAAGCCGCAGTTCCATTTCAGAAAGTATTAAAGAAAAAGATGAAAAAGATATATTGAAATTTTTATCGAATGAATATGGAAAGAATTGATATGGGCTATGAAATAAATATTTTACTGGTTGATGAAGCCCCTGGTCGTCTTAAAGTGTGTATCAGGTCAATAGTAGCAGATGTTATACAAGATATGAGAAATACAGGAGAAATAATTCCACAACCTGTTACTAAAACAGCTCTATTGTCCAAACTTATTTTTTCATCGCTGATATAGGTCAGCTTACACTTTCAAAACCGAGATAAGGTCATCATACAAATGATTTTTAGCAACAATGACGGATACGTGTTTGGGTGATGTATATGAAATGGGGTTTTGCAAGAAATCGGTAACCTTCCCACCACACGCTCTGATAAGAACCTCTCCTGCAGCAATATCCCAGAGATGGGTTATATTATTGATATACGCCCCCAAAGCACCTCTGGCGACATCGACCATGGCAATCATGCTGGAGTTAAAGGCATATATTCCACCCGAAACATTGGATAACTGTTCAAGTATTGATTTTTTGTGCACTGGATTTTCTGACAAAAATTCATGAATTTTTTCTGGATTGTTTCGGGTTAAATGGATTCCTATAGCTTCATGGCTTAATTTTTTAGGAGGATCATTCTTTACTTTGTTGATTAGATCAATACGATGGTTATTTGATATGTCCCATTCCCAGGCTTCTGTATTGCTGTTGTTTTTTGGTTGGCTATGATCTGGAATCATTGCGGTGTAAACAACATGGCGAATGGGATTATAAATAGCTGAAATTCTTAATTGATCAGCAATAAATATAGCTGCTGCGGAACAAAATAATGGAATGCCGCGGATAAAATTACCCGTTCCATCAATACCATCAATGATAATTCGAACTCCTTTTTGTTGGTTGACAAAGTCTGAAGAAGAAAGAATTTTCTGGAACAGTAAAGCAGGTAGTTGCTTTTGAAACCATTTCTGAAAATGAGTTTCTTCGCCCAAACAAAAAAAATCACAATCAAGGTCAGTACAAATTGGAGAAATATAGTCATTTAAAACATGAAGTATGGATAATGTCGCTTGTAAATCAGCCAGTGTCGATGGATTCTTTGAAACCGTTTGTTGTTCTTCGTCAGGCCATGACATTGGCTGTTGATAAAATTGCATGGCTGTTGTTCCACCGGCAATGACAGCTTTCATTAACGCTTGTTGAAGCGCATCAAGTATTTCTTTTTTTGGCTGATTATTATATTGTGATTGGCTATTGTCTGATATACTCATCCCAGGTTTCCATCCGAGTTTTTGTGGGAGAAAATCGTTTCTGATTACCTTTATTCATCGGTGTTGATGTTGGTTCTTTGCCCATATAAATCATTTTCTTGACAAATTGCTCTATTGAAAGATCATTTGTTAAATCATCGATGCTTTTATACAGTCCACATTCTGAAAGAGCGCTCATTTTTTCTAATGTCCATTTCCCTGATGGACGATTTCCCACTTGAATGGAATAAATGCACAGCCGATCTTTGAATCGCATGATTAGACTTTCTGCTGAAAAAACAGGAGAGTTTTGCAAATCCTCTGCATCACTAATCACCAATAGGGCTGATGGTTCAGATGTTTTGGATAAAAGATCATATAACGAAGCGATGGTACTTGCCAATGGGGTTTTACCACCTGTCCATCTAATTTTTTGAATAGCTTCTTTCAAAGAGTTGCGGTCATATTTTCGCAAGGGGATAACAATGTCTGTTTTCATTTGAAGAGGCCATAACGTTCTACCTATTGTGATAAAACTTAGCTGAAACGGAACCTTGAGTGACATCATCTGGTCATTCATCTTTTCCAATAATTGTGTTGCAGCCTTTATTTTTAATTCTTTTTTATAGAATTCTCCCATTGAAGCAGATGCATCCAGAATAATGATCAGATTGCTGTAAGGTTCAAATTCTTCTGTAATATTAAATTCGTATTCAATAGGCGAATTATTCTTAAAGTGATGTGTAGCGCATCCGGTCATTGTATTCATGAGAATGACAATTAAAAGAGTTGTACAATAATAGTTTTTAGACGTTAAGTACATCATTATTTCATCGCTTTAGGTAATTTCCAAAAAGATACATAAATATAGCAAAATCGCATAAGTCTACAAGTTTTGGTATTTTTTATCTTACTGAGATATTAAGATAAATGCTCGTTCCCTGGCAAAGCCTGGGAACGAGCATATCATGATTATGATAACATTAAACTCTTTTTTTAATTCAACCAGTTGAAAAGAGCCTGGTTCGCAGCGAACGAACGATCAAGGTTTTCCCAGGTATATTTATTTCCGGAAATCGCTTGATTCAGTATTGACAGAATTAAAAATATGGATTTCTTATTAAATACAGAGTTGGAATTCAATTATCATACCATTCTATTTTTTTCAACGCTGAAAGAATGAAATAACCGAAAGCTTATGTTGACTTTAAAATAGAGGCGAGTTACCATAAGGATTGATACATATTTGTGTTATGAAACTTATTATTGACATTTTTGTATCTTTCAAATGAATAAAAATCGGTAAACAAATGGCCATATAAATATTATATATCAAATAAATACAATTAGATATATCTGCAAATAAAGCTTTTGAAAAATTTGGCATACTCTATGCTCTATAACTGAGCTGTAACTATCAAGAGTTTTATTTCATTTATTATAAATAAAAAGCAGCAAGGTTTGCTGTTGAATTAAAAGGAGGTTTTTAATGTCGATTATTTGTGAAACAAAAGAAGATGTATTGAGAGTTGTAAAGGACAAAAATGTCAGTTTTATCCAATTCTGGTTTACTGATGTATTGGGAATTCTGAAAAGTTTTGCCATTACACCATCAGAACTTGAAGGTGGTCTTGAAGAAGGTATGGGCTTTGATGGTTCATCCATTGAAGGTTTTGCACGAATACATGAAAGTGATATGGTCGCAATGCCCGATCCTAAAACATTTCAATTTTTACCCTGGCGTCCAGATGAACGGCCTGTCGCACGTATGTTTTGTGATGTTTTAAATCCTGAAGGAACTCCATATACAGGCGATCCAAGATTTGCATTTAAGAATCTTTTAAATTCCATCGCAAAAAAGGGTTATACCTATTTTATTGGACCAGAGCTGGAATACTTTTATTTTAAAGATTCTGTAGCCCCCCAAGGAATTGATAAAGGTGGTTATTTTGATAGTCGTCCACTTGACTTAGGTTCTGACTTGCGCCGGGAAACAATCTTTGCATTACAGGATTGTGGCGTACAGGTAGAATACAGTCATCATGAAGTTGCTCCCAGTCAGCACGAAATTGATCTCAGATACGACGAAGGCCTTAAAATGGCTGATAAAACAATGACATATCGTCTTGTGGTTAAAGAAATTGCCAGAAAATTTGGTTATTATGCTACATTTATGCCCAAACCTATTTTTGGCGAAAATGGTAGTGGAATGCATGTGCATCAATCATTGTTTGATGGTAAAAAGAATTTGTTTTTTGATGGTAGTGATAAATATAATCTGTCAAACCTTGGAAAAAGTTATATTGCTGGAATAATGAAACATGCGCGTGAAATCATTGCTGTAACCAATCAATGGGTAAACTCTTACAAAAGATTGGTTCCAGGATATGAAGCACCGGTTTATATTTCTTGGGCCAGACGAAATCGATCTGCAATGATCCGAGTTCCCATGTACAAACCAGGCAAAGAACTTGCGACACGAATGGAATTTCGAGCACCTGATCCTTCATGTAATCCTTATCTGGCTTTTTCTGTTATGCTTGCAGCAGGACTGAAAGGTATTGAAGAAGGGTACGATCTACCAGAACCTATTGAAGATGATATTTTTGAAATGTCTGATGCAGAAAAGAAAGAACGTGGTATTGAAACATTACCTGGCAACCTTTATGAAGCCATTCTGGCAGTTGAAAACTCAGAACTTGTAAAATCAGCTTTGGGTGAACATATTTTCAATAAATTCATTGAAAATAAAAAAATTGAGTGGGATAAATACAGAACTCATGTGAGCCAGTATGAACTTGATAAATACCTGCCCATTATGTAAGATGTGAAAATTCAAAGATGAATGATGGCTATCTAAAGTAGCTATCATTCATCTTTATAGATAAGTTCAAACTTAATTATAATTAATTTTTAGCAATCCACTGTCCATACTGTCGATCTTCTCTTAAAATATGATTGACAATCCAATCTTTCAAAAAATCAATTAATTCATTACCACTTTTCATTTCTCCTGTACAAAATCTGGTTTGATACAATTTAATTTGTTCAATTAAATAAGCATGCTTTTTCTGATGAGCTTCTAACTCAGGAAATTTCTTTAATTTCATGAGTTTTTCTTCTTCTCGAAAGTGAACTTCAGTATATCGAATGAGAAAGTCCAGGGCATCGTTTAACGAATCTTTGTTTGGATCGTTTTGGAAAATTTCATATAAGTCATTGGCAGCCTGAAACATCTCTTGATGTTGCGTGTCCATTTCTTCAACTTGAACACTGTAATCATTTCTCCATAAAAAAACAGGTACTTTACTGAATTCAGGATGCAAAATCAGCTCTTTACGTTTTTCATAAGCTTCCGTCAGTTTAATACGAATCACGGGGATATCCGATAATAATTTGGCATGAATAAAATACAATTCTGTCGTTTCAAGTGTTTTTGCATTTAATATGTCCGTAATGTTGAAAAGAATGCTTTGTTCTCCAAAGAATTTTCCTTCACCCAATGTTTCAAAAATGTTATCGTCTAAATATCGCTGTACTTTTCCAGACTTAATCATAAATAAACCAGGAACATCCTTTTTAGGAATTTCTTGTCCTGCTTCAAAAGCATAGTAAAGCATTTCATTTGCCAGATTATTCTGAAAGGGATAAGAAATTGCCTCACCAAAAAGCCATGTTTTTTGTAAAAATTCTCTTTTTTCCTGAAGTTGTTCAATACCCTCATACAATCCATTTTGTTTAACAAAGGATAAATATAAGTTTGCTGGTAACCTGAGTGCCATAACAAAACTGGCTGCTCGATACGTTTCATTTGAAGGCGCACCAATCAATCCTGACATTTCACCAATTAAAGCACCGGCCGATAGAATACTCAAAGTGTGGTCATCTGAATGGATCATTTCAACATTGCCAGAGATGATTAAAAATAATTCTTTATTAACAATACCATTCTTGATCAAAATGGATTGAGGATTATAAGTCAGCACCTGATTGTTTAACAAAATATATATCTGATCAAAAGGAGCTGCTGGAAAATAGCTCCTCAAAAATTGGTAGGCTGATCGAAAAGAGTAATCTTGATTTGCAGGTATGAGTATATCTGTCATACCAAATGGCGCTCCTGAACCAATGGCTTTCTGGCTATTGGTTAATTCATTGGCCGTATGAGATAAAATTAATTTTTCGGACATGTCTTTTTTAAAGTCTTCAGCATTGCCATGAATCATACCGCCGCCAACATCCAATTTTTTAATATTGACTGTTGTCAGGTATTCTTTTTTGACATTATCATAAAATTCCTGAGAGATGCCGATTTTTTCTTTATCATCAGTAATCATTCCTCTTAAAAGATCTAAAGCCACGATATCAGCATAATGGCTATAACTGTAATACCCCTCTTCACATAAGGCTCTAAAAGTAAAAATGTTGGTCTCAACCGGATGTGGAGAGAAAACAGGTCGGACTTCCAATCCATTGACATTATTCCAAACATCAAATTCAAGATCAACCACATCAAAATAAGCATAAAATTGTTCTTCATCAATATCCAGTAAGGCTGTCAATTTTTTAATCACAGAATCGCGAACCAATGGGGTTGCATAATATTTAATTTTTTGATCGGTTCTCATCAACGTAGGAATGCCACAAAAATGATCATCATGGGAATGCGTATGAAAAATACCTTCTATTTCATTTACGCCGATACCCAATGTATTAAGTATAAATAACATATTGGGACCTGCATCTATTAAATAAACACGCCCCTGAAACATAAGAATACTGGACATTGTAGGACGGTTTATGTCCCATCCATCACCTTCGCCAGAGTGAATAATTCCAAAATATTCTCGCTTAATATTGTAATATCCCAATGGATAGGCTGACTGGTATTTAGAATTGGGTGAAATATTTAAATCAATGGTAACGTGTTCATCTTCATATTCAATTTCAAAAACATTTACGCGTACGCGTTTAATAAAAACATTATCTCTAATTTCAACAGATTCTTTACCCACTACTTTGCAATCTAACAGTTCTTCTGTGCGCCGAATGGTACCAAAAGCAAATTTCAATTTCAACCGCATCAGGTCATGCGCTTGTTCTGGTGAGATGCCAGATTCGACCATTTCTTCTTCGGAAATTAATCCATAATTACCTCTGTATATATACTCCATTTGAGATTTCACTTGAGCTTCAGAACCGATAATCATTGGTTTTTCACCCGTATTGTTCGGATGTCCTGGCAATATCATCCCTTGTCTGTAAAGCATTTGAAGAACAGGAAATTCAGCAAGATTTGCAAAAGAACCATTTTGAACCAAAACATCAGAAAGTAAAATAACGTTTGGACCAGTCTCGAAGGCAACACCATCTTTTTCGGTGGTAACAATCAATCCTCTTTTCATAAGGTGTTTTACCGCATCAGCTGGACACCCACACAAAATATGAATTTTAACCTCAGGTATTTCTATACAGAAAACACCTGTTGTGACCTGAATTTTTCTAATTTTGATCATTATTCTTTCCCTATATATTTTTCCATTATTTTGTTTAATTGTGATCGTTTAATGGGTTTAGGCAAAATATCATTTATACTTGACGATATGGACTTTTCAAAAATGGCTGCTGATTTATTTTCTGACATTGCAATGATAACAGGAGGTAAATCTATCTGAGATTCTTTAACAATTTGTTTTATTTTTAATAATGTTGTGGTGGCGTTGATCAATGCAGAGTCCATATCTAAAAAAACCAGATCAAAGGGGTCGTTTTCTAAAGACTGTTCAATCGCCATAACTGTCAATGCTGCATTATCAGATATTTTAACCGTGCAAGGATGATCTTTTAAAAGATCCGATAGTAAAATTGTGTCCACTTTATTGGCCTCAGCAATCAGAACTGTCTTGGAGCTGTTTCTTTGTATCGTTGATTTCTTTTTAGGGGGTACTTTGGAATATTTATCTAATAATTGGTAAATATCATTTATCTTGTACAAAAGTGCCTGACTCAACGATGAAATGTTGTCTATTGCTTTACTGTAATTATGGCAAGGTTCATTTTTATTTTTCAAATCTTTTGAAGTCTCAATAATTTTATCAATTGGCGAACGTAAATCCTGGGTCAGTATCGCTGATAGCGCAACTTTGAATCGTTTCATTGATTTAAGCTCAGAAATTGTGGTACAATTGTGTTTACTCATTTTGCGCCGTTCCAAATGAACATACATGCGCGCGAGCAACTCTTCTTTAAAAAAAGGCTTGGTAAGGTAATCAGTAGCGCCTGCTTTAAATAATTCAAGAATTTTATTTCGATCTTCGTTAGAGCTTAAAAAAATGATAGGAATATCTTTCATACCCAAATCATTACGAATATTTCGACACAGTTCATCGCCATTCATCTGTTTCATATTTAAATCTGTTAAGATAAGATCGATATCTTCTCTAAGCTTTTTAACCAATGCTAACGCAGTTTTGCCATCATCAGCTTCATAAATAGTGACACCCAACTCCATGATGCTTGAAACGATAAATTTTCTTAGTGTTTTACTGTCATCAACCACCAGAACACATAGATCTTTAAGAAAGTCATTGGGTTTTAAAATTTTATTGACAGCTTGAAGTAATTCTCCTCTGGTGAAAGGTTTCACCACAAAGTTAGCGGCACCAAGCGTAAATCCTCGATCTCTTATTCTTTTTGTATCATTGGATGTCACTAAAATAACAGGAACATTTGCATTATTGACACGCTCTAATTGTTCAATGACCTCTGATTTGTTCATGTTTGAAAGAACACCAAATCCATCCATGACCGGCATTTCTACATCAAGTGTCACCAGATCAATATTGGATATCGAACATAACTTATCCAGGCCTTCTTTCCCATTTGAAGCTGAAATAATCTGAAAGCCTGCCGGTTCCAGTTCCCTTCGAATAATTTTTCTGATCAATAAATCATCATCAACTGTCAATATCTTCATAAACCATTACTCACTTTATTCATAACAGAATATTTTGATTTCAATAAGTACTACCAAAAAATATTAATCATGAATATTGGCATACCTGTTTTTACTTTTCAACCGTAAATTCAAAAAAATGAATAAGAATACGTTAAGTTTTTTGTAAATCATTCAATACAGCTTGCAACGTTCTGAGAATTAATATGTTGATTTCATCAATGGTTTTTTTATTTGTCTTTAGAATATTGCGCCATATTCCCAATTCTAATTTAATAAAAAAATTGTCTACATATTCGCTGGAGGCTATACTATTCATAAATACATTATCAGAATCTCTGAAATCAAATTCAAATTTTACATAAGAACCTTCATTATCATTTGCATGAAGCATCACTGTGACCAATTCGTAAATTAATTGATCAACATCATCGGGTATCATAAAATCAATCAACCACTTTGGGATAATATGATATTTTCTTCCATATACCTTTGTTTTACTGACACTATCCAATTTTACATTTAAAACAGCCATTGTATCAGTATTTAAATAAGTACCTGTCGATATAATTTGGTCATTATAATATTTTAGACCATAGGCGTTAAATAATAATGTTGTAATGAGTTTAAAATCATAAGATTTCAGGCGGGCAAGTGAAAAAGCATCTTTAAAAACAGGATTTCCTTTTTCATCAAATGGAACAATTTTCCCATTTTTAGTGTAAATCGAAAAAGAAAAGAAATCCTCTGAACAATCAAATCGAAGTTGAAAAATGGTATTTCCATTGGAGTTTTTACTCACAACTTTTGTTTGTAAGACATCTCTAAACTGATTTAAATATTTAGCAATTAATGGATAATCATTTTTCAATTCATCGTATTTACATTTTGTTGTAATATTAAAATGCGTGTATGGAATGTTTTGATAACGTTGTATGTTTAATAATGATGTTAAGGTCAGGTAACGATCTAATATCTCAGCAAGTTTTGGAAATGCCTCATAAAATATATTAATGGCAATTCTTTCATCCCCTTTAATCGAGTTAAATATGTTAGTATCTGAAGGATCGCTGTTTTGAAGATTTTCTGGATCAATAATTTTTAAAAGGCCATCGGTAAATAACAACAAGTTGTGATGAGAATATTGCTTCAAGGCCATTTCTGTATCCATATAGGCAGAAAAAGATCGGTAACCAACAATGGATTCATCAATTTTTTTTAAACCAACCTCTGATGTAAAATTGCCAATAGTATCATTGGTCAATTCATCTTTTCTATAATCGCTCAAGCCTATAAAATAATGATCGGTTTCATTTCTTCCCTGAATGGTAACCCCTCTAAACCCATTCTCGAGCGGGAAAAGTGTTGGATTTTTATATAAAAGTCTGAAATCGAATTTTTGAAGGGATTCGTCCAAATAATCTAAAAATTCAATGCTTTTGTCATCTGAACGAATGTTTGAAAAAATCTTGTTGAGCAAACCAACTATTTCAATAGCTGCTGATGCTCCTTTCATCTCAGGATGAATGTCATTGATGGCATCATCAAAGTTATACGCAAATACAGCAACCACTGAAACACAAATAAAACAAGCAACAAAGAAAAATCTCATTACAACCTCCATTCATAATTAAACGAACTTCTTTCGACACAGTATTGTTCTGTATCAATATTAATCAGCAATTTATTATTTTTATCTATTAAATTAAATAAGTATCATTATTGTTACAATAGCGCAATGGTATTTTTTATACGACTAAGATGCTTTATGACATAGCAATTGCCAGTCTTCATCAACCATATCCTGAATGGTTTGGATATCATTATCCATTAAATGCTTAAAACGTCCTTGAGCCTTTAAATAGTCTGAAACCGGTCGATTTCCCTGAGAATTAATGGTATATTGAATGCCATCGTCAACTTCATATAACGGAAAAAAATTGGTTTGCACTGCCAGCCGTGCAATGGATACTGTTTGATCGGATGGTACCCGCCAACCGGTAGGACAGGACGCATAAGCATGAATAAAGCGTGTTCCTTTGATATCTTTTGCTTTTTTAAATTTTTCAATCATATCATCAGGATAAGCAATATTGACTGAAGCTGCATAAGGAATGCGATGGGCAGCAAGAGCTTCAATAATATTTTTTTTGCGCCTGTTTTTCCAGGCATCTCCGGGGGTTGTTGTTGTTCTGGCTCCAAATGGCGTTGCAGAGCTGCGTTGCACACCTGTATTCATGTAAGCTTCATTGTCGTAACACACATATATAAAATCTTCATTTCGTTCACATGCCCCACTTAATGATTGAAATCCAATATCAAACGTTCCACCATCTCCAGCCCATGCCACTACAGTTGTTTCTGTATCACCCTTCATATCCAAAGCAGCTCTTACACCGCTTGCTGCGGCACCACTGGTTTCAAAAGCAGTATGAAGAACCGGAACCTTTAACGATGTTTGCGGATGAACACCTGCTATCACTGCCCAGCAACAGGCGGGGATGACTAAAATTGTTTTGGGGCCTAATGCTTGTAGCGCAAATTTCATGGCAATGACAGCTCCACATCCAGGACAGGCAACATGACCTGGCATGACATAATCTGTGGGTGAAGAATTATTATTATCCATTGCGTTTGTTTCCTTTATAACTAAATTTATATAGGGTTATATAAATATGTCTGCAGCCAATCAATGACCACTGATATGTAAATGTGTATTTTAGTTAAAACGACTATTATCATCGGGCGTATCCAGGTTCAGACAATGAGAACAAACTCGCTTCCCCCATTCGTTGGATACGACTATTATCAACTTTCCCATTATGGCGTTTATATTCAGGTTGAATTTGTTCGATGGAAAATTGAAAAGCTGAAGGAATCGTTATTCTATTTCGAAGTTTTTTCGATTTTGCATCGAACAAATTCAGCCTGAATATGGAATGTAAGAATGGGAAAGTTATTCAATTGTGGTTCCTAATTATCCATTAATTATAATATTTTATTTTTATTCATAACCGTTATACATTTAAACCAATCCAAACACTATTCATTTCAGGTTTAACTGCATTATCAGTTCTCTCAATCATTTCCATAAAATGATCCACTGTAATATCACGCCCCCCCATCCCTGAAATAAAACTATACAATTGTGGTTTTTTATCATTTAAATAAAGCGAAGACCGAAGTTCTTGAGCAAAAATGCCACCGGCCCCAAAAGAACAATTACGATCCAATACCATAATTTTTCTCGCATTTTCAAGATGTTCCCATATCTGTGCATGCGGAAAGGGTCTGAACATTTTTAATCGTAATACACCAACTTTTTTGCCTTTTTCCCGAAGTTCATCAACGGCCTGTCGACAGGTACTGGCTGCTGTACCAGCCATGACAAAAATCATGTCTGCATCATCACATTGGTAGGCTGAAACAGGCCCATATTGTCGATTAAAAACTTCTGCAAAAAGCGTTTCTATTTGATTGAAATGCTCAGGAACAGATTGCATGGCCTGTTGAATGCTGTGCCGCATTTCCATATAAAAAGGAGGTGGCGCCATTTGTCCAATTGCAGACGGATTTTTCAAATCAAGTTGAATTTGAGGTGAAAATTCGGGAAGAAATTGATCCACTTGTTGTTGATCAGGGACATCAACGGGTTCATATGTATGCGACAGAAAAAAAGCATCTAAAACAACCATAACAGGAAGATTCACCCGTTCAGCCAAACGGTAGGCTTGAAGAGTGGTATCCAGAACTTCTTGTCCATCCTCACAGTAAAGTTGAATCCATCCTGTATCCCGTTGAGACAGACTGTCAGATTGATCCATCCAGATATTCCAACCAGGCCCCAACGCTCGATTAACTTCAGCCATAACAATTGGTAAACGAGCACCAGCCGCCCAATGTAACAATTCATGCATTAATGCCAGCCCGTGAGATGATGACGCTGTAAATGTTCGAACGCCAGCACTGGCGGCACCAATACAGGCTGCCATTGCAGAATGTTCACTTTCCACACAAATAAATTTGGCATCCATAATTCCCTCAGCACAATATTCTGAGAGTGCTTCAACAATATGAGTTTGAGGCGTAATAGGATAGGCAGATATAACTTTCGCCTTAGCCAATCGAACTGCCTCTGAAACAGCATGGCTGCCTTCAAGAACATGTTTCATGGTTCAACCTCCAATGCCATTGCATTTCGTGGACATTCCACAATACAAATCCCGCATCCTTTGCAATATTGCATCAAAATATGACGATTATTGCTATCACAACGTATCGCCATTTCCGGGCAAAATACCCGACAGGTATCACAATCATTGCAGATACCACAGTTAAAACATCGTTTTGCCTCAACGATAACCTGATCGGTTTGATACGTTGAAATAATTTCATCAAAAGCGGTAATACGATCGCTTAAAGAACAATTTTGGGGCTGAATTCTTGGAATGATTTCAAAATATGCTGTATTAATTTTATCATATGATACGATGTCAGGGCAACGATTCAGACGTTTTCCTTTAACATACATATCAAAAGACAGTGATGATCCATTGCCAACAGTGAACAGCTTTAATTTTTTTTTAAGGCCTTGTTCATTATTTTTCAATATATCAAAGGCCAAAACAGCCTGCTTGCCTGAAGCCAAAGCGTGTGTAACTGTTTTATCAGATGTTGATAAATCACCACACCAAAAGACAGGGACATTATCACGTTGCATGCAGCAGTGACTGAGTGTCAAATCCCATTGATCCGGTTGCCGATGCCACATGATTTCTTTTTCAGCCCCTATGGCAGTAACAACATGATCGACCATCATGCTTTCTTTTTGATTGCCATCTGGAACATAGGACAGCCTTCCATCTTTTTGATGTTCCCCGGCTTTCATCTTTTGAAGGGTCAAACAATATTTTTCGGTTTGGGGGGAAATGTCAATTGGTGAAAGGCATTCTTTTAAGATAGCACCTTCAGCAATTGCTGTTTCGATCTCATGAGGATGAGCAGGCATTTCTTTTTGGGTTCTTCGATATACAATAATGGGATGTGCGCCCAATCGAATTAAAGAACGAGCAACATCAATGGCCGTATTTCCACCGCCAATAATGGCGATATTGCCTTTTAATGAAGGCTGTGATTGCTTGCGAATTTCCCTTAAAAGATTAAGGCCATCAATGGCTTTGTCTTCACCAGAAATTTTTAATTGGATTGAAACAGCATCACCACAGCATAAAAACACAGCGTCATATTGATGTTTTAATTGATTGATTTTTTCAAAACTTATAGATTCATTAAAATAAAAATTGATATCATCATTTTTAAATCGTTGTAATTCAAGATCCAGGATATCCTTTGGGAGGCGATATGAAGGAATACCGTAGTCAAGAAGACCACCACAACGATCTGATTTTTCGAAAACATCGCAGGAATATCCCAAACGACGGCCAAAATATGCCACCGCCAATCCTGCTGGTCCTGCACCAATCACCGCAATTTTGTTTCCCTTTATTTGTGGATACAGCGTATCTGGCAAAAGGTTATGTTTTAATCCCCAATCACCGATAAACCTTTCTATATCATGAATACTAACGGATTGATCCATTTGCTGTCTGTTACATTGATTTTCACAAGGATGAAAACAAACTCTTCCACATATGGCAGGTAAAGGATTTTCCATCAGCAAGGTTTCATATGCGTTTTTGAAATCTTTTCTGGCTGTAAACATCTCAATTGTTGCGATATCTACACCCATAGGGCATGAAACACTACATGGTGCTGTTTTCTCCTGATATTTAGGTCTGACAAATCGCCAGGTACCTGTATTATTTTCCAAGGTTGTTTTTTGAGATTGCGAAATGGCTAAGGGCACAGAGTTAGGTTTTTCGCAGCTTTGGAGTGAAATACTCATAAAATATGCTCCATGTAAACAATAATTATGGTCTTATATTGTTTTGAATTAAATGAGTTAATTATTATATAGTTTTGGCTGTTTGGGCGACTAAAACAAATATGAAAGTAAATAATTAAAACGTAAGGACATCATACCCATCCATCAAATAGTTCGATATTGATGGGTGCCCGGACATGTCATCAAGAAGTTTAAGACTCTGTGCTTCAGCATCTTTCATCGTGCCAAGTTTATACGAGCACGCTTTGCAAACACCTGCGATAAGATTTGCTGATTTCACTTTTTCCCATAATTTGTTTTGTGGGTTTTCTGGCTTTGCAAGCTCTGGGATCAGTTTTACAGAAGCGCCTTCAAGAATTACTGAAACAACATATTTTTTTTCTTGCATGTCAAGTGCATTCAGTAGGACATGAATAAAACACATTGGATCACCATTAAAAACAAAAAGAACAATTTTTTTCATGGTAGCCTCCATTTTTAAGTTCGGAAAAAATATATAAAATTAAAATCTTTAAATATAACAACCTAATAAATAATGAATCGTTTATCTTACAGGAAATGGCTCATAAACGCAAAAGAAAAAAGTACTTCAATAAACAGAACCTTTAAATAAAAGCATTTCTTGAATATAGTTGCATTTTGAAAAAAATGCCGATTGAAAAAAAGATATGATATGATGTAAAAATATTACATATCGTTAGACTTGATCACAAAAGGAGCAAAGCATGCGAAAATTTTTATCATATGGGCTAATATTACTTTAAATATCGAATATTAGAATTTTCTGATTCAATACCTGAAAGATGTTTCATGATCATCAATACATCTTTACCATCAATTTGATCATCATTGTTAAAGTCGCCTTGAATCTCGATGTAGGGAACATAGTTTTTAATAAATTCAGCATAATTAGGTACACGGGTATAAAAGCCAAAATATCCAGGCCATGCACATCCCTCCCCCCAACTGACAATTCCAGCCAGTTTCCATTGATTATTGCTATAAACAACAAAAGGGCCACCGCTATCACCATCACAGGCATCCTTTTGGCCTTGAGGATAACCTGCACAAAACATATTTTCAGTAATCTGATAGTGCGTTGATTCAGCACAAGTTTCAACATCAACAACAGGAACACTTACCTGCCTAAGCTGATCAGGATAACTTGGCGTATAACTTGGATTAGAAGGATCATCAGGGTTAGATTGGATCATGTTCCCCCAGCCCAAAACAATACCTGTAAGGCCTGAAACATCTCCTTTGAATATTTTTATTGGCGGAAATGTTGAAGGTACAGATGTTTTTAGTTTAAGAAGCGCGATATCGTTATCAACAAGATATGAATCATAGTCTGGATGTGGAATAATCTGTTCAATTTCATAAGTATAGGAAGCTTGATTTAAAGAGACATCTGTCATTCCAATAACAACATTAAAATGATCTGTGCTAACCCATGTTTCTGAATGACCTTCAACGCAATGTGCTGCAGTCACCACCCACTGAGAGTGAATGAGTGTAGCACCACAGTCTGGTTCACCATAGGCATCAACAAGAGCAGCCATAAATAGCCATTCACCATTTTGAGAAGCAATCCCACCCACAATTCTGGGGTGATTGTTATTGTCTGCCAATACCGCTTGGTGAATAATTAAGAAGAAACTTATTTGTATAACACATATGAATAATAATTTTTTCATTGATCATACGATGGATATTTAATTATTAAAATCTTATTTTTCAATTGTTCCAAAGAAAAAAGTGCAACTTTTTTGTGTTGTACCCGAACAAGGTAATGTCATGACAATAATCTTGAATGGTTTAAAAACCGTACGTTATAATGTTCCTCAAAATACTGAAAAGAGGTTCATCATGCAAAGGTTTGAATTACCAATCGGTGAGTTTTTATCATAGCTAATATGCATTGACGAATTGAATAGTGCCCCAACAGAACTTGTAAAATAATATGTTTATACCTGAATTAGTTTACCCAAATAATCCTGAGCCCTTTGTGAATAAACATCAGCAGGCATATGAATTAATTCAATCACCTCTTTTTCAAGCGTTTTTTTGATTTTTCCAGGAAGTCCTGTGACCATCGAAAAAGGAGGAATTATTGTATTTTCAAGTACCACACTACCGGCTGCAATGATACTTCCCTGACCAATGGAAGCACCATTCATTACAATTGATCCCATTCCAATGAGACAATCATCTTCAATTGTACATCCATGAACAATACATTTATGTCCAATGGTCACTTTTTTGCCGATAGTCAATGGTTTTCCGGGATCTGCGTGGCATACTGATAAATCCTGGATATTGGTTTCTTCTCCAATGGTAATCAGATCCGTATCACCTCGAACAACTGTATTAAACCAGATTGATGCATTTTTGTGTATCCGAACCTGTCCGATCACCATTGCACCAGGTGCAATGTATACTGTATCATCAATATCGGGCTGCCAGTTTTCAATTTGATATACAGGCATAACAAACCTTTCTAAAATTTTTTTTACAAATATTAAACACATCCTTGACAGATGAAATAGTATCGTATATAAACCCTTTCATTTTCAATGCCGGGGTGGTGAAATTGGTAGACGCAGGGGACTCAAAATCCCCCGGGCCTTGCGCCCGTGAGAGTTCGATTCTCTCCTCCGGCACTTTTTGATAAAAGCTATCTCAAAAAAATGAGATAGCTTTTTTTTTATGGGCTTTCAACGATTAATGTCACCGGGCCATTATTGATTAACGAAACATCCATCATGGCGCCAAAAACGCCTGTTTCTGTATGAACGCCTTTTGTTTTTACCTTATCCACAAAATAGAGATAGAGTTCATTGGCTATGTCGGGTGGAGCAGCGGCGATAAATGATGGTCTTCGACCTTTTCTGCAATCTCCAAGAAGCGTAAATTGTGAAACAACCAGCATTTGACCATTAATATCCAGCAATGATCGGTTCATTTTTCCATTGTCATCTTCAAAAATTCTGAGGTTCACAATTTTTTCTGCAAGGTAGTCAGCAGACTTTTGATCATCATTTTTTCCGACCCCTAAAAGAACCATGAGGCCTTCCTGAATACTTCCGGTGCAATGATTATCAACAGTGACATTGCTTTGTTTAACTCTTTGAATAACAGCTTTCATATGTATTCGTACTCTTTTTGTTTGGCTTCAAATCGGCATACCCGATCACCGGTAGCCCAACAGTCTATTTCTTCGACATGAAAAGGATTGCCAATGTATTCTTCTAAAATGCCAGCAATGAAGCCTTCATCATAGTCACACACTGTTTCTTCTAACATAGGAAGTCCTGAGCAGTCTAAATCTTCTTCCACTGTGAGAACAAAAAAATTATTCTTGAGGTCGATCTTTTCAAATCGAAGGATCCCTACCCCCAAATTCTTTAACGATTCTTGCAATGCTGCTACAAATTCGTTTAACCCCAGGTTTTTGTCTAAAACATTCTTGCAAAAATTAGTGCCAGCACTTTTGCCGGATTCATATAAAATAGTTGATGCCTCTTCAGGGCTATACCTTTTGATCAAAACATCACGAATGGTAAATTGCATCAGACGATACACCGCAACATGAGTGGTTGTTCCCAAATTTGGGCGACCAAGTTCAATATCGCCTAAGTCTGACCATGAAAAGCTAAGTTCGGTTCTAGGTTCCTTAAACATTTTTCTCCTCTTTAAGTTGTTGTTGTACAGAACATAATTGACTAATCATATTGTCATTGTCCACTGGTTTTTTGACAATACCATTAGCCCCTTTTGCAAAAAATAATTCAATATCAACCGGATCATCATTGGCCGTGTAAGCCAAAATTTGTATGTGATCATTATCGGGATTTTTTCGAATTTCTTCAATGGATTGTATTCCATCCATTGCCGGCATCAAATGGTCCATCAAAATAAAATCATATTTATCCTGATTCACTTTTTCAATACTGACCTGACCATTCTCAGCTTCGTCCACAATCATTTTCTGTTTATTCAGCAATGTTTTTACAATAAATCGATTGACCGCATTATCGTCTACAACGAGTATTTTTTTGTTGATCAACGAGCAGGTTGATTGGTTTTCTTCCTGTGAATAGATAGCTTCATTAATTATTTTCTGAAGCGTTTCGTTTGATATTGGTTTAGAAACGACCATTGAAAATAAACCTGGATTAAGACTCTTGGTTAACTGATCTGTATGGCTTGAAAAAGCAACCAGTCGCATATTTTTTAACTGAGGATTTGATTTAATTCTTTCAGCAATTTCAATTCCATTTATATTTGGCATGTCAATGTCCAATAAAGCTAACGTAAATGGATTATTTTGTTTTAAATGTTTCATCAACAGATACAACACTTTTCTGCTGTCATTACACACTGTAAACGGTACTTTTTTCTTGCTAAACTTATGTGAAATTATTTCCAGAATATTGGGATTATCATCCACGACAAGAATATTACAATGTTTATAATTGGATGCTTCCTGCTCTTTTTTGTCTGTACATTCTTTTAAAATAATTTCAAAATAAAACGCTGTTCCTTCACCAGGAGTGCTGACAACATTAATAGTTCCCCCCATTAATTCAACGATTTCCTTGGATATTGATAATCCAAGACCTGTTCCGCCATATTTCGATGAAATACTCCTATTTTCTTGAGAAAAAGGTTTAAATAATTTGGTGAGGTTTTCTTTTGCTATACCAATTCCAGTATCTTTTACAGAGAATCTAATTTTATAATCATTTTTTTTATGAGATATTGTCGTTATGCTAAATGTGATAGAACCTTGTTTCGTAAATTTTGCAGCATTTCCTAACAAATTAATTAAAACCTGTCTCAATCGATTTGGATCTCCATAAAACAAATCTGGAAAATCAGGGTCACATTGAAAAATGTAAGTCGTTTTTTTAGATAGTTTTGATTGGATCAGTTGGCCAATATCTGTTCCCAATGTTTTCAAACAAAATGGAACAGATTCTAATTCCATTTTATGTTTTTCTAATTTGGCCATATCCAGGATATTATTAATGAGATTCAAAAGGTATTCACAATTGCGTTTTATGGTTAAAACATATTCACGGACTTGATCTGAAAGCTCTTTTTCCAGTAAAATGTCAGAAAAGCCCATAATAGCACCGATTGGTGTCCGAATATCATGAGCCATTATGTTTAAATAGTTATTCTTTAATTCAGCCAGATTTTTAAACTTTTCAATTTCAACCAGTAATTGTTCCTGAGACTCTTTCAGCGCATTGGTCATTACATTGAATGCGGTTGAAAAATCACCCATAAAATCGACACGTTGATCAAAATCGCCCATTGCGATTTGCTGGGTTTGCCAGGTTAAATGACTGAGGCTTGAATGAAGCTGTTTAAATGGCGATGCTAAAAAATTATCTTTAGGGATAGAAACATCTAATTTACCCGAAGCTAATGGTACAATCGATTGTTGGACATCATCAAATTGACCAATGAGTGTATTGATCATCTCTGATAACTGCCTGATTTCATCATTAGTATCACTCGCGCACTGGATAGTTTTTGGGACCTGACCTTTGGTTAAGTAATATACAGCTTCGGTAATACGATCAATTCGGTTGATTTCTTCTTGATTCAAGGTGAAAACTCCTCTTTAAAAAAATAGGCATTAGGTGATTTCCGAAAAAGAACATGACATAATTCAGAAAAATGACAACTGAACGATCGTAGAGACATAGCATGCTACGT
>Ga0272440_1001302_pt1 | contig 20688 bp, 15 predicted proteins | sample SSMMMBAug17_FD_192440 | JGI IMG/M metagenome (GOLD analysis project Ga0272440, IMG submission 192440) | Marine sediment archaeal communities from Little Sippewissett salt marsh, Falmouth, MA, United States - SSM-MMB-Aug17 | ecosystem: Environmental > Aquatic > Marine > Wetlands > Sediment ...
ATCGCTTTGATTTCTCCCTTTGGTTTATTTGGTAATGCCATCTTATATCCTCCTAAAAATTATTCTTTACTTTGTTAATGATACAAAAATTCCCTTACACAGTGGCACTGGGTCCCTGTAACACTTTGCCATCAACTTCTTCAGTTGAAAGAAGTCCGCTGTCCAGATCTTTACCAACGAGATCTGCATAAGCGTTCGCTGAACCTTCTGCTGTTGTACGAACAGGGAACTTAAATCGTTTGACTGTTCCATTGCGGAATTTACATGTCCACATAATATCTTCTGTTCCCAGCATTGGCATTACGCTGCTGCCTAATGGCACAAAGTCCGAATATCCACGTACTTCGATAGCCTGTGACGGACAAATCTTTACGCATGAAAAGCATTCCCAGCATTGATCGGGTTCTTGATTATAAGCTTTCATGGCATCTGCATCCAATACCATCAGGTCATTGGGGCAAATGTACATACAGGCTGTTTTGTCCCCACCTTTACAACCATCACATTTTTCTTGAATGACAAAACTTGGCATTAACTCTTCCTCCTAAGTTTCTTTTTCCTGATAAATTCTTTATTGAATTTCAGGAATTTTAATGTTAACTCTACATTATTGTAGATTAGTTCATCCTGTTTTATATATAAGCTGACTCTATTTTGAGGCAGTCTGTTGCGAAATCTTTTTGATTTCGAGAATATCGAACATACAAATCAATAATTCGACGTAATGTACTATTAAAAATTTTATTTGTCAAGCAATATTTCTTACGATATAAATTAGTTTTTTTTTATTATGCCAAAAAATTAATTCATCCAAGGACACATCTATAAATTATGGAAAAACCTTCTATATCCAGAATTAGCCCAGATCACTTGTTCAATTTTGAATGTCATCCAGGCATTTCCTGTTTTAATGAATGCTGCCAAAACCTTCAGCAGGTGTTAGCGCCTTATGATATTATTCGGCTGAAGCATCATTTTAAATGCAATTCATCAACGTTTTTAAACACATATACGATATCATACACTGGTTTTGAAACCGGCTTGCCAATAGTTGAATTAAAAAATAAATCTCATAATGATTTGCACTGTACTTTTGTAAGTGAAAATGGATGTATGGTATATCCAGATCGCCCTTCAACATGTCGCTATTATCCATTAGGTCGATTAGTTTCAAAAAGTAGAGAAACGGGCAAGATAGACGAATCATATATCAAAATTCAGGAGGATCATTGTAAAGGCCATGATAGCCTGTGTAAGCAAAGCATAAATTTGTGGCGTCAGGAGCAGGATCTTCATATTTTTGATAAGTATAATGATTTAATGATTAACTTGATTTCTGCAAAAAACAAGGCCGGTTTACGTAGATTATCTGACGATCAAAGATACCTTATATATATATCTTGCTACGATATCGATACCTTTCGTCAATTTGCTAAGGAGCAAAAGATGATAATGAATCAAACATACCCACATACAATTGATGGTGATATCCAATGCTTTTTGTATGCAATGAAGTGGCTTGAAGAGGCGGTTATCAAATGAATCAACGAATAAAAACAGCACTGATTACAGGAAGCATAAAAGGAATTGGAAAAGCGATTGCATTGGCGCTAGCCAGAAATGGCATTCAGGTTGTCGCTACTTACTGGGATTGGCCCGAATTTTTGCCGGATCTTCAAAAAGATCTTGCAGCAGTTGGCACATCTCATTTAATTGTAAAAATTGACCTGCTTAATAACGTTGCAATAAAACAGTTAGTCGTCGATATTCAATCTAAATATGGTGGGTTGGATATTTTAATCAATAATATTGAACGTGGTGGATGGCCGCTTGTTCATGGTGAATATGAACAAAATCAGTGGGATATGGAAGTGGCCACGACCATGCGAGCCAAACGATGGTTATTTCATGAAGCTTTGCCTTTATTAAAAGCTTCAGGCGATGGCACAGTGGTCAATATTTCATCAATTGCCGGCCTTGTGGGTCGTTCGGGGCCGGCAGCACCATTTTTTCCTGATGCCTATTCCGCTGTGAATCGAGGAATATCCTTACTTACAGAAACATGGGCGCGTGAGGCTTCACCTGAAGTGCGTGTCAATGAACTCATGATCGGTTTTTTTGAAACCAGGCATGGTCCTCAAACACGTGGATGGAAAAATCTAGCATCTTCCGACAAGCAGGCATTAATAGATCATACACCTCTTGGACGTCTTGGAAAATTGTCTGATATTGTATCATCGATTATGTTTTTAATAAATCATGCGCCCTTTATGACGGGCAGTGTGATTCGTTTGGATGGTGGATACGTTTTGGGAGGTGAAAAAATACCTGATATGCCCAAAGGTATATTATAATTATTCCGCATCGGTACTTCATAATCGGTGTAAAATTACAGATTGACACTTGATACGATTGAATAAAATGAAATGGATTAATATTTTTTCTTTTAAATTGCTTGACTCAAGCTTATGTTTGTTGTAGGGAAGCCTTTGAAAAATTCTTTATAAACAAAAAGAGTTTTTATGTATGATAAACTAAATTTTGGGGGCCTGTCATGATTTGCCAGACCTCATTGATCATTATTTAAGAAAGGAGTTTAAATATGGCTTTTAATCCTACCGTAGATGAAGCAAAATGTGCCGGATGTGAAGAATGTGTCGATGTATGTCCGGTTGATGTTTTTGAAATGCAAGATGGAAAATCAGTTCCGGTCAATGCTGAAGAATGCCTTGGCTGTGAAAGCTGTGTCGAAGTATGCGAAGAAGACGCGATTACAGTAGAGGAAACCTAATCTTATACAACCTTGATGCCATATTGATTCGGATATGACATCAAGGTTTTGAAAACTGATTTCAAGTGCAGTCTTAACAGGTAAAGATTCTGACAATTCAAAAAAAATTGGAAAATTTTTATCATGGCAACCATGCAAGAACAAATTTTGAGAGCGAGTAAAGAAATTGTTGTTAAATTTATTGAAACAGGCCGTGTGTCGCCGAATTCATTTGATGAAACCTTTCGTTCCATTCATACCACAGTTAAAGAAACTGTCAATCAGGCCTTAGATGTCAGTCAACCATTGATTTCTGATAAAAAATAATAAATATATTGACATATCTTATCTTTTTTTGCTATATAAAATGTTTTTTCGTTTAATAAATTTGGGGGATGTAGCTCAGATGGGAGAGCGCGGCGTTCGCAATGCCGAGGTCAGGGGTTCGATCCCCCTCATCTCCATTACCTGAATAGGATGCGCCCAAAAAAATTCTATCCAGGGAACCTCAAATTAATTTTCTCAAAGGTTCATTGCTAAAAAAATTCATGAGAATATGTGAACATTCCGCAAAAAACCAACAATTTTAAAGCAATATCAATTAGGAATGCTCGGAAAATAGCAAGCTCATTTTTCTTGATCGTCCAAAAAAATAAGGTCGTGTAGAGACGTAACATGCTATGTCTCTACAGAACATTTATCTCAAAACGAACAATATCAAATAATGAGGGATTTATTTTCAGAGAATCCCTTAGGAAAATAAAATGCAAATTATTCCTGCTGTAGACATTAAAAATGGGAAATGTGTTCGGCTCAAACAAGGCCGAATGAATGAAGAAACGATTTTTTCCTCAAATCCCGCTGAAATGGCAAAAAAATGGGCGAACTATGGTATCAAATTGCTTCATGTTGTGGATCTTGATGGCGCATTTCAAAAGAAACCACTGAATACTCAAATCATTCAAGAAATAATTTCTTCAATAGACATTCCGGTTCAGGTTGGCGGAGGAATTCGAACCTTATCCAACATTCAAATGTATTTGGAAATGGGTGTCAGTCGCGTTGTTTTGGGCACAGAGGCCATCCGAAATCCCGAGCAAGTTGCTTCATTTTGCAAAACATTTCCTGAGCAAATTGTTATTGGTATTGATGCGAAAAATGGAATGGTCGCTGTTGAAGGGTGGACAGAAACGACCTCTGTCACCGCCATTGATCTGGCAAAACAATTTGAGAATACCGGTGTTGCTGCAATAAATTTTACTGATATTCATCGTGATGGCATGCAGACAGGTCCCAATATCGAAGCCACTAAAGCCCTGGCTGAGGCGATTTCAATTCCGGTTGTTGCATCTGGGGGGGTTTCTACGATTAAAGATATTGAAAATTTGTTGAAAATAGCTGATTCTGGCATTTTGGGTGTGATTTGTGGCAGATCCCTTTACGAAGGCACGTTGGATTTATATGAAGCGATGAAGTTAACTAAAATCTGAACATAAACTTTTTTGTAGAGCCTATCAAAGATTGCTTAGGAGTTCTCTGAAAATAATGTCCCCATCATTGATATTGTTCGTTTTGAGGTAAATGTACTGTAGAGACGTAGCATGCTACGTCTCTACACGACCTTAATTTTTTTGGACGATCAATAAACATGAGCATGTTATTTTCCGAGCATTCCTTAACAACTTGATGAAAAAATGGAAACATTTGAATTGTTTGATGCAAATGAGCAATGAATTTGATTTGAGTCATACATAAAAGCGATTTGGAGGGACTTTTGGCGCAATTCATCCCTGAAACTATTGTTGCAGAAATTCGTCAGGCTGCGAATATTGTCAGTGTAATTGGTGAATATGTGCAACTAAGAAAAGCTGGGAACAACCATATTGGTTTATGTCCCTTTCATTCAGAAAAGACCCCCTCATTTTCAGTCAATGAACAAAAACAAATGTTTAAATGTTTTGGTTGCGGTATTGGCGGAAATGTCTATACCTTTTTAATGAACCATAACAATTTGACTTTTCCTGAAGCAGTTAAATATTTAGGTAACCGGTATGGTATTCAAATTCCAACCAACCACATGACTGCCGAGCAAAAAAGACAACTCAACGAACGAGATCAACTTTTTGAAATTAATCAAATGGCACTCGGTTTTTTTCAGAATCAACTCAAAAGTCCAGACGGAGAGAATGCGCGAAAATATTTAACACATCGTGGCTTATCGAAAGATACACAAAAACAATTTCAGCTTGGATTTGCGCCTGATGATTGGCGTCAAGTTGTCCGCATGTTTTCTCGCAAAGGGGTGGCACTAAAATTAGTAGAAACATCTGGTTTAATTGTTCAAAAAGAAAATAAGGGGTATTATGATAGATTCCGCAATCGCCTGATTTTTCCAATCAAAAATATTAATAATCAGGTTACAGGATTTGGGGGGCGCGTTCTTGATGACAGTTTGCCCAAGTATTTAAATTCGCCTGAAACCCCCATTTATCATAAAAGTCGAATACTGTATGGATTACGAGAAGCCAAGCAAGATTTGCTTAAATCTGAACAGGTTTTTATTGTCGAAGGATACATGGACTTGCTGGCCATGTATCAATATAACATACCCAATGTGGTTGCCACACTGGGTACAGCCTTGACATTACAGCATATTCGGTTACTGAAGGGATATGTTGAAAATATTACATTGGTTTTTGATTCGGACCAGGCCGGGATTAAGGCTGCCAAAAGAAGCGTTGCTTTATTCTTAAAAGAACAAGTAAATGCTCAGATTATGGTTTTACCTGATGGGCACGATCCTGATACCTTTCTTGCCAAATGGGGAACAGAGGCTTTTTTGGAAAAATCGAAAAAGGCTTTTGGTATGATGGCTTTCTTAATTGATAGCTCTCTTCAAAAACATGGGGAAACAATCAAAGGTAAAATTACCGCAATCAATGAACTAAAACCACTACTGTCTGAAATAGATGATGCTGTTGTTCGTTCTTTATATATCAAAGAGATTGCACAACGCCTGAATGTCGATGAATCATCTGTTTTTGCCGAAGTTAATAAGCTGAAACACCTCAATCCAATTCATAAAAAACAATCTGTTCAAAATGATATACCAAATGAGGCCGGACAACGTCTTGAAAAACAGATAATTGCAATGATGCTTCATTGTAATGAAATTCATCCGCATATTGAAGCTCATGGCATACTGGATGCCTTCAAAGATGAACACCTGCAATCCATAGGGATGCTTATTCTTCAGCAACCCCAACCATTTGATCCCAATCAGATCATTCATCAGGTGGATGCCCAAAAAGAACAGGCCCTCATCGCTTCTTTGACCATGATTGATCAACAGTGGACAGAAAATCAATGTATGAATATCATACAACAATTTGAAAGAAGAGTGAATGCAAATAAACGGCGTTATTTACTTGATGAAATCGCGAAAGCGGAAAAAATTCAGGATTACAAACTGATTGCCTATTTACAAAAACAACTTTGCAGCTTATTGTATTAAGGAAAAGTAATTTTATATAAACTTTTTATTGGACTTGATGTTCATTGAGTATTATCAAAATTATATTCTTAAATATTTAAGGAATACTTGAAAAATAATTTCCCCTTTTATCTTTAACATATAATCGTTTGGCACGTAGAGACGTAGCATGCTCCGTCTCTACAGAACAAAAATCCCGATGAACATTGTTTTGAAATGGGGAACTTTTTTTCAGAGATTTCCTAAGATGAACGTATATTAAAAAAACGAATGTCAATTATTCCTGCCGGAGGACATTATCATATGGCCAAAAAAAAATTAAAGAAAGCAACGCGCCGCAAAGAAGCTATCAAAAAGGACATTATGGCTCTGGTGAACAAAGGGAAAGCTCAGGGAACACTGACTTATAAAGAAATTAACGAAGCGCTGCCCAAAGATATGTCACCAGAAAAAATTGAAGAAACACTCATGCTGTTCCAGTCAATGAATATATCTGTTGTTGATGAAAGCAAAAAAAATAAAGAGACAGTTCTACCCAAAAAAACTGTCAAGCGTGATACAACCGATACATTGGCATCATCATTGTCTGATTATGGTTCTGTTCCAGACCCTGTAAAGATGTATTTACGAGAAATGGGGATTATCACTTTACTTTCACGTGAAGGAGAAATTGAGATTGCAAAAAAAATTGAGGTGGGTGAGCAGGAAGTTATCAAGGCACTATTGGAAACAACAATTGGCGTAGAAAATATTCTTGTATTGGGAACAAAATTGTCAGAAGGTGAAATTCGTTTGAAAAACATCCTTCGAGATGTGGATGAAGGTGATGCATATTTGGATGAGACCACTCAGGTAGAAAATTTCATGAAAGCCATTAATGATATCCAAAAAATTCATGATGAAAATAAACGATTTCGAGAAATCCTTTTTGGACCGCCAATGGAACGTGAAGAACGAAGACGTGTGCGTCGATGTATTAATCGAAGAAATAAGAAAATATTTCGACGACTCAAAGAATGGCGACTTGAAGGTGAAATTATAGATAGTATTGAACAGAAAATTGTTCACCAAATTAACTGGTTTGATAAAAAAAATAGAATACTGGGAGACATTGCACAGCAGATGGAAATAACAATCTCTGAATTACGTACATTCTGGACCGAAGATGCCTCCTTTGAAGATTGGATTCTCACACAAACTGAAAATCATCAAGCGCAGAGAGAGCATTTTTTTAAGGCTGAACAAATCCATAATGAAATTAGAGAAAGAGAGCTTTCCCTTAAAACGAACAGTCAAATTTTGAAAAGAGTTATGAATTCTGTTAACTCAGGTCGTCAACACACCAAACTGGCAAAGGCTGAACTTGTAAGAGCGAATTTAAGACTGGTTGTCAGTATTGCCAAAAAATATACGAACAGGGGACTTCAATTTTTAGATCTCATCCAGGAAGGCAATATCGGTCTGATGAAAGCTGTTGATAAATTTGAATACCGACGTGGTTACAAATTCAGCACATATGCCACATGGTGGATTCGTCAGGCGATTACACGTGCCATTGCTGATCAGGCGAGAACAATTCGAATTCCAGTTCATATGATTGAAACGATCAATAAACTGATCCGAACATCAAGATATCTGGTTCAAGAAATGGGCAGAGAACCAACACCTGAAGAAATTGCCGAAAAAATGGAATTTCCTCTGGATAAAGTGCGTCGTGTGTTAAAAATTGCAAGAGAACCTATTTCTTTGGAAACGCCTATTGGTGAAGAAGAAGACAGTCATTTGGGTGATTTTATCGAAGATAAAAAGTTTGTTTTACCTGCAGATGCAGCTATTAGCTTGAACCTGGCCGAACAAACCCGACGGGTTTTGGCCACGTTGACACCCAGAGAAGAAAAAGTGTTACGCATGCGTTTTGGAATTGGTGAAAAAGCAGATCACACGTTGGAAGAAGTAGGAAAAGATTTTGCAGTGACACGTGAACGTATTCGACAAATTGAAGCCAAGGCACTTAGAAAACTCAGACATCCAACAAGAAGCAGACAGTTAAAAAGCTTTATTGAATTATAGGCTTATTTTTTTCATAAGGAATGTTTTCATGTCAATCAATCCATATTCATTTGATACATATCTACAAAAACGCGATGATATCAATTATTACACTGATGACGTATTTTTACAAAAAGTTATTCGTTACTATACTGGAAATCATTTTAAAACTGTTGATAAGGCGGCCAGAGATATTTCTAAATGGGTTTCTTCCCTATGGCGAAATTTATCAGATCTTATTGGATATCCTGAAAATCGGCCAGCCATTGAACACTATGATGGGTTCAATCATCGGAAAGATAACATCGTCCGTCCTTATGAAGGTGTATTTCTTGAATCAGCTGTTTTTTCCGAAGCATTATTTTCAGAAAAAACACATCCCTGGGTCAAATTTGTAAAACAGTTTTTGATTTATCAAAATTCTGAATCCTGTATTGCCTGTCCGCTTACATGTACTGAAGGCCTGGCCGCATTATTGGATGTCTATGCAGATACACCAGAACTGAAAGCAATTCGTAAACATATCAAGGAAGGAATTGATGGACAATTTGCGATAGGCGCCCAATTCATATCTGAAATTCAGGGCGGATCAGATATTCCATCAAACCTGCTGGAAGCGCGTTTTAATGATAATACATGGCGATTGTATGGTGAAAAATTTTTTTGTTCGGCCGTACATGCAGATTATGCCGCTGTCACAGCCCGACCTGATGGATCAGATAAAATTGCCTTATTTGTTGTTCCATCATGGTCAATTGGCACAAGAGGTGGAAAAAGAAATAATTATACAATCAATCGGTTGAAATATAAAATGGGAACCATTGAGTTACCCACTGCTGAAATCACATATGATGGTGCGATTGCTTATCCTGTGGGACCATTGGATCGCGGTGTTGCAAATGTCGTTGGTATTGTTTTAACATTTTCCAGATTGACAGTTGGTTTGTCTGGGGCTGCTTCCATGACCCGCGTTTTTCGAGATATTGATCTCTATTGTCAGTATCGTGAAGCATTTGGTATGAAACTGAATCAATTTCCAATGGTTAAGGTCCAACTTGACAAGATTGAAAAATTTGCAAAGCGAACCTTATGTGGAGCGTTCAAAATTTATCGGACATTTCTGGATTCAGATATCAGTCTGACTGGCGGAATGCCCAAAACTGAGAATATTGCACTTCGTCAAAAGCAATTCATGCTGCGTGAATTAATATTGTTTCAAAAAATTGTAACCGCAATGGATTCAACAGATATCATTCGTTTGGGGATGTCCCTTTTTGGCGGACATGGTGTAATGGAAGATTTCTCCCCCTTTCCACGATTGTTTCGTGATGCGTCGGTCAATGAACTTTGGGAAGGCCCAAGGAATGTATTGCTTACACAAATTCACCGAGATTTGAATCGCGTAACCGATTGGTATTCATCTGATGATTTTATTGCTCACCTCCTTGATGGTGCAGATACTCAAACCATTGCATATTATCAACAAGAAATGAAAAAATTTATGGCTTATCAAAACTTATTTGAGATGACACCTGAAATTATATCTCTTTGTGCGGAATGGGATGAATTTTGTCAAAAATTGTTTCACGAATATCAAAACATTGCCATGCAAGAGGTAACTAATTAGAACTGTTCAAGAATATAAGATATTTATTTAACAAAGGATGATGGATCATATTCGTGATTAATAGATATCATCGTGTATTTTTCATTACATAAGGGGGAATAAATGGTTCAGGTCGATATATTTTGGTCTTATGCTTTGGGTGCTGGATTTGCCGCTTCAGCTTCCAGACAATTGAAAGAAAAAGAGACATTCTTTCAAAATGATTATTTTACTTACACGCTTTTGTATTTATCTTGTATTTTTGCACCATCAGGACTTTATCTTCTATGGCAGTTTCCCCATTGGGAAACCATGCAAGTTGCCACCTGTCATGGCGATTTGCCAGCCTGGCTTGTTACACTCTTTGCAATTACAAACATTACGCAAGGCATACTCGGATTTTGGGTCGCTTATAAATGTATCAAAGCAGGACGATTTTATTGGGCGCATTTACAATGGTTTCTGGGATATTTCCTTATGTTTTTTGTTTTGCTTCATGGATGGGATGGTCTTGGATGGCAACGATTTTTATATGATGCGACGCGCAATAATCAATTATGGACACCTGGAACATATATGGGGCTCTCCTTTCTATATAGCAATGTTGCTTTAACCTTATATGGAATGGGTTTTTTTGTTGTCCCTTTTATGATTATTCCAATGGGTAAATGGATCATAGAAGGTGCTCAAAAACACCCTGAAATTAACCCATTAAATATTCCCAATAACATTATGGACGTTGGTAAAACAGTTCTGTGTTTGGCAGGCATCTCATTGATGTTATCTGCTGTAACGTCTATTGTTGTTTATATTATTTCATTTTTTTCCGGTAATTTACTCATGAGCATCGTTTTCGGATTTTGCATTTGCCTGATTATTTCATATTTTTCCTTATTTCAACCAGGTCAGTTCTGCTATGAATGTTTTAAAAAGCTTTTTATTGAAGAACCGGAATGATCACATACTTAGGAATACTCGAAAAATAATTTTCCCTTCTATCTTTAACATAATCGTTTGGCACGTAGAGACGTAGCATGCTACGTCTCTACAGAACAAAAACCCCGATGAACATTTTTAAAAAGGGGAACTTATTTACAGAGAATTCCTTATGCACTTCTCTGTAAATAACTTCCCCATTATTGATATTGTGCGTTTTGAGGTAACTGTACTGTAGAGACGTAGCATGCTACGTCTCTACACGATCTTGTTTTTTTTGGACGATCAAGATATAAGTAAATAATGTTTACGTTATTACAACATATTGATATTTATATATAAAATACCAATAAAAAATTTACCTGTCAATCTTGTTCACACAATATCTTCTACTTACAAATTCATAAAAATAATTTCTACCCAATATATCAGCTTGATTTATTTAGATATTTATTATTTTATCCACATATAATTTCTGTTGGCACGTTCTGTGAAATACTCCTTTATTCAAACATGATGCATCATGGTAAAAGAGGATTTAACCTTTTTATTAATCTTTAATTTTTTTTTAAAGGAGAAAAACAATGAAAAAGATTATGATTATCGCCAGTTTATCCATGTTTATCGTAATGTCAAGTGCCTGGGCACAATTGGTACATTTGCCAACAGGTAACCGCATTAAAGAATCACGTGATGAAAATGCAAATTTGAATAGAGGACAAAACCGTTTATCCTCAGGGCTGCGTATAAATACATCAAATCAGAGAATTGCTTTACCAGATGAGGTAATGCATTCACCCAATGAATTTCAGGGAGAATCTGTCATGCCTGCAATTTTTGCATATCATTGTAACAATCACGATCCTTCTATTCAAAACTGTGGTGGTCACACAGTTCCTTATGGGAACAATCTTTTTACAGATGTTCATTTTACACATACCTGGTTTCAGATTATGAATACATCAGGATTTACCTTTACCACTGACAATACGAAAATGATCATTGAAGTCTACGGCCAGGATGGTAACTTAATTGATGTCAATGGCGGGCCAGGATGGTATAATAATGGGATAATTGATTTGCTTGATGATGGATTGGCTGGAGCCGATGGTTTTACGCCAAGGGAATCTATCTTTTTTTACTTTGATACGTGGATGCATGATGAATACGGGGATAAAAATCCGCCATATTCGGCTAAACTTTTCGTATATACAAAAATGCCTTATGAAACGAATATCAGAGTTCTCACCTTGAGTATTCATGTGGGATGGGAAGAAATAATTGAAGATGACGATGGCCAACGCTATGCAAAAGGCGGTACCCTTATCGATAAAGAAACTGTTTATCTGAAACCCCCGCTGGTTGTTGAGGAACAAACTGAACAGGGCATTTCAGAACTGCTCCAATAATTGATTTTTATTTTTCGTAATATTCACAATAAAAGCCTCATTCTTCTGGAATGGGGCTTTTTTATATATTCCAACCATGTATATATAAATTAGGATAAATATCTTTGATTCCAATCTATACATATCATACAAATGTATTCATTGTCTCCTTCCAATCATATTTGTTTATAAACGTGCTTACTTCTGCTCATTCTTAATTATCTTTTTAATATATTAATATTATTTATAAAAAATTTTTGATGCTGAAAAAATTCAAAATTATTTCTTGATCTTTATTATGAAAGTGCTAAGGATACGTCATTATGTCAACATTGTTTTGTGAAATATATGTGAAAGGATGCAAGAGATGAAATACAAAGAAAATTTACTTTGCGAATGTTTAATATCTCCATTAAATTAGTATGTTAAACGTTTTTTTTGGTTATTTTTTTTAATTAATGAATGTGATAACAAACCTAATATCAGGAGTTTCTCTTTCATGCAAAATCAAGATTTTTATTTTAAGGCTTTTCATGCGGCCAATATTGGCACATGTATTACAGACAAAAATGGAATTTTTGTTGAAGTAAATAATGCTTACTGCAACATATATGGATATTCAAAAGAAGAATTAATTGGCAAACACTTTACCATTATTGTACCATTAGAAAACCATCAGACAGCAAGGCAGTTACATGATGATTTTTTTATCAATGCCCAAGAATTACCGAATGAATGGATTGTCCAACGAAAGGATGGTTCATATTTAAACATATTTGTATCTGCCGGCATGATTGAGTCAGACAATGAACAATATAAAGTGACAAAAGTAACCGATATTTCAGACCTAAAATCAAAAGAACAATTGATTACGCGCATGGGACGAATTATTGATCAGGTGAATCATGAAATATTTATGGTAGACCCAAATGATTTTAAAATTGTACAGGCCAATAAAGGCGCTCGCAATAACCTGCAGTATTCTGAAAATGAATTAAATGGCATGTTTCCCTGGGATCTGACACCAGAAATGAATAAAAATCACTATCTCTTCAATTTGAACACTTTGATTGAAGGCGAGAAAAAATGGCTCAGTTTTGAAACCTTTCATTGTCGAAAAGATCAATCCACCTATCCGGTAGAAATAAAAATTCAATATGTTTCTAGCGAGTTATCAAATATTTTTATATTTATTGTTCAGGATATTACAGAGAGAAAAGACATGTTGTCACAACTTGTACAAAATGAAATACAATTAAAAGAGGCCCAAACATTGGCAGGTATTGGCAGTTGGAATTGGGACATTGTTTCCCATGAACTTGTCTGGTCTGATGAATCCTATCGCATTTTTGGATTGGACCCCAAAAAAAGCTTAATTGATTACCACCAATATATCAACATGATACATCCTGAAGATCGAAAAAAACTCAAGCAAGCCATTGATCAGACCCTGAAAAATGGAAAAAAATACAGTGTTGAACATCGCCTTGTAATGGAGGATGGTACCATTCGTTATGTTCATGGCCTGGGTGATATCGAATATGACAGCCAGGGAAATCCCGCACGAATGTTTGGTACGGTACGTGATTTAACGCAAGAAAAACAGACCCAAAAGGCGCTCAAAACGTTCAATGCATTGCTGGAAAAAAGTATTCATATCATTTTTATTACAGAACCGGATGGCACCATTGTTTATGTCAATCCAACTTTTGAAAGGATTACCGGATATGTCAAGGATGAAGTCATTGGCCAAAAACCCGATATTTTGATCTCTACGCAAACAGACCAAGATGTGTTGCGCGCAATGTGGGAAACTGTCAGTAGTGGTAAAACCTGGCATGGTGAGATTAAAAACAAGAAAAAAAATGAGCAGATTTTTTGGGTAGATGCCTTAATTACACCAATTCACGATGAATCAAATGAAATTATCAATTATCTGGCCATTCATGAAGATATTTCCAAGCAAATGCTGTCACACGAAAAAGCGCAATATCTTGAATCTTTTGATCGCGTAACTGGTTTGTTCAATCGATCCAGTTTTATGAAAACCCTCACGCAAAAATTGGTATCCAGCGATACATTGATTTTGCTATTATTTCAGTTATCAGATTTCAAGTTGATTAATGATGTCTATGGTGTAAATTTTACTGATGACTATATTCGTGCAGTGATTCAATTGGTAACAAAAATTTGTCAATCGTACGAGGAACCACAGATTATGGGGCGAGTGAGTGAAGCCACCCTCGGATTTGTTTTCGATATCGAAAACGTTCAATTGTTAATTGACATGATAAAAGAGATGATTCATCAGGTGTCAACCTATGGTTTCTCAAAAAATTCAGTTAGTTCCTCTTTGGTTATTGGGATAGTGAATCAACAAGACACCAATAATTCTTCAGATGATCTTTTGAGAAAAGCATTTACTGCATTAAATATTGCCAAAAAAAGAGGTCGAAACACATGGCACGTGTTTCAAAAAGCAGACATGAACGACAATACTGTGTCATTTCTTTTCAAACAAAAGGAATTGATTTTACCTGCACTAAAGGAAGACCGCTTTGAACCTTGGTTTCAACCGATATTAGATTTAAAAGATAATGAAATTCATCATTACGAAGCCCTCGCACGCATGCGAGATTTGAATAGCAATATTGTTTTGCCCGGGGCTTTTATTCCTGCCGCCGAACAACTTGGCTTAATTGGCGATATTGATATGGTTATCGCCAAAAAAACAATTCTGCGTCAAAAAGAATTGCATCATGCGGGTTCTCACTTTTCTTTTTCTATGAACATATCTGGAAAAAATTTAGGAGATGCACAAATATTGTCATTCTTGCAAGAAACCATCAAGAGGTCTTCAGCTGATCCCAGGGGCATTATTTTTGAAATTACTGAAACCGCAGCCATTAACGATTTAAAGGCTGCAACCCATTTCATCAGCGTGTTAAAAAATATGGGATGCAAATTTTCTTTGGACGATTTTGGTGTTGGATTTACATCCTTTATATATTTACGTGAACTGAATGTCGATTTTATTAAAATTGATGGTATGTTTGTTCGGAATCTGCAAAATGATAGGGAAGATCAATCTATTGTAAAAGCCATTGCCATGATTGCAAAAGAAATGAATATTCGGACAATTGCAGAATTTGTTGAGCATAAAAAAACATTGCTCATGCTCAAGCAATTTGATATTGATTATGCACAGGGTTATTTAATAGGCAAACCCTCACCGCAATTGAAGTATGTATGAAAACAAGGAGTGACTGATGAAAAACAAGGTTTCAGATACAGAACAATTTTGGTTAACTGTTGACAATGCAAACAATTTATCCATATTTACAGGCTTGATTGAACTTTCTGCCCCCATAGATGTGAGAACATTCAGAAAATTGGTTCAAAGGCGTCTGTTACATTTGTCTCCATTTAGAGAAAAAATCATTGAGGACGTATCTGACAAAGGAAAATATTATTGGATTGAGGATCAAAATCTTGATGTACGCACGCATGTTGAGGTTGTTCGCCTAAAAAATGAAAATGATCCGGTAGAATTACAAAAGTTAATGAGCGATATTAATTCTGTACCCATGGATATGCGTAAGCCGTTGTGGCAGTTTCTACTGGTAAAAAATTATAAAAAGGGGTGCGCGATCATTGCGCGAATTCATCAGTGTCTTATGGATCGGGTTGATTTGATTCAGATTTTGTGGTCATTATCTGATACCTGCGAAGCTGATGAAAATCAACAGAATACATCTGATGAATTTGAACAACCTGAAAAATGGCAGAGATTCACAAGTAAGTTACAAGATATTCATGCAAAAATGAATATTTCTTTCTCTACATTACGTTCGATGTTAACAGGTTGCCTAAAGCCAATGACCAATCCATTCTATTTAATTGAAAAAATTCGACTGTTAATGGGCACATCTTCAGATAGAATTGGTGAAATTGCACGAATTATCTTCATGAACCCGGATTCAGACAGCTTACTTAAGTCAGATCTCGGGCAAACCAAACAATTTGTCTGGAGTCAAAATTTTCCGCTAGAAAAAATTATGTCCCTCTCTCGTGCAACCAATGCCTCTTCCAATGTGATATTTATTTCAACCCTTGCTGGCGCGATCAAAGAATATTTAAAATTCCGAAAGGATCCCATTGACTATCGAGAAATACGTGCAGTTACACCGGTAGATATGCGCGTAAATCAGGGGGGGTACTCTGGCACAGCGCGTTTTGGTTTGATTCCTTTCGATTTACCGGTACATATTGATGATCCTGTTCTTCGTCTCTCAGAGGTGAAACGTCGGTTGCAGAATCTGGATAGTTTACCTGATGCTGTTTCAGTGTTTTCTTCCATGTTGCGGGTGGGGGTATCCACAGAAACATTTATTGAAAAAATTGCCCTTCCATTCACTAAAAAAAATTCGTTGCTTATGACCAATACACAGGGGCCGCCTCAAACGCTATATATCAATAATATTCCAGCAAGTAATATCATGTTTTGGTTACCCAGAATCGGTCATATTGGTTTAGGAACCACCATCTTGAGCTATAATCAGAATGTACGATTGGGCGTTGTGTGTGACAGCAAACAAATGCCCGACCCAAAACAATTTATTGATGCCTTTGAAAGGCAATTGACGCGATTGTTAGAATACATGCCACAACAGGAGATATTGCAATCTTTGTCGGCAGAATCCAATAATTCTGAATTGACACAGGCCAGTGATATCCCAATTGCAATCGATAATGTATCCGCTGAAATGAACTCCCTTGGATAATATATTGGAACATACAAAAATTTCTTATTGAAATACATCAAATAATAAGTTATTCTGGTTACATAAGAAATTTACAGAAAGGGATGTTTATGAATAATCGATTTATTATCGCCATTTTGGTCGTGATATCTGCCGGCCTTATCAATCTCTCAACGAGAAAAGAAGTTTATTCCCAAGCAACAAACGATTTAAGCCATTCATTCATGGTGGCACAGACTGAGCAGTTCGTTTTTCCCACATTTGATGCCACTGATAATGTGTTGGATACCGCAATTCAAAAAGCGCAAAGAGCTTTGGATAACAAGCAATTTGAAATTGCGCTTAATTATGCCAAAGAAGCGTTTGAGCATGTCAAAACAAACTATTATTTAATGTCTGAAGAACGTTTAAGCATTCATCAATTATTTGTTGCCATCTATAAAAAACAAGGAAAATATGATGCTGCTGAAAAACATTTTCAACAGGCCTACGCCATTCAAAAAAAAATTTATGGCGAACGTCATGATCAAACCTTAAATATGCTGGAAAAGCTTGGTGGATTCTATCAAGAATGGGGCAGACAAGATAAAGCCGAAGAAATTTTTTTGTTAATGAATACCTTATATCAAAGTATTTTTGGAATCAATCATAAAAAAACATTAGATAGTATCGTTAGACTGGCAGAGTTCTACATAAAAAATAACTTATATAACAAAGCCCGCCCCTATGTCACCCAGGCTGTTAAAATTAACGCACATTTTTTTGGTCCCGATTCCATAAATAATCTGACACCACTGATACAAGCGGCAAAGACATATTATCATTGCAACCTGTATGATCGCGCGTTGAAGACATTTGAACAAGCTTACAGTTTAATCCAAAAACATGATGGCAAGCCTTTAGAAATTCAACTGGATATCATTCAGTTTTTGGCCAAGCTGCATATTAAAAACAGACACTTTCAAAAAGCTGAATTTTTTTACAAAAAAGCGATTGCTCTAAGCAAACAGGTTTTTGGCAATCAAAATAAACGTCAACAAACATTTAATCAAAAATTGATCGAAATCTATCAATTGCAGGGACAACATGATAAGATAAAAAAACAACTTCAAGAGAACATTGAAGTAACTGCAAGGATTTCAGGTAAAGATTCCCCAGAAATCATTGAATCACAAAAAGCATTGGCAGATTTTCTGTTTGACCGAAAAGAATACGCTCAGGCTGCGCTTATTTATGAAGAAGCGTTTCATAATTGCAAAATTCGATATGGTATACATGAAAAGACATTAAGTCTGTCCAAACGACTTGCAGAGACATATATAGCGCAATCCAAATTTCAGGCAGCGGAATCTTTATTAAAAAATAATGTCAACACGTACACAGGTCTTTTACAAGGCACACGAGAGAGTCTTCAATATCTTGCACAAATATACAAACAGCAGGGGAATTGTCCTGAAGCCATTCCATTGATGGATCAGGTGTTTCGCTTAAATGAATCCACGCTTGGACCATCGCATCCAGAAACGCTTCGCGCATTATCCGAATTAATTGGCTGTATGGTTGATGAAAAACGAAATGCCGATGCCTTGAAACTGTTAAAACGCATAGAACCAGCGCTTTACAAATTCCAATGGGAAAAATTGCGAGAACAGGATTTTTCTGTTACAGATCAAACAGGATGTATCCTCAATGCACAAACATTTTGTCATGCTGTGTTTACCCTTGCACGTGAAATGACCGATCCGGAGGTGATCAGCTACATAGCAGATGTTATGTTACGATGGCAATATCTAGACAATTTTCCAGGTGCAGTAGAGAAGGGATTGCCTGGATATCATGATATGATTAAATTGTTTCAACATCAAATGATCAATCTACCTTATCGGCTGCCAAGAAACAGTGCTTTTATTCATTTATATCCTTATAATGTCATCAATTTTTCAACCGCTCAATCGACGCAAACCCGATGGATGGCGGTATTAATTTTATCTGAAAATGAGGATGTCGCCAACATATTTTCCAAAGATTTGGGTGCTGTTCATCATACGCAACAGTTGATTAAAGATTTGATTCGTGAAAAACGTCCGGTGCAAATAACACGCATAGAAAAGCAATTGTATACAAAACTATTGGGTACTTTTGAAAAGCATATTCAATCTGTTCAGTCTGTTTACATTACAACAAATGGTATCGGTCAGATGATTCCATTTTCCCGGCTCAAGCTTGCGAATGGCCAATATTGGATCATGCGTCAATCTGTTTGCCGGGTATTTTCTGCACTGGATTTTATGAAAAACATCACGCATGCATATACAGGTTCCTTATTGGCGATTGGTCAGGTCAACTATGATGCTTTTTCACAAACAAAAGCAGAAATAATTAATGAAAAAAAAGTGAATGTAACCAAACAGCCTACAAATCATATTCCTCTACCAGATGGTACGCTATTGAAATATAAATACCGCGCAAATCAGGATCAATCACAGATAATAAAAAATATTTTGACAGTGTATAAAGCCAGTCGTCATACATCTCCGGTATTCTGGTCTGACACAAAAGCCTCTGAATCGGCTTTAAAAAATCTGTTATATCCGCCAAGAATTCTTCATATGTCTGTGGATTGTTTCTATTTGGATCAATCAGTGGATCAAAATTTTGCAATTCGGGGTGGTCTGGCATTGGCTGGTGCAAATCAGGGCTTTTTCCAACATTCTGGTTCTGATGGTCAGGACGGCCTGTTACTGGATCGAGAAATTTTGCATCTCAATCTAAATGGTACAGAACTGGTATGTTTAACAAATAAATGTGATTCACAAAAGACCGGAATTCATAAAAGTGCCTATTTTCAAATGGCAGCCGCTTTTCATATGGCAGGTTGTCGTTTTGTGTTATCGCCAATATGGCAGGTAAAAAAAACTGACGCATCAAAATTTATTTTGCTTTTTTATGAAAACTGGCTGCGTCAGTCAATCAGTAATCCATCAAAAGCGCTAAGAGCAACACGACGTCAGTGTATTTCAAAGGGCGATTCACCTGATATCTGGGGGAGTTTTGTTCTAACAGGATTTTAATACTTGATGTTCAAATTTTTTGACTTGACTTCCAGCAAGCGAGCGCAACTCGTACTCAGGCTCTGCCTTTGTAAGAGCTGCGCTCGCTTGCCAAAAAACGTGAACATCAAGTAATTATGGAATACTTGAAAAATAAGTTCCCCATTTATCTTAAACGTATAATTGTTTGGCACGTAGAGACGTAGCATGCTACGTCTCTACAGTACATAAACCCCGATGAACATTTGTTAATATGGGGACCTTATTTTCAGAGCATTCCTAAGCATTTTCCTACTCCTCACCCAACATTTCATAAGCCTAACTAAAATTTTGATAATATTAAATATTAATAATCATTGTTTGACTAATTTCCATTATTGGATTATAAATCTAATTTTTTATTTATAAATCATAATCAATAGTGGAGTCATTCATGGATTTTGAATTAAATAAAACCCAACGCATGTTTAAAAAAGAAATCATTCGTTTTGCCAAAAAAGAGATCACACCAAGGGTTCAAGAACATGAAATCAAGGATGAATTTGATTTTGACGCATTTAGAAAAATGGGCGAATTTGGACTTTTGGGCCTTCATTTTCCTGAGGCATTTGGTGGCGGTGGTGCGGATGTCTT
>Ga0272440_1001303_pt1 | contig 20675 bp, 15 predicted proteins | sample SSMMMBAug17_FD_192440 | JGI IMG/M metagenome (GOLD analysis project Ga0272440, IMG submission 192440) | Marine sediment archaeal communities from Little Sippewissett salt marsh, Falmouth, MA, United States - SSM-MMB-Aug17 | ecosystem: Environmental > Aquatic > Marine > Wetlands > Sediment ...
TACTGAAAATGAAGGAAAAAATATTAGTATACCTCATTATTCTACAATTGAAATCGTTCCGGTTAATGATCCCCCATCTTTCAAACTATCACAGCAGACTTTGAAAATTCAAGAGAATGATGGGTTAATAACCATACCTTTATTTGGAAATAGTATCAGTGCCGGACCATCAAATGAATCTGATCAAATTCCCTTTCTGTCTTTCATCCTAACAGTTAATGATTCTTCATTATTTTCTATTCAACCTCAGTTAACGTCAGAGGGAACATTAACTTTTCAAAATAAAGAAAATAAAAGTGGTGAAACTGCTGTCATTGTTCACTTACAGGATAATGGCGGTAAACTAAATGGTGGAAAAGATACAAGTACTAAGACTTTCAAGATAATAATTAAACCACAAGGAGATATAAATTCTAATGGAATTATTGATGTTGGTGATATTATTCTCTTGATTCAAATTCTTACTGGTTTCGAGAATGATTCAACTTTTGCAGGTGATATTACAGGAGATGGAAGAATTGGTATTGATGATGAATAATGATACCCAAAAAAACTATACTGCCCAATAATCTTCCATCCATTTACTCAACAACGTGCTATTAAGCACAATCCCAACGCGCAAGGCTTTCAACCCGGTGACACCTGGCAAATCTTCTAATTCTAATAATTCAACATCCTTTTTCAAAAACTCTTGTTTCTGAAGATACCGAATGTGTTGAAGCATTTCGTTTTCCTCTTCCTGCATAGAATAAACAATGGCAATATTTTGTGGTTGTGTCAAACGTTCTCCGGTGCCTTTGACCACCGCTTTGTCAATTCTGGACTTGATAATTTCATGACGAATATCATATGCGCCATCAACATCAAACTGTTTTTCATCATATCGAAATCGAATAGATAGGGGGCTGTTTTGTACCAATATTAAATGGGCAGTATCCAATGTCACAGATAATTCAGGTTTCAAATGTTGCGTAATCCATGCCATGCCACAGGCAATATGAAGTTGCCACAGATGCAGATTACTGACATAAATATCATGAAAAATGCCTTTTTCATTCATTGACTTGCCAATGTAGATTAAATAATCCACGCCATCTGTTCTGTGTCGTTCATAAAAATGGGGAAAAGCTTGCTGGATACTATTTTGTTCATTATCCAAAAAGTTGGCCAGACGTTGGTTTAACAGCAATATGCTTTCTTCAAATTCCTTGCGAAGCTTATAGACTGTTCCCAGTTGTTTATCAATGTGTGATTCATAAATATCAACCGCCCTGGCGATTTTAGGGGAAAAGTGACGCACATGAGAAAAAACACTCTCAATATTTTTTTGAATAAATTTGACAATGGAAAGCTCATCACCTGAGGCCAGACTTTGTTGGATACGATAACGTTCTTCATCAATCCGCTCCAGCAATTGATTGAAAATAAGCATATCTTTTTCTTTTACGACTTGTTCAATCACATTTCTGGCATATTTCAAGTGATCTTCCAAATCTCTCTGAATGGCATTATTTCTTGCATTGGTTGATCCCCGAACATCAGCGATACCATACAAAGGATAGACTTTTTTAAAAATGATAGGTTCCAGTTCCGCCTGATCATCAGACTGCAAATCGGAAATATATTTTAATGTAGACTTCCGAAACTTCCATTCTACCGAAGGATGCACAGCAGTACACTTTTCCTTGATAATGCCCTGAACTTCATTATCTAAATCCTCCATCGCACGATTGATAGCCATTGCAAATAATGGACGAATGGCTTCAACCTTAATCATTTCCTGCGTGCCAAAAATGCCAATTTCAGGATCAGCAAGGTTCAATACGCCAATACATTCATCCCTGTACAACAATGGACAAATCATAAATGAACGGATATTGGCACTTTCCATTGCTTTTTGTGAAAACAATAATGAATCGTATTTGAGAACATCGCTAAACACATATATTTCCTTTTTATGTATGGCTTCTTCAAAAGGGGTGTTTTTGAAATTTTTTCGAGCAATTTGTCTGGAGCTTGTAAATATACATGAATTTGATAAGTCACATCCCATATTCAGCATCAGAATTTGATCATCATAAAAACAAGATAAGCTGGCAATCAGTTCTGGTCTTTGAAAATAATTTCGAAGTCTTTTTTGAAGTCTGTTAAATCCATCTGGTGTGCTGATATTGTCTTTATCAATCAGGTCATCCTGTATCATTGATAGAACATGCGTTTTGGTAACATCGGCTGCGCGAATAATTGTAATGCCTGAGATTTCGAATTGCGCAAGCGATAGTTTGTTTTTCAAACGTTCAGGGTCAGTGATATTTCTTTTTATTTCTTTGATATCTTCATCACTCAGGGGTTTTAGTTTCTGCTTAGAAATCACTTCAATAAAACGCATGTCTACATCCATAAAATAATAACGTTCCAGGCCAGTTTTTTTATCCAGACAGGGATAAATAATATGGTCATCCGAAGTTGCATGTGTTTTGATACCATATGCCTTTTCAAGAATGTGCATATATAATCGGGATATCCGATTTCTGGTAAATTTTTTGGGATCAAACGTAGGCGCCAAATCAAATTGCCCATTTTCGTCAAGAAAAGCTTCCTGAAATTTTGGTGATGCATGAACTGGAATCATGGAACCTGGCACAAGAATGGCCAGTTCATGTTTTTCCCAAAATATGGTTGGAAAAACCAGATAAAAAAGGCGATTGATATATGGCATATATTCCTTTATCTTGTTTAAATCTCGAATGGGCGCATTGAGTGCAGGGCATTGTTCAACAATTTTATTCACAATGCCCAGTTGAATTTCGCATAAATTTTCAAATTTTTGTATCATATGCCGGATCAGTATTGAAAAATTTAAAACGCCTATTTTACTGTTGATTGGTTTGTTTTGCATTGTCTATTTTTTCCTTTTTTTAGGAATGCTTACATATCCCCATTTAAATTGTTCGTATTAACTTTCAGCAGTCACACGACGCAGTTGAATCAAATCGGTATCACCTTTCAATATTTTAGCAACACCATCTTGTTGAAGTGTTCGCATGCCAGCATTCATGCCATTTTTCCGAATTTTTTCAACCGACTCTTTCATCGCAATGCTGTGTTTGACCTCCTCAGTGCCTTCAAGCAATTCATGGATGCCGGTACGTCCCCGATAGCCTGTATGCGAACATTTGGGGCATCCGACCGGCTTATGTAATTGACAATTATTTTTATCAATTTTTAATTCATCAAAATATTCTTCACCATACATTCGTCTCAATTCGTCGATTTCTTTTTCATCAGCATCATACTTTTCTTTGCAGCTAGAACATAATGTTCTGACAAGTCGTTGGGCCAGTATACCTCTTAAGGCATCTGCAAAATTGAATGGATCCAGCCCGATATCAATTAAACGCGTGATTGTTTCAGGCGCGGAATTGGTATGAAGGGTTGAAAAAACCATATGTCCGGTTAATGAGGCTTCGACTGCAATGTTTGCAGTCTCAAAATCGCGCATTTCACCAATCAAAATAACATCCGGGTCAGCACGCAAAAAAGAACGCATGACAGCGGCAAAATCCATTCCAATTTTATGGTTTACCTGAACCTGTTGGAGTCCAGGTTGTGTGATTTCAACAGGATCTTCAGCAGTCCAAATTTTTCTATCAGCAGTGTTAATATAATCCAAAATGCCATGAAGGGTTGTGGTTTTTCCTGAACCAGTTGGGCCCACAACAAGATAAATACCATGTGGACGTGTGACCAGTGATTTTGTCAGTTCAAAATTATGTGCTGAAAAATTGAGTTTTTCCAGGGGAAGAGCCCCACCTGATGCCAGTAAGCGGATAACTGCGCTTTCACCATTGACAGTGGGAAGGGTTGCGATACGAAGTTCAATTTTTTTGCCCTGGAATTTCAGCTTGGCTTTGCCATCCTGCGGGCGGCGGCGCTCGGCTATATTCATCCCAGACATGATTTTGATTCTGGAAATGACTGCCTTGATATCTTTGGCAGGAATTTCCATGACATTACGACAGGCACCATCAATACGCATTCGGACTTCAGTGGGGCGTTTTTCCATACCCGGCTCAATATGAATATCTGAAGATCCCACCTTATGTGCCTGCAAAATGATTTCATTGACATATTGAACAGCTGCACCAGAGGCATCAGAGTCCAATGAGGTGGAATCATCTTCTTCCTCTTCTTCAATCGTTTCCCATTGGACATTACTTGTATCAATCATTTCGGATTTTTTGCCAGCCCCAGAATCCTGAGAAGAATAATAGGTTTTCAGTAACTGCTCAATTTCATCTGTTCGAGCTAAAAACAACTGAATGGTTTTGGAGCGCGGCAAAAAACGATATAAATCATCAGACAATTCTTTTGTGGGTCGGGCAATAGCCAGTTGAATCCGATTGTCAGAATTTTCCAACACAATAATTTTATTTTTTAAGGCAAATTTTTCACCAATGCTTTTCTGAAGCGATTTGGATATCTTGAACGTTTCAAGAGATTTTGTGGGCATATTGAAATGCTTTGAAAGGGCAATTAAATATTGATCTTTTGTAATGAACCCTAAAGATATCAATGTATCTCCAAGGGGTTTATGTGAAATTTTTTGCCTTTCAAGGGCTTCCTGAAGTTGCTTGCGGTTGATCAAATTTTGCTCAATGAGTATTTGACCAATTGGCTTACGCTTTCTATGTGAGTCCAGGGCTTTGTTAATAATTGACTGTGGAATACCCATTTCAATGAGAATCTGCCCTAAAAATTTTTCAGGATGCTCTTCTTTGATTTTCAATGCATCATCAAGCTGGTCCTGTGTAATATAGCGATGTTCAAGAAGAATTTGACCGAGTGTTTGTTTTTGCTTCTTCTTTACCATAAGATTTCCTTTATTCGACTTTTTTTGGTATTATTGTGCCTGATAATCGTTCCCTCGCATTACGATACATCAGATGGATAATTTTTTGTTTTGGAACGACCTTTTTTTATTCTTGAATAACGTTCAAAAAAACATGAACATAATAATTGTTCTTGACATAACAGGGAATTAGTATACAAAATTAATAATTCAAATTATCAAAAAATTACATGATCGAAATATCCTTGCAACTATCAGGGTACAAGGGATTATTGAATGATTTGTAATATGATTCATTCATATTACATGCCAACTTTGAACAGATGTCTTTTCAGTAATAAAATGACCAAATCAATCCATGTGTTTTAATATGGGCAAGTATCATGCCAGAAAAACAGAATTGCGGAGAATCAATTATGATCTTATACAATCGTGACAATATCTCCTGGGATCAATATATCAATGATTCATCAAAAAAAGATGATACCCACGAAAAATCTGGGGATTTAGATTTAAACCAGGCGAAATTAGATGACAAAACTATATTATCAAAGACATACACTGTCAAGCGCATGTCTTTTGATTCATCAGTGTATCATCCATTTTCAGAACATAGCAAACAAAATGAATTATCTGAAGATAAACAAAAACAAAAAGATTCATTAAAAACATTTACGAGCATGGCCGCTTTGAAACGTTTTATTCAATTTTATGATACCAAACTTCAGGCAGATCGTATTAATGATATATTTGAATTAATACAAATCGCATTTTCTTTGGGGCATGATCGCATTTTAACAAGTGATCGGATATGCCAGATGGATGCATACTACCATTGGAAAATGGGGCTTCAGATTCATCGAAATGCAATCAAAAATTTAAGTGATGATGACCTGGTGACCAAACTGAACATTCCAGAATTTCAGCAGGAACGTCGTTATTATATGACACAGGCATGTAAACATTTTGTAAATGATCTTTACAAAGAAACCCTGGACAATTTGTTGCTTGCCCAAAATTATGAAAAATATGACCCCTTTGTCCTGCACTCTATGGGATTGATTCATCTTTATGCGCCCGATCATCTGGATATTGAACTGGCCTTGAAGCTCTTTCTTAAATCTGCGAAATATTTTCAAGCTGAAAAAAAACAACAAGATATATCAGAATCGTACTTTCATGCCAGTATTTGTGCCTATATTTTACAAAAAGATCATGATGCCATTGATTATGCTGAAAAAGCCCTGGCAATGCCAGATTTTCATGAGGCCAGTTACGCGCTTGCTCGATTTAAAGCGACGATAGGTGATGAATCATGTCTGCCAATTATCCAAAAACTGGTTGAAAAAAATATTCTGTATGGATTAAAAGTGCATATTGATGATGTTTTCTTGAATGTGATTGATAAACTGCATCAAACATTCGTATCTATTCGAAATGCTGCAAAATCTGATTGTGATACCATTCATCTTGCCATGATTGCCGATCGTCATATTGAAAAATACCAGCAACGTCAACCTGATGTGTTTTCTCGATGGAAATCTTTGTTTAACGAAGCCAATCAGATTTACCAAAAAAATTCTTATTTGGATTATCTGGATGCCCGCCCCATATTACAGGAATCTGATACCTACTATCAGGCACTGAAACAGGGACAACCCCCTAAAAAAATTCAACGATCTTCATCCATTAATCAGTATCAAAAACAACAACACATTGCTTTTCCTTTCTCAGAAAAAATGCATACCAAAAAAGACTCTGAGATCGCTGAAAAAGAAATCTTTGATCTTCTCAATGAAACCAAGGCACTGGTTCATCATAACACAGACTTCCAATATCTGACACGCGTGACACAGGCCCAGGCATCTGAAAAAATAGCATATTTACTGGATAATCCCATTGCATGTATAGACATGGCAACGCTGTCTGAACATGATTCCAGCGTGTTAACCCTATCGTTTTCACCATGCAGTAAGAAACTGGCCAGCGGTGCCGAAGATGGCTCTATTCGCATTTGGAATTTAGATAATTTTCAGTGTATTCAGGTATTGACACATCATGAAAAAGCGGTCAATTGTTTGCGATTTTCACCCAATGGGGATATCCTGGCCAGTGCATCATGGGATCATACAATAAAATTATGGGATCTAAATACCTTTGAAGAAATCGCAACATTGGAAGGCCATCAAGATAGTGTAGAAGTCCTTGATATTTCTATGGATAATTTGCTTTTAGCCAGTGGGTCTAATGATCAGACAATCCGGTTGTGGGATATCAGAAAAAAACAAACGATTCATACATTTGACAATTTTTCAGATACCATTCGCAGCCTGTGTTTTTCACCCGATGGTCTGCAACTTGCTGCAGGTAGTTGGGATATTATTCATTTGTGGGATGTTTTATCTAATAAATCAATACAAACATTCAAAGGACAAACCAAAAATTATATCAGTGCGCTTGACATATCCCATGATGGTCTAACACTTGCTGCCGGGTCACACGATAAAACGATTCGATTGTGGGATATGAGATCAAAAAAACAATCATTGAAACTTCAGGGCCATTTACGACGTGTCAACTGTGTGGCATTTTCACCAGACAATCTCACCCTGGCATCAGGCTCTCATGATAAACAGGTCAAGCTTTGGAATATCAAAACTGGCAAAGAAATTAATGGGCTGGATGTTCATAACGATTTTGTCAGTGCGGTTGCATTTTCACCTGATGGCAATATCCTGGCCAGTGCCTCCCATGACACGCAAATTCGATTATGGCAGATTCACTATAAAATTATGCCCAAAGATGCACTTGTTGAAACCATTGAACGAAATATTGCCGATGCCAGACATCGCCGACAGGTACAATGGCGCGCTGATATGCGATGTGAAATTTGTGGAGAACGTCTTGGATTTATTGATATCTTTAAAGGGCGTGTCCGGTGTCACAAACATTATGAACAGGTGTAACCTGCACCAACTGCCAAATGGATTCGCTCTAAATTAAAGCGCAAACAAAAGATAAACCAATAGGCTCCAGGGCAACTTCAAGAGCCATTGCAAACATTGCTTTTCGAATTTCTCTTCTGATCATTTCAATAAATCGTTCTATTCGATTGTCATTTGAAATGATATGATGCGTATCCAAAAAACGATGCGTTTTCAATATATCCAATATCGTTTCTTTGGAATATAACGTAGGATCATAATGAATGATAACGCTACCTGTCAATGTATTGACTGATACACCATTAATTCCTGCGGCACATCCAAATAAACTGATAAGCGTTTCTTTTTTTTCAGGATTATTTTTTAATACAGGCGTTTTTAAACGAATGCGGCCTGTTATATGATGAACATAATAGCTCATTTTTTTTCTCCAAAAAAATTTTTAGCGACTATTTCCAACTAAATTAGCAAACAATACCAGTTTATTTTTATAAAAATATTTAATCTGTGTTAAATTTTTGTTAAATGTAATGAACGAAATCAAAAAAGCCTATCATTTAATTATCTCAGGAAAATCGGAAATTCATAGAAAATTTTTCAATTTGACATATCAGACATTTACATGATATTTATTCACCAAAACTAAACACAATCACAATTTTGGAAAAGTTTTAACTACTTTTCAACAAATATTTATTAAGGAATGCTCTGAAAATAACTTCCCCATTATTGATATTGTTCGTTTTGAGGTAATTGTACTGTAGAGACGTAGCATGCTACGTCTCTACACGACCTTATTTTTTTGTACGATCATGAAAAATGAGCATGATATTTTCAGATCATTCCTAAATGAATTTAGAAAATTTAGGCATATTGTTCGTCATATTTACTCAACAAGTATAGCACCAGAAAAAAATGATAAATATGATGAGTGTAACCAAAATAGCCGGTGAATACAATTTGCTCATCATTTTTTTTGAACCAGGATTACACAGAAGAAGATGAATAAGATGATTAAAATACAGTGTTTATTTCATCTTATTCATCTTTTTCTGTGTAATCCTGGTTCAAAAAAAATGATGAGTGATAATTTAAATTCCGGCCATTTTGGTTACACATTTGTCAAATCTGGTTGTTTTTATGAAAAAGACGATGATCATAAACAATGAAGCAGGCCTTCATACCCGTGCAGCGCTTCAAATTGTTGAAGTTGCTCAGCATGCAAGTCATGGCGTATGGGTTTCCAAAGAAGATCAACGCGCTGATGCGACCAGTGTCATTGATCTATTAACCCTGTATTGCCCCAAAGGTTCAGAAGTGACCCTTGAAATTGATCATTGTCATGACAACCATATTTTCGAAGAAATTGTGTCAAGGATTGAAAATGGATTTGGAGAAGAATAAATCATTGAATACGTCTCAAGAAATAATTATCAAGGGGATTGGCGGATCCCCGGGGATTTGTATTGGTAAAGCCTATATTGTAGATAGGGAAGGCGTTGATGTTGTTCAGCAATACTATCTGTTTGACAGTGATTTAGATGCTGAAATTGAAAGATTTAAAAAAGCTGTTGCGCGGGCATCGCAGGAAATGGATGATATTATTGCGTCTGTTCCCTCTGAATTTCAAGAACAGTTGTATATCCTTGAAACACACAAAGTATTGCTAAAGGATAAACAGCTCTACGACAAAACCTGCAAAATGATTGAATCGAATAAAATTAATGCAGAATGGGCATTAAAAAAAGTTTCAACAAAAATAAAACGCATGTTCAATGAAATGTCAGATTCATTTTTCCGAGAACGCGGCGCTGACGTTGCACATGTTACCGATCGAATTATGCGAAACCTGACTGGAAATAAGCCGCAAGAACAAATCCAGGATATTAATAAACGCGTCATTCTCATTGCACATGATTTATCTCCAGCAGAAACCAGTCAAATACAGTTACATAAAGTTCAAGGTTTTGTCACCGAACTGGGCGGTAAAACATCACATACCAGCATCATTGCAAGGAATCTTCAGGTACCGGCTGTACTGGGTCTTACTGGTGCGACAGAAATTATCACAAGTGACAGCATTATTATTGTTGATGGCACAAAAGGCGTTATCATTCTTAATCCCAATGATGAATCTCTTATAGAATACGAAGAAAAGAAAAATATTTTTGAGGGGCGCAGAAAAATTATGATGCGTCACAGCTCAAAACCTGCCATGACGCCCGATGGTGTTATCAAAAAAGTGATGGGCAATATTGAATTGCTTGAAGAAGTTGTGTCGGTTTTGGATCATGGCGCTGATGGCATTGGTTTGTATCGAACCGAATTTTTATATATGACAAGTCGTAAACTTCCGACTGAAGAACAATTATTTGAAAATTATCGGGAAGTGGTGGATTTGATATATCCCATGCCAGTGACAATCAGAACATTAGATATCAATGGCGATAAAAAGGCTGGTTATTTGAATGAACAATCGGAAACCAATCCCGTGCTTGGACTTCGTGCCATACGTTATTGTCTTAAACGCCCCGAAATTTTTAAAACACAACTGCGTGCCATTTTACGTGCGGCTGAACATGGTAATGTGCGTTTAATGTTTCCGATGATTTCAGGGGTCAAGGAAATAATTGCTGCGAAAAAAATTCTGGATGAAACAAAACAAGAACTTTCAAACAAAAAAATTCCCTTTAATGGTAATATTGAGGTGGGAATGATGATTGAGGTGCCATCAGCCGCTATTTTATCGGACTTGATGGCTGATTATGTCGATTTTTTTAGTATTGGCACAAATGATTTGATTCAATATTCATTGGCAATTGATCGGGGAAATCATGATGTTGCGCATCTGTTTCAACCCTTACATCCAGCAATTATTCGATTGGTCAAAACAGTATCAGAAGCAGCACATAATAAAAAAGTAAAACTCTTTATGTGTGGTGAAATGGCGGCAGATCCCTTTCATGTACCAATATTGCTTGCTTTAGGTATTGATGAATTCAGCATGAATCCACCATCCATTCCATCAGTGAAAAGCATTATTCGCCAGATAAGTACTGAAAATATGACGCCTTTTTTGGAGAAGGTTTTGAAACAACAATCTCCTGATGACATCATTCAGATTGTTCAGGATACATATGGCGATTTGCTTATGGACACGATCCGATGACGCGCGCCCTGTTCTAAATATAGTCACCCCTTTGAAATTTGAAATATTCAACCGATGCTGTGACTTGTATATTATTGACCAATTGAGACAACCCCCTGTCTTCATGTAACAGGTTGTCCTTGTACAATTTATCCGCTGCCTGTTTCATATTCAACAATGCGGGTTCAATATCTTTAAGTGTTTTATCAGGATTACGCAAGTTATGGGCATACGTTTCAAATAAACCCAGTACTGAACCTACTTTTTCAACCATTTCTTTTTGCGGTGATGTTATGTTTACAAATGGTATGGGTTGAACATTTTGAATATTTCCAGAAGGTTTCACAGGTGATCTATCATCAGCAATGGTTTTTTCAGCAAATGCATCCAGATAATCCTGGAAATCTTTTACTTGTGCCTGAGTTGTATTTTGCCGGGATATTTTTGCCGACTGATTAAATGTATTTATATTTTGAATATCCATTTTTTCACCTCCTTGCCCCTATAAGCCATTAATTTTAAAGGGCCAACAAGAATAATACAAATTTAAAATTTGTATTATCGCCTGCATTTATCAATAATTTTTGCAAGGAGTGGGCCATTATGGATAATCTATTTTTTCAAAACACTTTTCGCCAATGTCAGATCATAAACATAAGAAGGGTCAAAACCACCACTTTTTTTGGGATCATACATTTTTATAGCTTCGAGAATGGCCTCATAAGGCACCCATCCGTGTTTGTCCCATAAATCAGGCTCTGATAATTTCCAGAGCCGAAACTCAATTGTGTTTTCAGATTCCCGAACATACATTCGAACCTGTTTGTTATCTGCATAAGGATAATAATAAATACCTTGTTTGTCTTTCATAAGTGACTCCAAACGTTTTCGTTTATGGCATTATTTTTGCTCATCTAATAAAGTATTTATTATATCAATTTTTAAAGGAGTAATCAATGAATGAATGTTCATCACCAGTCAATAAGGATCAATTTAAGGTCAATACAAAGAGTATAACCATTCGGACAGCCGATGGTTCAACGTTGAGTGGGAAGGTCAATATTGGTGAAAAGGAACGTGTTTCTGATGTTTTTACAAAAACTGACAATCCATTTGTTGTGTTATTTGATGCCGCAAGCGCACATGGATGTGGGAGAGTCTTTTTTATTAATAAATCACACATTGTCTGGGTAGAGCCTGAAGATTAATGTCGTGTAGAGACGTAGCATGTACGTCTCTACAGTACAATTACCTCAAAACGAACAATATCAATAAATGGGGAACTTATTTTCCGAGCATTCCTTAGGAACGCTCGGAAAATAACATACTCATTTTTCTTGATCGTCCAAAAAAATAAGGTCGTGTAGAGACGTAGCATGCTACGTCTCTACAGTACAATTTCCTCAAAACGAACAATATCAATAAATGGGGAACTTATTTTCCGAGCATTCCTTAGTTAACCAGATTGATTTTTTTTGCATTAAAAAGCTGTTCATAAGATTTCTTCAATTTTTGTAATATGTTATCAGATGTTTCTATGTTCAATGCCATGTATGGCGGGGTTTTAAAAAGAGTAAGCACTTTGATCAGATCATTGGAATCATAGCCCGCATTCTGACATTCTTTTTCCATGACAGCACTGTCAAAAGCAATTAGGCTTGCACGCCTTCCAAAAAACATTTTCACTGCATTTTCCACTGCTGATGGTATTTGTAATTTTGTAAAGCCATTTTCCTTAAGCCAGATATGATCCATAGAATTTAAATTGGTAACAATATAATATTTTTTAGCATCTGCCAATGAACTTATTTTAAGATTTTTTTCAGATTTCAATCTGTATAAAGATGTTTCTCCCCCCTTTCCCAGAGGACAAACCCATTTAAATAATTTTTCACGCTGTGGGATGCGAATAATTGTATAGATTAAAACATTTTTTTTCTCAAGCGCCATTTTATAAGCCCTGGCCCAGGGAAATACATGGATTGTATAATCTATCCCTGAATTGTCTAACACTTTTTTAACAATTTCTGTTGAAACCCCCTTTACCACGCCAGCTTCTTCATAATTGTATGGACGCCAGTTTTCTGTAACCACTTCAAGTGTTTCACTGTAAGACGATGAAAAAGGAAATAATATTATACTGATAATTGCAAATTGGATGAATGGCCTGAATCTTTTTTTCATTAAATACCCTCCTAATATTAAACAGGTGTAACCTACACCAAACAAAAGCAAAAAAGTTTAGCTTTGATAAACATTCATAAGTAAGGAAGGCTCTGAAAATAACATACCCATTTTTCTTGATCGTCCAAAAAAATAAGGTCGTGTAGAGACGTAGCATGCTACGTCTCTACAGTACAATTACCTCAAAACGAACAATATCAATAATGAGGAAGATATTTTCAGAGCATTCCTAAACAATTATTCATGTTTTTGCCTCAATAATTTCTACCTCTTTTTCCATCATTTTCACTTTTGTACGCAGATGTCCTAATTATGTACAATTTAAATGTAAGCTTTCTGGTCTTGACGATTTAGTTCAATTATTTATTGAGCATTTTCTCATATTGTATTCTTGTCGTTTGAGGAAGTCAAGACTATATGGTGGAAAAGAGTTTTTTTTACAAATCATTTCAATCCCAATATATGAAATGAATTGAAGAAATAATATGTTATTTGATATTTCTAAGAATAAAAAATATTTCAACGTATTTAAATATTTACAAACAAAACATTTTTATGTTAACCTGACTATATTAAAAGATATTGCACAGCAATAAAATCTGTAACCAATCATTGGAAGCGCATTGATCGTACATGATTGATGCCACCAAAGGAGACCACTGAATGGACGAAAATAAGCTACAAATCATCGTTGTTGATGATGACCCTGAAATCGTCGATACAATCAGCGAAATGGTCGAATTGACCGGACATCAGGTTAATCCATTTACCGACCCCTATCGTGCTATCCAACACTTTATCAAAAAACCGGGCGATCTGGTGCTGACTGATCTCAATATGCCGCATATTGATGGTTTTGAAATGATCAGGCAAATGATGAACAGACGTCGGACTACCAGATTTATCCTGATTACTGGCGAAAAAAATCCAACCACAGTTTTTCAAGCCAGAAATTTGAACGTTTCGGAATTGTTTTTTAAACCGGTGTCTTTTGATCAACTTGAGCCTGCAATTGATCGGATATATCAGAAAAAGCTTTATTGGATTGAAAAACTAAAAGAAGTGAGCCGAAAGGCCGGCTAGCTTTGATATATATTATCGTACAACTGTTCCAAACGCTTGATGAGTCCCCCTGATTTGGAAAACCCTACTATACGATAATACAATCATTTTTTTGAGCATGATCAATGTCAAATAAGCCAGATTATAATACCTTGATAAAACGCCTTGAACGTGCAGAAGCAGTTATCGAGGCCATTCAATGTGGGGAAATTGATGCGGTTGTTCTTAAAGAGCAGGTATCTTTAATTCGTCCTGAAGCTGAACTACGTCAAACAGAAGCCGATCTTGAAGCCAATCGTTTGAATTTTCAAATTTTGTTTGATTCTATTGAAGATTTTTTATTCATAATCACCACTGATGGCATCATTCGCCATTTCAATCCAATGGTTGAAAAAATTCTGGGATATGACTATGATACCCTGAAAGATAACCATATTAAACTTTTGGCGCCCGAGTCTGGCAATTCGTTTTCAATAAGCGTCCCTCTGAAATTCCCAGAATGTTTCATAACAAAAGGCCATAAGATTATTCACGTAGAAACACGCATGACAAGGGGAATGTGGTCTGGAGAAGAGGTTTATTTTTGCCTGTCTCGTGATGTAACTGAACGAAAAACATATGAGTCCGAATTGAATCGCCTTAACAAAGAACTTCAATTGCTGAACGAACAGCTTGAACAGCGGGTTAAAGATCGGACGCACGAACTGAATGAAGCCCGAAAGCAAGCCGAATCTGCCAATCAGGCCAAAACAGAATTTTTGGCCAATATGAGCCATGAACTTCGCACACCGCTCAATGGTATTCTGGGCTATACACAAATACTTTTGAGAGATTCGGCACTGACTGACAAGCAACATAATTCTCTCTTAGTGATGCAACAAAGCGGCGAACATCTGCTTATGCTAATTAACGACATCCTGGATTTCTCCAAAATTGAGGCTCAAAAAATGGAGTTGCATTCAGAGGTTATTTTTCTTGATGATTTTTTAGACAATGTTTATGAAATTATTCATATTCGTGCGGCAAACAAAGGCATTGGATTTTCCTTTAACAAGGCACCAGATTTGCCAGAAGCTATTTTTGCTGATGATAAACGTCTTCGTCAAATTTTATTGAATTTATTGGGAAATGCAGTTAAATTTACCCCCAAAGGCAATGTCACCTTTGAAATTACCAGAAAAAACAAGTCTATTTGTTTTACTGTCAATGACACAGGTGTTGGGATATCCAAAGCACATCAAAAAGAGATATTTCAGTCGTTTCGACAGATCGACTCGCACATTTCCAGAACCGAGGGAACAGGCCTGGGCCTGGCAATCAGCAAGCGCCTGATTCATATGATGAACAGTGAGCTTCATTTAACAAGTGAACCTGACAAAGGTAGCACATTCTGGTTTTGTATTGCTTTTGAAGAAGTTGACAGAAAACGATCCAAAGCCATTGAAAAAATTACAATATCCCTGTCACCAATGGCTGGCAGGCCTTTTAAAATTTTGATCGTTGATGATGAACCCAATAATCGAATGATGCTTAAAGATATGCTATTGCCCTTTGGTTTTCAATTGTTTGAAGCTGTCGATGGTGCGGATGCCCTGGAAAAAGCAGTCGAGTGTCTGCCGCATGTTATCCTTCTGGATTTTGTCATGCCTCGCATGAATGGTTACGATACCTGTCGCCAGATTCGAAATATTCCTTTATTGAAGAATACAATTGTTATCGCTGTCACTGCCAATGTCACCCCTGAATCCACAAAAAAATGCTATGATGTCACCTGCAATGATGTTCTTTCCAAGCCTGTTCAAATGAATGATTTGTTGACAAGATTGGTAGATTATTTAAAAATTGAAACAGATGTCACAAACAAAATAAATACCATTGATGATCCCCCCACTGATTTAACCCCCCCATCAATAGATGAACTTGAAATGCTTCATCAGTTTGCAATCAAGGGGGATATATTACGAATAAAAAAACAGGCCAAAAAACTGATAGGGGATGCCCAAACAAAACAGTTTGGAAACAAACTGCATGCACTGGCAATTGCCTTTAATATTAATGAAATCAAGGAATTGATTGGAGGATATCTTGATGGATGAAGAAAATAATGAAGAAATTTCAACCATTATGCTTGTGGATGATACGCCCACAAACCTGAGTGTACTCATTGATTATCTCAATGATTTTGGTTTTGAAATATTGATTGCTGTGGATGGTGAAGGGGCTTTGATTTCGGCTGAAGCTGGCAAGCCAGACTTGATTCTATTGGATATTATGATGCCAGGCATGGATGGTTACGAAACCTGTCGTCGATTAAAAGAAAATCCTCTCACCAGTGAAATTCCAGTCATTTTTATCAGTGCGCTTTCAGAATCAATGGATAAAGTCAAAGGTTTTTCATCAGGCGGTGTGGACTACATTACCAAACCTTTTCAACAGGATGAAGTCCTGGCGCGTATTACGACTCACCTGACAATTCAACGTCAGAAAAAAGAACTGGCAGCCTTAAATGCCACAAAAGACAAATTCTTTTCAGTTATATCCCACGATATGCGGGGAATTTTTACACCCATCTTGGGGTCATCAGATTTAATTCGACGTATGGTGCAAAAATATGATGACCCAAAATTGACCAAATTTTCAAATAATTTGTCCATATCAGTTAAAAATGCGTTAAAACTGTTTGAAAACCTTCTTGAATGGTCCAGAATTCAACGCGGCGGCATAGATTTTGAAGCTGCTCAGTTGTCACTTAAGATACTGGTGGAACAGACAGTTGAATTATTCCAGGAACATCAGAAAAATAAAAATATTGAAATTATTAACAACATTCAAGACGATTATCAGGTGTGGGCTGACAAAAATATGATTCAAACTGTATTTCGTAATTTAATTTCCAATGGATTGAAATTTACGCATTCTGGTGGAACTATTACACTTAATGCAAAAAAGAATGACAATAAAATTGAAGTCTCTGTTACTGATTCTGGCATCGGCATGTCAGCGGACAGTGTTTCAAAATTATTTACCCTTAATCAGACAAAAAGCAGCAAAGGAACTGATGGCGAAAAAGGGACCGGTCTGGGATTGATTTTATGTAAAGAATTCATTGAAAAGCATGGAGAAAAAATTTGGGTCAATAGCACAATAGGGAAAGGAACTTCCTTTTTGTTTACTTTAGGCCATAAGAGGTAATTATGAAAAAAATTATTTTTGTTTTTTTGATTTGTATGGGATTTGCTTTGCAAACATATGCTGATCAACACATTATTGCAAAAAAGGTTGATAAATTGCCAAAAATTGATGGCATGGCTGACGATCCTGAATGGAAAAATGCAGATCCTATTATTGTTTATGAAAATATCGGTCATCTTGAAATAACTCTCAAAGCGGTTTATACAAATGAACATATCTGTTTCCTTGTGACATTTCCAGATGAAGATGAATCAAGAAATCATCGAAATCTGGTTTGGGACAAAGAAAAAAAAATGTATTTTATTGGCCCTGAAAGAGAAGATAACTTTGTTTTTAAATGGAGTATGGAACCCGGTATTATTGATTTAAGCATTTATGCGGATAATTCCTATACCACTGATATCTGGTATTGGAAAGCCTGCCGAACAGATCCTGTAGGATTTGCTGATGATAAAATCAGTACGCTTTCAATGACAAAACAACAAAACACTGCGAAAATAATATCAAAAAAAGGGTTCACATATTATTCCAAACGCAAGGGTGATGAAGGTAAGACTGCATATCAAGATATCGAAATCCCCATTGATTTTCGTGGCAAAACGATTCCATTGTTTAAAAACGTTGTCCCCACAGATAGCAGAGCGGACATTATTGCAAAAGGCCATTGGAAAAATAAAAAATGGGCCATTGAATTCAAACGACTGCTTTTTACAGGCCATCCTGATGACATCCAGTTCTCTATTAATGAAAAATACCAGTTTGGCATTGCACGTTACGAAATTTCTGGTCGAAAGCCTGATCCTAAGGAAAAATATTATGGCGCGGGAGATGTCATTGAGTCACTCTTTTTATCCTTTTCTAAATAAGGACATTCTGTTTATGTCTTTTAGAACTACTCGAAATGCAGGATTTTTATTTCTTCTTTGTATTATCATTGCGCTATGCCTGTTGTCTTTCAGTAATTTCTCAAATATTTTGTCTGCCCTTAGCGCTGTAACATCATATGAATCGCCTGTTCGCGAAAAAACCGATTTGATTATTCGCATTCTCACAGAAACCAAAAATTCATTTGAATTATATATCTTAAGGGATAAAACCGATTGCATTGATGTTATTGACAATGTCGATTTATTGATTAAAGAAAGTGTTAAATTAGAACAAAGTTTGGGAAATAAAACTGATATCTCAGATCTTTTCAAACAAATAAAAATTCTATTAAACAATACAGACGTTTCTTACCCGGACTCAGACACAAAGGAAGTGCTTATTGATGCAGTAAAACATAAATTTTCTGATGCCTATAAACAACTCTTTTATTTAAAAAATCAGATAAACACAATTTCGGATTCCGAAAGACAGGCATTAATCCAACAGTACAACATAACTTATCGAATATACAGAGAAACATTGAATACCTTTGATCACTTTCGAGAAAAACGTTTTTATTTAAATGATGTGATTGTTCCTTTAGATCGGGTTGTTGATGAATGTAATATTTTAGCAAAGATTATTGGAGATACAGAAAAAGAGGCTGTAAATGATTTATTGGTTCATACAAAACAACTAAAACAGTACATACTTAATTATGTTTCCCAGGAAAAGGTTCTTGATGATTCAAGTGATACTTTTTTAAGAATGAAAACAACTGTTTTGGCGATAAGAGAAAAAGTTCAAAGGTCATTATACGAACTTCAGCAAAAAGTGAATGCCAGGATTGAATATAATCATAAACAGATGTTTACAATTATTGATCGCACACAACTCATGATGCTAATTGGCATGATTGTGGGAATAATATTTGCTATCATTGCCGCAGTTGTTACAAGTCTTTCTTTGATGAAACCCATTTCAAAGCTTGTTGATGCGACACGCAGGATGTCAACTGGAGACTTGAATTACAGAATAAAAGAGATATCCAAAGATGAAATAGGAAAACTTGCAATAGCACTCAATCAGATGGCAGCAAAACTTCAAAATATAACTGTTTCACGAGATAGACTTAGAGAAACACAGGCACAGTTAATCCAGGCAAGTAAACTGGCATCAATTGGAGAACTGGCAGCAGGCATTGCGCATGAGTTAAACCAGCCTTTGATGGTTATTCGAACTGGTATCCAAATGATTGAACGAAGTATTTCAAAAAAAATGATCGACCTGAGCAGTATTCTCGAAGACATGAAATTGTTTGATCGCAATACAAAACGAATGGTAAAAATTATCAATCATTTAAGAACGTTTTCACGACAATCGAATATTGACTTCGAGCCAACAGATATCAATCGGGTTATTGAAGATGCATTGTCGATGATATCTGAGCAACTTCGTATCCGAAATATTACCTTATCCACAACACTTTCTCCGAATCTTTTCAAAATTCATGGCAATGGGAATCAGCTTGAGCAAGTCATTTTAAATTTACTCACAAATGCCAGAGATGCAATTGAAGACAAAAACGAAAGCATCGGAAAAATTGAGATAAAAACAGAACTTTCAAACGATGAATCGACAGTGAATATATATATTAAAGACTCAGGAAAAGGGATTTCTTCAGACGCAATGGATCATATTTTCAACCCTTTTTATACAACAAAAGAAGTTGGCAAAGGCACAGGTTTGGGATTATCAATCAGTTATGGCATTATCAAGGATCATCATGGAGAAATCTTTGTGTTGGAAACCGATAACAGCGGGACAACATTTGGTATCAGCCTGCCTGTGAAATTGAAATTGGGGTCAAACCTTGAATTGTGAATTATTTAATTTCTGAATTATGAACAATGCAGATCTTTTGTTATTCACAATTCAAGGTTTTTCTCTATATAAATTGCTGGATATATATTGAGGTCATTTTTTGGTATTCTGTAAATATTTCTTAACTTGACTTTAATTACGTTCTTTTGTTAATAAATAGTTCGTGACAATGATGTTCATGAAAGTCCTCGAAATAAACCAATTTCCCTGGGAGAATAATCAATGAATCCAAAACCAAAAAAACGAATTCTGTACGGCAATGCCAGCTATAAGGAAATCGTTCATAAAAATGGATATTTTGTAGATAAAACACATTATATTGAAAAACTGGAGGACATTGAAGACCCTGTCTTCCTTCGCCCCAGAAGATTTGGTAAATCCTTATGGTGCAATATTCTGGAATGCTACTATGCTATCAATCAAACAGATGATTTTGAAAATCTGTTTGGCCAAACTTATATTGGCCGGAATCCAACACCCATGAAAAATTCATATGTTGTGCTTCATCTGGATTTTTCAGTGATTGAACCAGACCAGTCAA
>Ga0272440_1001304_pt1 | contig 20656 bp, 7 predicted proteins | sample SSMMMBAug17_FD_192440 | JGI IMG/M metagenome (GOLD analysis project Ga0272440, IMG submission 192440) | Marine sediment archaeal communities from Little Sippewissett salt marsh, Falmouth, MA, United States - SSM-MMB-Aug17 | ecosystem: Environmental > Aquatic > Marine > Wetlands > Sediment ...
ACAGATTTAGTCATAAAGATTTTGGCAAGGCGCCAGATCAAAATTATCCGCAGGCGTACAATAGTACGTTGAGGACGAATTTTTATCTGGGAACACAGTCCAAAATCTTTATGACTAAATCTGTAGGATATATTTATTTCCGGAAATCCTGTGAATCCAAGTTCAAAATGTGAATTTAATTAAATTATTTTACAAACTAACCCAAAGCACACAAATAAAGGAGTGATTCAAATGCAAACAAACATTATATTTCAAAAATATTATAAAAGGAAAATATTATCAATATTACAAATAATATCTATGATAATATTATCATTTTATATCTCACAAATGGTTTTTGCATGGCCAATACCTCATTCAGGCCAAACAAAATGTTATGATAATGAAAAAGAAATACCATGCCCAAAGCCAGGTGAAGACTTTTATGGTCAGGATGGCAATTATATTATTAATCCACCATCATATACAAAACTTGATGCAAATGGCAATCCATTGCCAGATTCATCAGCAACATGGGTAATGATAAAGGATAATGTAACAGGGCTTATTTGGGAAGTAAAAACTGATGATGATTCTGTTCATGATAAATACAATAGGTATTCATGGCAAGATGCTCAGGATGTTTTTATATCTGAATTAAATAACAAAAATTTTGGTGGTAATTCCGATTGGAGGCTTCCAAATATTTTTGAGTTAACATCTATTACTAATCTTTCAAAAATCGTACCTGCCATTAATGAGCAATATTTTAAAAATTATATGTCGGATTTTTATTGGTCTTCTACTACCAACGCCAACTATACCGGCAATGCGTGGGGCGTCCATTTCCACTATGGCAATGACTTCAACAATAGTAAGTCGTCTGCTTATTATGTGCGTGCTGTGCGCTCAGGACAGTCTCGGTTATTTGGTCATTTGGTTATTAATAATGATGGAACAATAACAGATACATTTACAGGACTGATGTGGCAGGTTGAAATATCTGAAAAAAAATACTGGAAGGATGGCTTAAAATATTGTGATGACCTGATATTTGCTGATTATGATGATTGGCGTCTTCCATCAAGAGATGAACTAAGATCAATTGTTGATTATAATAAATATTACCCCGCCATATATGAAGATGTCTTTAGTGGCGTCATGTCGGATTTTTATTGGTCTTCTACTACCCACGCCGACTATACCGGCCGTGCGTGGGGCGTCGATTTCCGCAATGGCGATGGCCACGGCTATAGTAAGTCGTCTGCTTATTATGTGCGTGCTGTGCGCTCAGGACAGTCTCGATCATTTGGTAATTTGATTATTTGGTCGCCCCAACAAGCAGCATTTTTAATCAATGGTACAAAAACGCAAATAACATGGGATTCTGCTGATATTCAAGAACCTATAAAAATATATCTTTCAAGACAAGGAGGCAAACCCGACACATTTGAAACAATAATTTCAGAAACTGATAATGATGGCTATTATGAATGGAAAATAAGTGGTCAGCCTTCAGTAAATTGTGCATTAAAGATTGAGCCGATTATATCTCATGATAAAGGTACGCAGCAAAGCTTATTTACAATAAAGAATCCAGATATTATAGTAAATTCAAATATAGATTCTCAATTTACAATTTCTGGTCCAAAATCTTATACTGGTATTGGATCAAGTTTTATAGTTGGTAATTCTGAACCTGGAATATATACAATTACATATAATACAATTTCATGCTGGGAAACACCAGTTTCAGAAAGTCAGTCATTGACATATTGGGATTCAATTATATTTTCTGGTAATTATGGCACAACATCCGCAATTCCAATACAAAATATTAGAGCATGTAAGGAAATTAAAACATGGACAGCTAATAATCAAATTACTGTTCAATGGCAGCCAATTGAACAATGCCTTAAAGGGTATTCTTATATCTGGGATAATCAAGAAAATACTGAGCCTGATAATATAATTTCAAGCACTAATCCTCAAACAATCAGTCCAAAGCTTGCTAATGGTAATAACCACTGGTTTCATATAAAATCAATAAATATTCATGGATATGAATCAGAAACAATTCACTTAGGACCATTTTTTATTGATACATCTCTTGCTCCTCCAGCTCCTGAAGGGCTGAAAATAAAGTTAATAGCCAATGATAATATTCAATTAGAATGGCTGCCTGTTCCAGATACATCAATTTCATATTTGATTTATCGCAGCCAGGTTGAAAATGGTATTTTTTATCCTGTTAATTCAGAACCTGTTGATTATTACGATGTCATTTTAAATGGATTCACTGATACTGATATTAAACCAGGTTTAACCTATTTTTATAAAATCAAATCTTATCGTGATGATGTTGAATCCCAATTATTTTCAAATACAATAAGTGTTATAAGTCTAAATGACGAAGCTGCTTTTGATATATTTTTTATTAATCAAACTCATAAAATTGTACCAACAGGCGGCAAGGTACAATTTGATATATCTTTGTCAAAATCAGCTTCATTTCAAGGATATTTAGATATATGGTGTGAAAATTTGCCTGATAATGTAGAATATGAATTATCTGTAAATCATCAACCTGGAGATATACGCTTGGAAAAAATTGACGAATTACCAGCAACTTTGTCATTATCATTAAAAGCCAGAAGTACAGCCAACCCTGATGATTATTGTTTTGATTTAATATGTCTTAATAATAAGTCTGTCAATTTTGAACAAAAGTCATGGCACATGTATTTAACAATTGTTTCACGATCAACTGGTGGTATGTTTGTAGATGTTATTCCTCCACACATTCATAAAAATGAAAATGTAAATATTTTTGGCTGTATTTATCCGCCTTTAGAAAATGAATCTATAATACTTGAAGCCTGGAAAAATAAAGAAAAATATTCATCTACGCAATTATATACTGTAAATGGTGGATGTTTTGAAAAAAATCAGTGGATAAATGGATTTGAACCAGGTCTTTATTCTATTAAAGCTGAGTGGTCAGGAAATAATTCAGTGCTTGTTTCAGCTCAAAGTCAAAATCTAATTATTGAAAAAGTATTACCAAAAATATTGTTATATTCAAAAGAAAATGAAATCCCTAAACATGATCAGGAATTTGAAATTACAGGTCAAATTGAACCTTCCATTGAAAATGTACCAATTAAATTGATGGTAATTAATCCAGATCAAACTAAACATCATGTTAATGATCTTTTTACAGATAACTTTGGACAATTTTATTTATCTGATCTTTTTTTTAAAGAAAAAGGGAAATATAGCTTTATTGCATATTATTTGGGAAATGAAACGAGTATTGGCTGCGAAAGCCAGACCTATGATGTTATGGTAGGTAATAATGGATATGCTATTATTATTGGCGGAGGACAGGCTGATTTTTATAATACTTATTGGAATGTTACTAAAGAATTAATTAAAAATGCTTATTTGAGTTTTAAAAGCATGGGATTTAGTGATGAGATGATTTATCTTATGATTAACTCTAAAATGATTGATATAAATGGAGATGAAATTCCAGACCATGTTGTTAATGATGATACTCCAAGTGTCAGGGAATTTCTTAATGTAATTAAAAATCAATTTCGTGATTTTTTAGGTGCTGATGAAACTCTATATCTTTTTATGCAAGGTCATGGCACTGATCTTGGCAGTTTTAAGGTTTTAGGTTCAGATGAATATATTAGCAGCAGTCAACTAAATGATGCTTTGACTGATATTCAAGATGCAACACAATGTAAAATAGTTGTTATATTAGAATTTTGCTATTCAGGTGCATTTATTAAAGACTTAACATATCAAAATCGTATAATATTAACTAGTGCAGGGAATGAACCATATAGAACAGATGACAGTGGTTCAATATCTTTTTCAAAATACTTATTTTCAAGACTTTGCACTGGAGACTCGATTCAAAAATCATTTTCATATTCAAAATATGAATTAACTAATAAAAGATATCCTAGCCCATTATTAGATGACAATGGTGATGGAATTTCAAATGACAATGATGGACAGCTTGCATTAAAAATATATCCTAAATCAAATTTAGACTGGTATCAGCCAGAAATATCAAAGATTGAACTAAATCCAGTCCTTGATGGAATTAATAAATTATCTGTAAAAGTAACTGTTGAAAGCATTTCAGAAAATATTGAAAAAGTATGGGCACAGGTGATTCCTCCATATGTAAATATAACAAATGGCACAGGCACTATTCATTTTCCAGAAACAATATTGCATAATGATCAAGGAAATGTTTATATTGGTGATATCAAAGATTTTACATATGATGGTCTTTATACTGTTATATTTTATTCTCAAAATAAATCAAAGGAAACTTCAAAAAGTGAACAAAGATTTGTTCGAGCTATGAATATAGGTCGTCGAACTGATTATAATTTTGATGAAAAAACTGATTTAAAAGATTTAATCATTGTAGTAAAAGCCTTGACTGACTGTTATGTAATTGACAATATAGAATTAGCTGACGCGATCTGGTTAATACAATTTTTAGGTCTTAATAAATAAAATTAAGGTTATGATCAATCTTTCGGTCAATTATTAAATCCTGTAGAGGCAAATTTAGTGTTCTAACCTAATATAAAGGGCGAAAATAAAGTTCGCTCCTACATTCGCACATAGTATTGTTGGCCGAAACGAAGACAGTTCATTCCTTTCACCCCTTCGGGTTAAAAACAATTATTATAGTTTTATTAAATTTATCATAAGATGCATTATAAATTCCATTATTATTAAGTGTAAATTTTATATTTTAGCAAAATTTTTATCCAACCAAAGGTAGCACTCATTTATTGATTGGAATTTAAGGATAGATCTGGCAAGATCTTCAATAAGTTTATCATCAGCCTTATTGATTTGCTTTTTTATTTGTTGTGGAACTTTGCCAAATCTCTCCTCAAACAAAAAGGATAAAAGTTCTGTTTTACCTTCCTTTCTACCTTCATTTTTACCTTCCTTTTTAGCGTCAATTTTCCATTTATCGACTAAAGAATACATAATATGTTCTCCTTTGCTTTCAAAAGCTTTATTCAAAGTTTCTTTTATAAAATCTTCATCACAATTTTTATTAGTTCCAATATATTCCAATAAAACACTTAAAAAATTAATAGTTGTCTTTTGTTGAATGAGATCAGCTAATAATGACAAAATATCAGGTAATTTTGTTAATAATTATATAGCCCAGGGAGCACAAATTTAGATTATTTAAGTCATTTAACTGATTGATAATTATAATCTCTTACAAGCTCGTCAATCCATTGAACTGTATCTTCATATTCATATGAATTTACATTATTAATAATTATAACAAAAAAAGTTGGAAAGTCATTATCTAATAAATACCCCGCAAGGCACAATACCCCACTTGCTCTAAGAGATCCTGTTTTAAAATAATTAGACCCTTCAATATCTAAAAGCCTTTTTTTTAAAGTTCCCTGTCCAGGCATAATAAGAGACATAATATAATATTCATAATCCTTTAAATGGAACATACAATCTGCTATTTGATATGGTGCTATTTTATTATACAAAGTCAGACCTGATGCGTTTTCTATACGATTACAATTTTGTATGTATGATATTTTATCTAAATGATTTATTAAAATTTTTTCCAATTTAATATTAAAATTATTAATTTGATAAGAAGATTCAAGAAATTTTCCAATTGCATTTGCAGTTTTATTAGCTGTTGGAGCCTGTTTAAATGAATAATGATTTGTTTTTTTTAAAAGGTCTTTTAATCCATAATTAAAAGCTTTATTTTTCCAGTTTAAAGTTTTCAGCATTTCTTGAAAGAATATCTCTGGATCATTGTTTCCCTCAGAGCCCCTAAGCATTTCAAATAATGCTGAGCATACAATAATTTTTGTAAGAGAAGCTGGAATAAAGCATTTATCCTCATTATATTCAAAAACAGAATTATTATTTTTTAAAAGTCTGACAACTATTCCAATTTTTCCAGAAAAATTATCATTATATATTTTTATCCGCTCTAAAAATAGATTCTTTAAGCTTTGTATAAAAAAGTTTTCTTGTGTTTCATCATTTATTGAACTTTCATATTTTATCATATCATCATTATTTGATAATTCATTGATTTCATGTTCATCGGTATTTGTTGAACTTTCGAATTTAATTATATCATCATTATTTGATAATTCATTATTTATTGGACTTTCGAATTTTATCATATCATCATTATTTGATAATTCATTATTTTCAGCATCAATTTGATTTTCACTGCCTTGTAAAGCATTTTCATCAATGTTTTGTTCACTATAAGTATCAAATTTATGATTAAAATCCTTATTTTGATCTTGAGTTAAATTTTCATCGCTATTTTGTATTTTTACTTCATCTAAATCTTGTGTTGTATCCTCATTGTTGTTTTTTATAATACTTTTTTCTTCATCAGAATCTTGTTTTTTTTTATTATCATATTCATTTTCAGATGTGGGAAATGAATTTTCATTAGTTGGAAAATTTATTATAATTGTTTTCTTTAAAGGAATACAAGCAGAGATTAAAATTATTTGAAAAAATATGAAAATAGTTACTATATTGTATTTAGATTTCATGTTAACAACTCCTTATAATAAAAATTTGTGGATTTTATCAGGTGATTTCCGAAAAAAAATATACCAGTTCATCAATTTCAAATTCTATTTTGGAAACAGCCTTATACAATTAAAAAAAATCTGAATAAATAGTAAGTTTTGCATTTTTATCTGCTGTATCATCAAGATTTGTTATTCCAGTTGATTTTAAAATATCAGCATTCCAGAATAAAATATTTTCAGGATTTATACCAAGTCCCTTCCCGCCACAGGAGTGAATTTGCTGTTTGGCTTTATTTGCAATATCTGCAATTGTCTCTCCTTTTGTTATTAACATTCTTGTATCATTTCTTTTATTACAGACCACTCCAGGATTTCCGAATTTTTGAGTTGATTGAGGGCAGTTTTTAATTTTAATTTTCGAATGTTTACCAATAAAAGAACGTGGATTTTTATTAAATGTATTAAGCCAGGGATTCCATTTTATAAGATCAGATATGTTAACTTTAAAGATATTTGAAATATTTTTTAATAAATCACCATCAATAATATTTTGATCTTGAATTATATAGGTAACAAATTTTTTGCCTTTTCTTCTGTATGATTCATTTAAATCAGTGGTATTTGCTTTTGATATTACATGAGTATCTCTTTTTTTATTACTGGAAGGGCTTTTATGCCAGAGATAATCAGTATATACAACCAGATCAATTCCTGATTTAAGTTTATCATCCGGCCCAACATCCTCAAGCACATCTTTATTCCAGAAATAAATAAGGGCTGGAGTTATATTTTCACCAAGCTGCCATTTTTTATTTTTGCAGGATTTTTTTATAGTATGTTTAACTTTGGAACAAAGCCTTGTTAATGTATCATTTTTATGCGTAATTAAATCCATACGTTTGCCGCAGACATAACCACCACCGCCCATTTTTTGTGTTGTAGGCGCTAATCCATCAATTCGAATAACATCACCAGGTCTTGGTTTACGTCTTTTTAAATAACTATTTTCACGAGAACTGATTAATTTATTATATGAAGTTCCAAAGATAGAAGCGATTTCATTAAGGGTGTTACCTTCTTGAACTACATAACGAATATATTTTGATCTTCCATCAACCTTTATATTTCCTTCTGGTCTAACATCTGGCTTTTTATGCCATTTAGATGATGATTTTGATTGTTTTTGGGCTATAATCTTATTTTGAGGCTTTCTTTTTATTTGAAAGACACCTGAACTTGCAATAGAAATTTTACCAATTTTTATATTGCTTAAAAGAACGTATCCATTTGTACTTGCATATTTATATGTTTCTATATTATCAGTCAAATCAGGATTCATTTCATATAAATCAGAACTTTTTTGTTTAAGAGCTTTTGCAGATATAGAACCAGCAATAGTTTTGCTATGAAAATTCATTTCTGGCAAAGATGACATATTACGCTCTTTCATAAATCTGTATATAACAGCGGCTGAAAGACATTGTGGAATGTATTCTTTTGAGTATTTTCCAAGCCGCTTATTTTTAAAAATTGCACCAAAATTTCTTTCGTCAGCATTAGCAGCAGTGAGAAGAACAATGCTGACTTTTCCAGTTCCATGATGATAGCTTCCTAAGCTTAAAACAGTGCTTGCAAAAACATTTCTGTTATTACGAAGATATCTGGCACAAGCTGGTGCTGCTTTATAAACATTTAACCTTTCATCAAGTTTTCTGGTAACTTTTAATCCATAATTTCGTGCAGTTCCTTTCATAAATTGGAACATACCTGCAGCGCCGACTCCTGAACGAGCATTTGAATTAAAAGAGCTTTCGACAAAAGGTAATGCAAATGCAATTTCTTCTGGAAGTCTGTACTTTTCAAAAACCTCAATCACAAATGAAAGATATTTTTTACTACGTTCAATTGCCCTGTTAGTTCTTTTATAATCTTTAATAGAATAGTATTTATAAAAATAACTAACATGCGTAACAAGCTCTTCATCAACAGTAAATGCAGGTTCACCCCAATCTTCAAGCATTTGAATAAGCTCTGCTTTAATCATATTTCTGTCAAGGGGCCAGTTATTAACTAATATTTTTTTCTTAAAAGGTTCAGTTTGTGCTTGTGATTGTGCTTGTTCTTGTATTTTATCTTTTTTAACAATTGCTGCTTTTGGTTTTTTATAAGTAACTTGTTTTTCAGATTCATCTGAATGATCATCATAAGTAATATTATTATTTAAACCAGTACAGGCAGAAATAATAAAAACAATTAAAACTGAAAAAATTAAATTTTTTTTCATTGTATTTTTCCTTTTTATGTTTATAAGTTTAAAAAAATTATGGCTAAAATAAGATTATTTATTATTTTGGCTTATATTCCATCCATAATATCTCCACATTTTGTCCAAAATTCTTTTTACACAATCTGCTGCATGATGCGCGCCTTCTCCAGCATCTGGAAAGCATGCAGCAATTGCATATGTTTTTCCATCTGGTGCTGTAATAAAACATGTCCACCATGAGTTATCAAAAAGACCTGATTTACCTCGTTCTGAAGTACCTGTTTTGCCATATAAACGATATTTTAAAGGACAGGCTTTAAACACAATCGAACCTGTACCTCTTAAAACTACTGATCTCATAGCTTCACGAATCTTTTTTGCATCTTCAGGACTGCAAGCCTGAATAGTTTCAGGTCCAGCATCAGCTGCTATTTTTTCATTATTAAATTCAATTGATTTTAAAATTCTTGCACCTGAAATTGTACCTCTTAATTTTTCACTGAGAGAAAGTGAAATCATTGCATTCATTACAGGTGTTTCTGTTACTGTATGTTGACCAATTGCCATTCTGGCAATTGATCTCTGATCAAATACCTGATCTGGAAATCTTGAAGCTGCCAGTGTTAATGGATCATCTGTTACATCAGGATTTCTCTGTAATATTTGATCAAGATTGATTTCATAATTAGAAGTAAATGACAAATTATATAGTTTCAAATTTTTGTTAAAACCTATTTTTTCAGCCTGCTTAAGAAGCGGGAAATCATCTAAACGATCCTGATGGCTTACAAAAGCATGATACACATCACCAGGTAAAAAATACGAATTTCGCAATGATGAATTATTAAGCAATAATCCAAGATAAGCAAACCATACATTATATGATCTTTGTAATGCAGTTTGAAAATCAACACCTTTATTCATTACGTGCTGGTTGTGATTTTCAAGATCAACTATTACAGTTTTATCATTTAATTTTGTCTGATTAAGATTTATGGTATTATTATCAAACCATCCTTTTTCTAATAATTCTTTAGCTTCTTGATATTGACCTTCACCATATTGAAATCCAGCCATTGCAGTAACTAATTTAAAAGAACTCCCAGGCCTAAACCTTGCATCATGTAAAGTACGATTTATAAGCAAACTATGTTCTTCTTTCCTTATTGTTTCTTGTAATGCTTTTTGTATTTCAACCTGATTAGATTCAACTGAAGGTTCGCTGATTGCAGCAAGAATTTCACTATTTTCATTCAAAATTGCAGCCATTCCAAAACGCTGCCTGCTCTGGCTGATATTTGTTAATTGCTTTGAATAAAACTCTTTTTGTACCTGAGTTTGAGATTCTTTAATTTTATTTTCAAGGCTTGCTGTTTTATAAGCATATTTTCTATCAATAATTCCAATTTGTCTGTTAACTTCATCTTTAACAATTCTGCAAAGATCGTCATCAAGTGTAAGATAAACATCAGGAGGATTATTATTTTCATCAGTTTTCCAGTCTCCCTGTAAAACAGAATCCATAACTCGTTCAATACCATTTTGATAAAAATCAAAAGAAACTCCTGTTGTATGACTAAGCCCGGTTCCTGGTGGATAAAATCGACTGGATTTTCTGTTTATTGTAATATTACCTGCCAGCAGTCCTTTATCATTTTTGCAAAACTGAAATTTATAAGAACCAATTTCAATAATATCTCCATTTTTAAGCACAGTTTCTTTTTCATATTTTTCATTATTAATTTTTATATAATATTGGGGCCAAAAGCCCATTGCTTTCATACTGATACTATTTTTATTTGCTTGAAATCTAAAAATCAAATTTTTAAAAACAGGCTGATCTTTCTGTAAGGCATTAAAAGCTAATTTTGAATAATCGTCAATTTCAAATGAATGGTATTCCTGTCCATATAAATCGAATATTATAAGCTCTCCCAGCTTAAAACCAGGGTTGGAACCAATTCTTTCAATATCTGGATTTAATGAAAATTGATTTGCTGGTTTGTAATGTGTATAGTACAAATTTTTATTTGGAATGAAATGCTTGCCATCTTTAATATAGTTAAGTGGAATTTGCACTCTGTCATAGTTAAGATAATAGCTTTCTGATAAACTTTTATCAAAAATATTAAGATCAATAGGAGTTAAATCATCAAATTTTTCTGGATCAGATGGCTCCCACCATGGATTTTTATTACGATAAGGATAATTTTTAAAAACTGAAAAAATTTTATAAAAAGCACCATCATTGGGATTTTTTCCATCGCCTTGTTTTAAAATATTTATTTTTCGATTTTCAGCAATCCAGTTAATATCTATATAGCCATTTTTACATGGAAGTTTAAATAATGTAAAATTTTGTGCTTTATCACGTATAAATAATAAATCTTTTATATATTTATTTTTTTTAGTTTTTGAAAATGCAAGCGGTATTTCATGACCATTTTTAATAAGACAATCCTGGCCGCTTATAAGACGTAATTTTGGCATTGAATATTGATCTGAATCTATTAATTTACCTCTTGGGCCACGATCTATTTTTTTATATGGATTTTTTTGTTTAAAGGAATTAATTCCCATACAAAGGAAACCAGTTTTATTATCTATATATAAAGAAGGTGATTTAAATTTTGAGAGTGCCTGATTAAAACTATTTTCAACTTCAATTGCAAGAATATTATCTTTTGCAGTATTAAAAAATATTTTTTCAATTATAGCTGTATTATTATTTAGATTTATTTCAGCACCATTTAAAAATACTTTAATTTTGTCTTTTGAAAAAATGCGTAAGAATCCACTGCCTTCATCCCAATTAAAAACTGTTCTGAAATATCTTTTTGATTGATTTGATTTATAAACAGGCCATCCATGTGACTCTTTGCTCCATATGACTGGGATGTCATTGATTTTATTATTTTTTAACTCGTTAAATTCTATTAAATAATCAGCATTATCAATAACATTTTCCCATGAATTAGATTCTCGTGTCTGCCATTCAAACTGGTAACCAGCCATTGACTGCCATAAAATATCTGATTTTAAAACTGGTTTATTTTTAGAACTGCTTTTTGATAAAACAACCTGCAGTCCAACCTTATTTGAATATGTTCTATTTGGTGGACTATTAACAATTGATAAATTTATATTATTGATTTTCCCTGGTTTTAATGAAGTTGTTAGTTGTGAAATATCCTTAACATGCCATTTACGTACAAAAAATCTCTGTTCATCTTTAGTAACTAAATTGATTGGAATACCATTAATTTTTAAAGCTGGTTCGCCGCAGGCAAGTATTTCAATATCATAGTTATCATTTGTAATAATTTTGGGCAGATTAAATTTTTTGGCAAAAAATCTTGAAACTTTTTTGTTAGAATGAGGTTCCCATGGAAAATTATCCCAAACCCAGTCATTGCTGTATGATGATAATTCTGGCGGGCACAGGTCTTTTCGATATGCAGCAGAATTCCATTTATAATTTAAATTCCAGTACCATGATGGATCAGAAAAGATAAGTGTTTTGCCAAATTTTGCTTTAAATGAAAAACCAGCAGGTCTTAATGCTATGTTTGCTTTTTGAATATATTGTTTTATCACAGGTGTTTTTCTAAGCTTTTTTAAAATTTGACTCCATTTTGAAAGTTTAGATTTGTCTGCATTAGAAACCATATTATACCAGATTTTATTAACTGAATTTTCTGCTGGTTCATTATTTTTAAGAGCATTAATATATTTGCTTTTATTTGTTATAAGATCTGTTGGAGCTATATGAAAATACCCATTAATATTTTTTAAAAGTCCATGAATTTGCAATTCATTCAGCAATTCTGAATACATTGGAATTGAATATGAATCAGGTATTGGCCCTGATGGGTTTAAAAGCCCATATAGTGCATTTTTAGTTACAATCCTGTTTGTTTTATATCTTGAAAGCTTAAATTTATTATTATTGGATTTGTTAAAATCATTTATCTGGTCATTATTTTCATCTGATAAAGGAATTAAATATGCTTTTATAAGGCTGTCATTATTTAAATTTTTTTCAAGACTTTTTAAAATAAGCGACAGCTGAAATGTCTGCCTGTCTTCACGTATAATACTTCTGGTTTTTGTATCAAAAATTCCAAGATCATTAAGTTCTTTTCTGCTTAAATATTTTGGTACAATAAAGCTGACAGGTCTTAATTCAAATGAAAATATAAATCCTTCAGTATCGATTCTATCATTATTTATAAGTTCAAATGGTTCATTAACAGAAAGTTTAGTAAACTTCTGCTCTCCATTTTTAGATATACGCTCAATTGTAATAAAATCTGGAACCAGTGATTTTATTCTCCATTTTTTAGGGATTGTTGATAAAAATACAGAGTATTCTTTTGGTGGAAGAATATAAGCCAGTATTCCTGATGATAGAGCATTTTCAATTAAAAAAGATTTGATCTTTAAAAATTCCTCATCAGGTAATTTGTTAAGCTTTGTTTCTGGGGTATTATAAATAATTTTTTGAACGATTTCTTTTTTTTTATGAGATGAATCAGCTTTTGTTAATTCATCATAATATTTTTTTGCGAAAAACGAATTTCTTATTAATTTAATATGATCTGGTATTTCAGGAGTTAATCTATCTATTACAGGCCATTTATATATGTCATAAATAACATAATTATTTAAAGAATCCCGGCTGAATGTTTTTATAATGTCAATAATTTGAAAAGTATCATCTAATCTTAGCGTTCTAACATATATACCAGCCTGTCCTTTACGATGATTGTGTATCCAATTTTTAAAATTGACAGCAAGCTTTTTGTCAGGATTTTTATGATTCAGCCATCTTTTTAAAGACCGCGGCAAATATGTAAATAATTGTTTTTTTATTTTATCTTTATTAGCCAGAATAAAAACATATGTATAATTATCTAAGATTTGATCTTTTTCTTCAAAATTAGAAGCTTTATTAAAGTTTTCTCTTATATTAACAGGTAAATATGATAAAAGACAATCTATAAGACTAAATTTAAACAATTCTTGATCAGTAGGAATTTCAAGCTCTTTTTTATTCATTTTGTCCTGGATTTCTTTTAAAGGAATTTTAAGTTCTTTTTGAAATTTTTTTTCAATCATTGATTTTTTTTGTTCTAAAGGAATTTGTAGATCGTTTTTAAGCATTTTTTCCAATATTGCAGCTAATTGATCAATAGAGAATTGTACATCTTTGTTTAAAGCATTGTTTAATTTATTAACAAATTTTGATTTAGGAAGAACTATTCTATGGTCTCTATTTTTAGGATCAAAAGAAATTGAAAAAGGTGTCGGGCGATTTTCAATGCCTAAATCAGAGATAGCCTGATTACAAATTGTTTTCCATTGATATTTTGGAGGAAACTGCCTGTATTCATATCTGACACCTTTATAATCCAGTACTGACCTGTCAACAATATCCTGATTTTTTTTTACCTTTTGAAAATCCTTACCTGATTCTCTAATCATTAAATTCCTGTTAAATTTTTTTATTTTAAAAGCCCCTTTTGCATTGTCTGCTTTAGGGTCAAAATTAATTCTGGCAATTTCAAGGCTTTCATCAATTCCTGAAAGTGCGATAATATTATCACCAGATTCATAATGATCAGAATCAGTTATCTGACATGACCTGTATAAGGATAATAATGGTATTAAAATTAATAGACTGAAAAAAATTATTTTTATGGGTTTCATTTATTTATTCCTCCATTTGACCATATAAATTGTACAGATTTAGTTATAAAGATTTTGGCAAGGCGCCATATCAAAATTATCCGCAGGCGTACATTAGTACGTTGAGGACGAATTTTGATATGGGAACGTAGTCCAAAATCTTTATAACTAAATCTGTATAATCAACATTTTTTACTTTCTATATAACTCATCAACACAAACTGTACAAATTCCCATTCCTAAAATACATAAAAACAACAAACAACTATAACCTCTTGCCAGAAAGGGAAGCGGTATCCCCATTACTGGAAAAAATCCAAGATTACTTCCAATAATAAACCATGTATGAAACATGAATAAAAAAGTCAGCCATAGAATTATTGACTTTATAAATTTTTTATTATCTTTATTTTTAAATTCATGAATATCAGACTGGCTGTGAAGAAATAATGTACCAAGATATATAATCCATATAAGACTTAAAAGTAAAAGTCCTGATTGTCCAAAATCACTTATAAAAAGCGAAGTCATAAAATCACGATAAAGTGCTGGAAAATGAACAGAAATATCTGTTAGACCTAAACCATTACCAAAGAAACCAACACCTTTTAAAATCCATAGATTTTTGATAAATTGAAATCCCATCTCTGTTTTTATCCAGGGGTTTTTCCAGACAAGAATTCTTGACTCAAGAGTACTTCCCATTATTTCAGGAAAATTAATTATTATAAGAACAAATAATAAAGCAGTAAAAATAACAGCATATCTAAAGTTTACAGAAATTGTTGGCCGAATACAAAAACTCGCTAATATAATGCTTGAAAAAATTAAAAAAGGCGAAAAATCACGTAATACATACAATGGAAGTACTACAAAACATAATGAAAATACTAAAAGATCGCGATTTATTAATAAAAAGATCATCAATTTTGATGACATTGCTTCACCAAACACTGTTTTACCTGCCTCAATATTTCGCTGAGTCCAAAAAGCTACTACAAAAACTATCAATATTTCGCATAAAAAAACTGGCTGGAAAAGCCCTATAACTGGAATAATTACTCCAAGCTCATCACCTATTGTTAATTGTATTCCAAATAAAAATACAACTATTGCTCCAATAATAGTACTGGGATATATATCTATTCCCTTAAGACTAAATACTTTTTCCAAAAAGAAATTTTCAAAATCAACAGGTTTTTGTATAATATATTTTGTTTCAAAATATGAATATTTAAATCGTAAAAATGGCCATCTAAGCCATCTGAAATTTGTTATTATTAAAAAGAATAAACTTGCTGTAATCAAAAAATATGATAACTCTGACGGCCATTTTGTTTGTAATGGATCAAATGCTGCTATTCGGCATGAAATTAAAGCACTTAAAACAAACATGCAAAATAAAAAATAATAAATATAAATGTTTCTAATATTCATTGTACCTGTAAATACATTTATACCACATAACAACATAAACCAGCATATTGATACAATTATTAAAACACTGCCGGGAACAGCACTTTGATTCATATCAAAAATAGAAAGCTCTTTAGCATGTACATATTTCATTACTATACTGTCACCAATAGCATTGCTTAAAGAAATTATTTCTCCTGCATGATATGTTTTATTGTTTATACTTATTGTGTTATTACTTATTTTCAAATCAGCATAAACATCAATAGAAAAAGGGATATCCATTACAGAAGCTGCATATGGTCTTGTATATTTTTTTACAAGTTTTGTTTCATTAATTTTGTCAAGAATAATTCTTGGTTTTTGATTAAGGGGCCTGATACATAAAGTCGAAAATTTGTCATTTAATTTAATCTGATAAACAGTGCGGCCCATGCAAAATATTGTTCCTTGGTTGACATCAAGCTCAATATTTCTTTCAGAAAGCAATTTTGAATTAATTGAAATGATATTTTTAGTTCTATGGGATGAGCTTACATAAGACAGTATAAATTTTCCATTTTTATATTTAATAATTGCAGCAGTTTTATTATTTGAATCATTTAATGGAATAATAGGTGATCTGAACCAATTATTTGAAAATTCTGGTCCTATTTTTACAGGTTTTTTGAAAAAATTTGTTGCCACAATTGTTTTATTTGTGGTTTTTGTTTTCAATTTTTCTTCTACTTCAATTTTAATCCAACCAAGAGCTCTCATATATCGAAGATCTTTAACAATAAAAGTATGACCATTTACACTAAACTCATCTTTTATATTTAAAACTGAAGATTGAATCTCTCTTGCTCCAGGATAAACTTGAATTCTTCTAAAAGAACTCATATTTTGCATAAACCATTTATTATTATGTCGTGTGATTCTTGCATGAACTCTGTCAGCAGCAGGGTCATTTAATATCACACGACATTTATCAGGGTCTTTACCAATGAAAAATGTATCAACACTAGAAGGTATTTCATACTTTTGAATTTCTAAATATACTGGAAGATTATTTTTAATTGTTGTAAAACCACACCATAGCATCAAAACAGGTGGAATTATGCATATTAAATATACAAGATACATAAGTTTCTTTTTTTGAAATAATACACTATTATTATACCTTGATTTCAAGGATATAAAACAAATTCCAGTTAAAGGAATTACTGCAATTAAAAGTATGATTTGTGCTGACATATTATTCCTCTTTTTTTTCAATTTCTAAACTTTGATCATCATTTGTTTCAACAAGATTTTCAGAGCCTTGTTCATTACTTTGATCATCATTTGTTTCAACAAAATTTTCAGAGCCTTGTTCATTACTTTGATCATCATTTGTTTCAACTATAGTATTAGAGCTTTGTTCATCAATTATATCATTAGTTTCAATTCCTAAAATTTCATCTCTTGATTTATTTGCTGGTCTTTTGAAATATACATATTTGGACTGGCCGATTACAATTGAATCTCCAGTTTCAAGACATGCAGAACCTGTTTCTTTAAGCAGATCTATTTGATGTATAAGTCCATTAGAACCAGCAATAAAATTTTCAGATTCATTAATAAGTTTTTTTCTATCATCAAGATTTTCAAGCTGACTTTTTTCAAATTTACTTATGTTTTGATATATTTTTCTTGTTTCTTCAGGTAGTTTCTTTTTATCAACATTATTAATAACCTGCTTTTGCTTACCATCTTTTCCAAAAATAAAAATTGGAGCAGCAAGTGAAAGATTATATAATGATTGAGAATTTTTTAAAAACAATCCATGGTATCTACTTGACATTATGTCCATATGTCCAAAAGCAGCAATTTGTTTTTCTATTTTTTCGGTGTTTTCACCTACTTTTTTCATTCTAAAGTATTTTTCTCGAAAAGCATCCCAAAAGCCTTCAGGAATTAAATCAAGTGATGAAGCTCTATAGCATCCACGACCAATAATTGCTGCTTCATTTGTTAATCCATAGTCAAACTGTGGTTCTATTTTTATTTGACACCAATGAAAACGACTTCCATTTATCTGTGGAACATTTTTAAAATCAAGTTCACAATAAAAATTTGCCTCATGTTTATTAGAAATGCCGGGCTTATCAACCAGAATAATATTTTTTTCTAATAATTCTTCAGTAAAGGTAAAGATAGTATTAGGAAAAATATTACTTTCACCCAAAATATAAAGTTTTTGATCATTAGCAGGAATAAGCTTAATTGAATCTTCTTCAAGCCTGTTATTATTTAAATCTTTATAGCTTAAAATTATATTTAGCCAGGCTTCCTGATCATCAACAATGTATTCACAAGTTGGACCAACAGGAATTACAAACTCTTGATCAGGATTATTTGGTATTGCATTTAATAATGGTATTAAACGATGAGTTAAAACAAATTCCTGTATAATATTTGATCCAGGCTTACGACCTTTCATCATAATTGTAGGATGATATTCAACATTTGCTTTAGAAGGAGTTCGTCCTTTCATAAATACAGTACCTGATTCTTCATTATTTGATTCTTCTTTTATAATTTTTGATTCAGTTATTGCTTGTTTTAACACAGTTTTTGGTTTGGGTTTTGTATAGATTTCAGGACTTTTTATTACCTTAACAACAGGTTTAAATGTTCCTTCAACAATTTTATTAGCATCTTTATAGCCACCCTTACATATTTGAAATGTAAAACCACCTGATGCATCATCATCCTGAGTTAAAAACCATTCACCTTGTTCATCTAATCGCAAAACCCCATCTTCTTGAGTTTGTTGACCCATAGCCTGAATAGTCCATTTATTATCCTTCCAAATTATTGCAATATGGCGTTTCACAGGGATATCTAATATTGTAAGATTATCAAACATTGTTCTATCAATTTTAAAATCAACATCTTTAGTATAAATTGGATAGCTTTCTTCTAATATTTCTTGTCCCTGAGAGTGGTATAAATATTTTTCAATTTTACCATAAATATTTCCAAGCCCCCTTACTTTTCTTGAAACCTTGCCTTTAATAATAAGCTGAGCAATTTTGCTTTGAGCTTTGCCGGGAATATAAAAGTTTGAAGGGCAAACAATAAAATATTTTCCTTGTTGTAAAATTGAATCAAGACCCCATAAAGCATTTTGGTCAGTAATTACAGCATGAAAATCTCTGAATGGTTCATTACCTTTCATAAAATTTTTGTAATAATCCATTAAAATATCTATTTCTTCACTACCATAATCAAGCCTTCCATTCATAGAACTTTCACTTATTGCTTCAAAGTCTTTTCTATGAAATATAAACAAAAAATCAGATAAATAATTAGTATTTTGCTCTTTTAATATTGAATGAAGACCTTCTTTTTTCTTCAAAAAAAATGAAGTTTTACCCCATATAGTGTCAGCATTTACCTTTGAATTTTTGCTGAAAGACGGCTTTTTCAAACTAGAATTTTTTGAAAGATCAATAAGGTGAACTACATTACTTTCTTCAATATTTTCAAGTCCAAAATTTTTAAGAGGATTGCTGTCTTCATAATTTATAATTTCCTCTTTTTTAATATCTGTTTCTATTTGTGAAACAGTCTCCACCATAACATCTCGTCCAATTATTGTTTCACTTTTTTTTGTTACATCATATTTATCTAATAAATCTTTAGATAATGCTTTTAAATCATATTCAGTCATATTAATCTCCTTTTATAAAAAATTTAATTAATTATTTTATCATAAAATTATTTTTATAACAAAAATAAATGTTTCTTCGCTGATTGAAAAGTAATGTAACACAATTTATTTTATTCTCGCAGCTAAACTTTATTTTTTTTTTTATATTTTTGATTTTTTTTTAGATGCTCCATATATTGAGTGTGTAGTATGATTGTATTATGTTGGTTTGTCTGATCATATTATTTTATGATTTTGGGTCTGTGTTTATCAGTATTCATATGTGCCAGTCCATTTGCAATTGGACAAATGAAAAATATACAATTATATATTATTAAGATAGTGAGAAGCTTCGGTTGAATTCCCCCCTTGAGGGGGGCTAGGGGGGCAATGCTGATGAATTAAGAATTGGAGTCCCAAATCTTTAGATTTGGGCGTCAAAAAATTACAACAAAAACAAGTATTTATTTATATATTAAATTGTATTATACACTCCCAAATCTAAAGATTTGGGACTCCAGTCTTAATTCATCAGCATTGGGGTAGGGCAATGGCATTCGAAGACATTTGGGGCTCTTATATAAGTACCTGAAATAGTTTAAATAAAAAAGTGCGATTTTTGAATTGACAACCCTATGCATCTAAATTATGGTAAATGTGAATTATTATTGTATGTTGTTTTATAACATATTGAAATTGAAGTAAATATCGATATTATTTTTGTTGTGCATTCTGCTGATATCGTTTCTTCGAATGACATTGTGGGGTAGGGGGGGGCGTATTAATGGTACAAATTCAAAAACACCCCCCTAACCCCCTAACCCAATGATGATGAATTAAGATTTTCTAATTTGAAAATCTAAACTTTTATGAATGGAAGGTCAATCTACGTTCCCTCCCCCTCAGGGGGAGGGACACAATACTGTTGAATTAAGAATTTTCAAATCTGAAAATCTTAGCTTTTTTGAATGGAAGATCAACCTGCGTCCCCTCCCCCTCAGGGGGAGGGACAGGGTGGGGGTGTTC
>Ga0272440_1001305_pt1 | contig 20646 bp, 17 predicted proteins | sample SSMMMBAug17_FD_192440 | JGI IMG/M metagenome (GOLD analysis project Ga0272440, IMG submission 192440) | Marine sediment archaeal communities from Little Sippewissett salt marsh, Falmouth, MA, United States - SSM-MMB-Aug17 | ecosystem: Environmental > Aquatic > Marine > Wetlands > Sediment ...
GGCTTTATTATTGACCATGTCAAACAAAATTCTGCCACAATCTATCTCACCAATGAACAAATGCCTGTATTAGACCGCATGGGACTTCATTACAGGGTGGTATCAAAAAAGAGGTATCAAAAAGATTCTGATAGTTACCCTACTGTGGACCAAATCAATAAAACCTTACAGACTTTTGCAACAAAATATCCAGACATTTGTCAGTTGTATGATATTGGAAAATCCTATGAAGGCCGCCCCCTGTATTTCATAAAAATATCGGATCATGTGGCAATTGAAGAAGACGAGCCTGAAGTTAAATACATTGCGAGCATGCATGGTGACGAACCAATTGGTGCCATGTTATGTCTTAATTTAATTGATGATTTGTTGAAAAATTATAGCAATAACAGTTTTATCACCCAACTCGTTGATTCATTGGAAATCTGGATCATGCCATTAATGAATCCTGATGGCTATGTTCATCTTCAACGTATGAACATGGAAAATAAAGATCTCAATCGAAATTTTCCTGACAGAGTCAGGGACAGCAAGAACACGACAAATGATCGTCCCATTGAAATCCAACATGTCATGAATTGGGAATTTGCACATTCATCTGTTCTTTCTGCAAATTTTCATTCGGGTGAACTCGTTGTCAATTATCCATATGATTCTGATTTCAACTCCCATGTAAATTATTCTGCAACACCAGATGACAGCCTGTTTCGAGAAATGGCATTGTCATATGCCAATCTGAGTCCTGACATGCAAAACAGTCCCTTTGAGAATGGAATAACCAATGGGGTAGAATGGTATTTTGTGTATGGTGGTATGCAGGATTGGAGTTATGTATGGATGGGATGCATGGAAATAACCATTGAGTTATGTCAAACAAAATGGCCTGTATATTCAGAAATTTCTCAGTTATGGGATAGCAATAAAGACGCCATGCTGAATTATTTCACCTGGGCCCAAAAGGGCATTCGAGGGATGATAACCGATTCAGTTACTGGTGAACCGGTATATGCAAGTATTCAGGTTGAAAATAATGAGTTTAGAGTTTATACAGACCCTGATGTAGGCGATTATCATCGGATATTATTGCCGGGAAAGTACAATCTGATTATTTCTGCTGAGGGGTATACCACCCAATATTTGAACCAGATAGCGGTTACTGATAGTTACGCAACACGCAAGAATTTACAGCTTATGCCAGTTTTTGATCTTTCTTTATCCGATACTATTCTAATGTTAAAATCGCTCTCCAGGCTTTCTGATCAAACGATTGTAGAATACGTTGATATAAACCGAAATGGCCAATTGGAATTATCTGATATCATATGGGCCTTAAATTTGATTGCACATGCAGGCAATTAAGATAAAGATTTTGGCAAGGCGGCGCTAGGAGATAGTACTATGAAGCGCCAACGCAGTCCAAAATCTTTATCTTAAAGTCTATCGTTATGATATTGATATTCCATTAACATGCCCGCATACGATGGCATATAATCTGGCAATGGTTTAATTATCCGAAACCCATTTTTACGATAAAAGGAATTGACATACCTTTCTTTGGAAACCAAATGAATTTTTTGAATGTGAGGATACTTGAGTTGAATCTTTTTTTTTAGCACATTGATCAGCGATGAGCCAACGCCCATTTTTTGAAATCTTTCATCCACACCAATAAAAATAATAAACAAAATTGCGCCATTCAGATAATGAATTGTTGAAAAATGTCGGATATCATCATATTTTGAAAAAGGGTGTTCATTAAATATGCAAGATTCAATATATCCAATCAATTGAAGATCATTATTGGCAACCAGAAAACCATCGGGAAACATTTCGAGGCGACCCACTAATGTTTGTCTTGATGCGGGAGCGTCTCTTTCTATGGATTGCTCAATGCACAGAATGTCAGAAATGTCTTCGTGCCGCGCCAAACGAATATTTAGATTCATCAAAGCAACCCTTTAGTACTCGGAATACCTGATTGACATAATTGAATACTGTCATGCAATGCCCTTCCTAATCCTTTAAAAAGAGATTCCGCCTTGTGATGATCATTCTGTCCATACAGAATCTCTTGATGAAGTGTTATTTTTGCATTCATGACAAATGAATAAAAAAAGTGGGAAATCATCTCTGTGGGGCATGATCCGATCATGGATGTTTCAAATTGAGCATTAAATACATGATAGGGGCGGCCCGAAACATCAATCACAGTCCGACTGAGGCATTCATCCATAGGCAAATAACAACATGCATATCGAGCAATATTTTTTCGATCTCCCAGGGCATTATCCATCGCCTGTCCCAATACAATGGCGATATCTTCGATACTGTGATGCGGGCAAACATCAAGATCGCCTTTACAATCCAGTTCCAGATCGAATGTTCCATGAAAAGTAAATAATTCCAGCATATGATCCAAAAAACCGATGCCGGTCTGAATCTTTCTATTGCCTGAACCATCCAGGCACAAATTTAGCTGAATTTTTGTTTCGCCTGTCTGACGTATTTGTTGATTTTTTCTCATGCGTTTTCCAATCGAACCTTAATTGCCGCTGCATGGGCATATAATTCCTCAAGTTCAGCAAAATGGACAATCTCTTTTCCCTGTGCCATCAATCGATCCCGCGTATATTCAATATAAGAGGAATGTTTTTGATAATCCTGAACCCCCAGCGGTGCGGCATATCGTGCTGCGCCATTTGTGGGAAGTGTATGATTGGGGCCAGCATAGTAGTCGCCTGCGGGTTCTGATGACCATTGTCCGACAAATATGGCACCCGCATTTCTGATTTTTGGTAAAATACTGGTATCTTTTACAAGGAGCTCAAAATGTTCAGGCGCAATGGTATTGACCAGTTCAATCCCCTCATCCAAATGATCTACGCAAATGATATGTCCATTGTTCTGAAGGGATTGCATTATGATTTCTTTTCTGGGTAATTGTGGGATTAAAGTTTCTAATTGTTCGGCAATTTTTTTTGCAGTGATTTCCGATACAGTAATCACAGTACATCGTGCATCAGGATCATGTTCCGCCTGGGATATCAAATCCCGAACAATAAATTCTATGGGAATATCGGTATCATCATGAAGAATCAAGATTTCGCTTGGCCCTGCAATCGAATCAATGCCAACAATTCCAAATACCTGACGCTTGGCCTCAGCAACGTAAGCGTTGCCAGGCCCTGTTATTTTATAGACAGGTGCAATGGATTCTGTTCCATATGCCAATGCAGCAATTCCATGAGCACCGCCTACAGAATAAACCTCATCCAATTCAAGCAATGCACAGGTGGCTAAAATTAATGAATGCGGCAAGCCTGTCGGCCCTGGTGGCGATATGGTAACAATTGATGGAACACCTGCAATCTTTGCCGGTACTGCATTCATAATCAATGTCGAGGGATACACCGCACGTCCCCCTGGAATATATATACCGACACGATCAATCGCAGTAAATCGCTGCCCCAGTTTTGTGCCATCATCAAGAACTTGCGTCCAGGATTTCTGATATTGTTTTTTGTGAAACGCCTGAACATTTTTAATTGCATTTTCAAATATGCTTCGCGTGTCTCTATCCAATTCTTCAAGCGCACTGAACATGGTATTCTGAGGAACACGAAATGTTGTAAGTTCAACATTGTCAAACTTTTTTGTATAATCAAACAATGCACGATCTTTTTTTTCAATAACTGTACTAATAATATCTGTAACCTGTTTTTGAATTTGACGATCACGAGAATGGCATCGGGTATAAGTTTGTTCAAAAGTTTTTTTATCAATAATTGGAATCATTTCAAAAAGTCTCCAAGCTAAAGATGTATTTTATAGGAACCATTGGTATAAATAAAATCATCAATGGTTTCCATGCGATTGATTTGATTTTGTTCTATGGCACAACGAAGTTTTAGAGAACAGTATCGTGAACAAAAATCATCAGCAGGATTGAACATGCCCAGGCAATCGACTGTGTTCATTGATGTATTTTCTGGAAGGACAAACTTTTTTTTCATGTGTCTCTCTTTTCCATTTGCTGAAAAGGATTATTATTTATAGACAGCGAAGTAACTCCTGATGTATGAATCCATTTGTAGCCAAAATTTCTGGCATTTCATAATGATACAATACGTTTGAAAAATTTGTGATATGCGCACCCGCTTCCTGTGCAATGAGCATTCCAGCCGCAGTATCCCAGGGTTTAAGGTTTTGCTCCCAGAAACCTTCAAATCGACCTGATGCAACATAACACAAATCAAGGGCGGCTGCACCCAATCGTCTCACAGCCTGCGCAGATTGCAGACACTTTGAAAAACGCAGCATCAAGGAATCAATAATCTCTCGCAGATTATAAGGAAAACCGGTTACAAGCGTACTTTCTGACAATTCTTTTGTTTGAGAAACACGAATTGACTGACCATTATACCTTGCGCCCATCCCTTTAATTGATGTAAACAGATCTTCTGCAACAGGATTCAAAACAACCCCAACAACCGGTTGTTTATTTACAACAAAAGCAATTGAGACTGCGAAAATCGGAATTTGATGCGCATAATTGGTTGTACCATCCAAAGGATCTATAATCCATTCATAGGGTGTTTGTGACGTTTTAATGCCCGATTCCTCAGCAATGATGCCATGTTCTGGAAAATGATTTTGAATGATTGTCTTGACAGCTTTTTCTGATTCAAGATCTGCTTCTGTAACAAGGTCAATGGCCCCCTTTTTTTCCACATGGTTGAGTTGTCCATAGTACCTGTTTAGCACCTGACCCGCATGATATGCAGAAGCGATGGCCACCTGATATATGGTATTTAAATTGATATCGTCACTATTGTGATTGTTCATCATTGACCTTATTGAAAAAATGGGTTTGTTCTTTTCTCATTACCAATCGTTGTTTCAGGGCCGTGTCCTGTATACACAACTGTTTTGTCATCAAGGGTAAACAGTTTATTTTTCACCGAGGCAATCAATTGATCATAACTGCCTCCTGGAAAATCAGTTCTCCCAATAGAACCAGCAAATAACGTATCGCCCACAAAGACAACATCAGGCACATAGAATGATACGCCGCCCGGACTATGGCCTGGAGTATGAAGTACCTTTAATTCCAAATTACCCACTGGAATGATATCGCCTTCATTAAGCAATTCGTCAGCATCAGGCGAATTACTGGCACGCATACCAAAAGCGGCTGCACTGCTTGATACATGCCCTAACATGGGTGCATCATCTGTGTGAATGCAAATGGGGGCATCAGTAACTTCCTTCAGACGTTGATTGCCGCCAACATGATCAAAATGCCCATGTGTATTTAAAATTTTAGTCACAGATAGTTGATCTTCAGAAAGCGCAACAAGTATGCGATCAACATCATCACCAGGATCGATCACAACTGCTTTTTTTGTTTCTTTACATCCAAAAATAATACAATTTGCCATTAAGGGGCCAACCCCCATTTGTTTAATAATCACTTTGACACGCTCCTTTGAGCTTTCTGGATAATCTCCATAAGCTTTGTAATTTTTGGCCTGGATTGAGGTTGTTCCAAAGCCAATAGTTGGTCACTGGTCAGATGTTCTTTTAAAAATGAATGAACATCAAAATGTTCCCACCAGCATTGAATAATATTGCTGCACGGCTGTCCCTGTTCAGCATACAATCGACAGTACTCAAAATTGATATCTGAGCCAAGACGACGACAGCGTTGAGTTAAATTGTCATGTTGATTGATCATTGTGTATACTTTTTTATTGAATTCTAAATAATCAAAAATTGAAAATAATATAGACTTTAAGATAAAGATTTTGGACTGCGTTGGCGCTTCGTCGATGTACTATAGTACTATCTCCTTGCGCCTTGCCAAAATCTTTATCTTAAAGTCTATAGTTAGATTTTCTTTTTCGGTCAAGAAGTTTTTTTCTTAGGAATGCTCGAAAAATAAATTCCTCATTTACTTATGTACCAAGAACGTGTAGGGGCGAACCTTGTGTTCGCCCATCGTACATAGGAACGAAAGCGTTATTAGTTCGAGGGCGAACACAAGGTTCGCCCCTACATCGGGCTGGCACATAAGTAAGTGGGGAACTTATTTTTCGAGTTTTTCTTAGGAAATTTAAAAAAATAAGACCATCATTTCAGAAGAGGTTCATTCTATTGACAAGTCACGCTGTCAATGTTAATAAAATATCAATTAGACTTTAATAAAATGTAATCTGAAGTAAGCAATCATTAAAAATCAACTTTTATACCCCGAATATTTATGACCGCTTACTAACTTATCAATATTATGTATGATTCAAAGCCCGAAACACTAATTACCAGCCAAAAATGTATGCGGCTGGGACGTATCCAATATTTGAATGTTGCACCTTTATACGATGCATTGAATATATTCAATCAAGTAGAATATCAATTAACAAGCGCGCCACCTGCAACATTGAACCGGATGTTGGCAAGGGGACAATTGGATATCAGCCCGGTATCTTCAATTGCATATGGATATAATCAACACCAATGGGATCTGTTGCCGAATTTATCCATTTCCAGTATGGGCAAAGTGATGAGTGTCAAACTTGTCAGCAATTTTATGCTGGAAGATTTAACTGGTAAACATGTGATCGTGAGCCATGAGTCTGAAACTGCGGCAGCACTTTTAAAACTATTGTTGACCCAAAAAAATATTGCAGCGCATTATTCAAGACGTCCAGTGTTCTCTCCATCTTGTGTTGATGACAATGATGCGGCATTAATTATTGGCGATACTGCTTTAAAATTTCCCTGGAAAAAGCGATTGCCCTATGTGTATGATCTGGGTGAAATCTGGTATCAGGAAACACATTTGCCTTTTGTTTATGGGGTATGGGCGGTCCGCAAACAATATGCTGATAAATATCCAGAAAAGGTGAATCAATTGACTCAAAAATTTCATCAATCGAAACAGTCAGGGCTGGAAAATATTTCCAGCATATCACGAATGGCAGCGCACAAGCTTGGAATTGATATCCATACCTGCAATCAATATTATCAATGTCTGAACTATGATTTAACTGATACGCATATCAAAGGCTTAATGACTTTTTTTGAAGGTCTGGGAATAAAAACACTCTAAACTTTTTAAAGGAAACAAAAATGAGACTTTATTTTTCAATTATTATGATCGTTATTTGTATTTCATCTGTTTGTGTATGTGCATACAATTTTGGTGATGCCATCCATGATATCCATCCAGACATGCAGGGGGTGGATTCTGCGACTGAAATTATTCAGCTTTTTGACAAAGTGTTTTCCAAAATTCGCTCTGATGAACAGAGTATGGCATTTTTACATTATCTGGATGAATCGCTTCAGAAGTTTGACTTTAAATTGCTGTACAACAATCCAACGTTAAAACCAATGGATAGCGGATATCGAGGCGTAACGCTTCAGGGTATCAATCAATCAGATTATTATTTCATGGGACTCAGTACCCTTGACAAAGAGAATATTGACAATGAAACCATTGGCAGTTTTGCATCTGAAATTGCATTGAAACAAATTGATAAATCCATTGTCGGCTATCGCTCTTTTTCAGCTTATATGGATACAGAAATGGCCCTAAAACAATACTCTCATGATCACTTACTAATTTTTGCTGACAATTTATTAAAGATTATTGATCCTGAAAACATCACACAATTAAATGCACCTGAGAGCCCTGTTTTCGAAAATATTGAGGGTGAGGCCAGGAAAGTTATCAATGCGTTTTATCAGGCCTTTCCAAATCTTGCAATTTTGTTCGATCATTATATTAAGGTAAATACTTTGTTAAAAACAAAGTATTATAATGGCATCGCTTATACTCATTTTGATTTTTCAGTTTCATGTCGATACGAGGCGTTGAAAAAGGATTATCCACTGATTTCGGAATATTTAGAGCAGTTTAGAGATGTCCTACAAACTGGTATCAAAAGTATCAATACCAATGGCAATTATTTGTTCGATCTCCAATTTGACTGCTCACCCGATTTTTTTAAATTCTCAATGGTTACAAAAGAAGGCAAAATCATTCCTTTCACCAAAAATGGACAGCCTGTCTTTGATGAGGGATTTTCCCTGCCGCAACTAAAAAAGTATTATTTTAAGCTGGTTACAAAATTATTATTTAATGCCTATGGCTTAAAATATTTTAACAATAATATTGTAACAGAGGGAACCTATGTCAACACCAGAGATATTGCAGTATTGAATCTCAAGTTAGATCGTGTCAGTAAAACAAAGGTGTATGGTAGAAAATATCATATCTTTCCCAAATGGTTCATTGATTTTATCATTCCTGACAACATTGATCAGCTTATTTATGAACTGGTAACAGTCATGCTTCATGCCAATGATGATAAGGGATCCTTTGTTAAATTTGAATTTGACAAAAGAATTCCTGGTGAGGTTTATTTCAATTCTCTGGCGTCCAGTGAATATGTTGATAATTTTTTTATCAAACTTGAACTGGGAATCTGGAGAAATATTTTAAAAACAGATCAGGAGACAGTTGATGAAATTAATAGTTTGATTCTTCGCGGTCTTGGGGCAATTTTGAATGATTTGGAAATACATTAATAAGCGCGCATATAGACTTTAAGATAAAGATTTTGGACTGCGTTGGCGCTTCGTCGATGTACTATAGTACTATCTCCTTGCGCCGCTTGCCAAAATCTTTATCTTAAAGTCTATAGGTCTACAAGTTTTGGTATTTTGATCTCGGTTTTTGTTCCTTTTTACAAACCCCACACCGATGACATCCTGTTACGCACCCCCGGCTTGTTTCACCATTCAGCGATTTTTGATACTCCTGCACCAAAAAATCCTTCTGAATGCCCTGATCAATAAAATCCCAGGGAAATGGATCGTTCGTTTGTTTTGATTCGATCCAATGATTTAATTCAAATGATTTCATTGACTGAGACCAGTTGCCTTTCAGTTGATATGCGCGTTCAATCAAATACGACATCTGCTGATCCCCCCGAGAAAGCAGTGCCTGAATATATGCTTTACGTGGCGCATCCACCTGAAACAAAATATTTGGTAATTTTTGAAGGTGTTTTTTTAAGTACTTAATTTTCTTTTGTAATGACGCAATCGGCTCAAGATTAGTCCATTGAAAGGGCGTTGATGCTTTTGGAATGAAGCAATTCAAGTTAATTGTCATCTGGCCTATTCTTTTATTTGCGCGGCTTGTATCAATAAACACCGACTGTATTTTTTTACAAAAATCAACAGTTAATCGCATGTCTTCCCAGGTTTCTGTGGGCAGGCCAATCATCAGATACACACGAATATTCATGATGCCCGCACGAATCAATTTTTCCACACAGGATAAAATATCAGATTCACACATTCCCTTGTTCACGACACGTCGAAGTCTTTCAGAACCTGTATCCGGGGCAATCGTCATTGTTTTTACCCCCGCGTTGACAGCAAATGTAAGCCATTGATTTGACATGGCATCTGCCCGAAAGGAGCTTAATGCCATTGTCATTCCTTTTTGATAGACGTATTCGCACAGGTGCTCCAAAAATGGAAGATCTGAAACCGCAGCACCCAATAATGCAATTTTGTTTGTTGTCGGCTGTGCAGAATCAATGTTACTTAATAATTGATCATAAGTTCGAAATCTGGGGGGGCGGTAAACAAAACCTGAACCACAATATCGACATCCATGAGAACACCCGCGACTGACCTCAATTAAAAATGTATTGGCAAAAGTTGTATTGGGCGTTATCAATGTGCTATCTGTTTGAAATGTTGAAATGTCTGGAATAAATTGACGAACAACCTTCCCTGGACGCTCAGGAATATAAACTCCAGGATATGATTCAATTTGATTTAAGATTTGTGTTTTGTTTTGAGACAGGTCAATATTTTCAAATATTTGGGGAAGCATTGTTTCTGCTTCCCCAATATAAATAATATCGATAAAAGGTGCAACAGGTTCTGGATTGAGAAATGTAATAACCCCACCAGCCATAATTAATGGGGCATTCTGATGACGCTCTTTTGCGCGTATGGCAATGCCAGAAAGGGTCAATGCATGAAGTATATTGATAAAGTCATTTTCAATAAATAATGAGAATGCAATAATGTTAAAATCAGCTAAAGGCCTTCCAGATTCTATGGAAATACATTCATTGCTTTGGGTTCTTTTATTGACAAAAACACGTTCACATACGACATGATCCATTGTGTTTAGCAGACCATAAATCGTCTGATACCCTAAATTTGACATTCCCACAGCATATGTATGCGGAAATACAAGGGCAACCGAAATTTTCTGATGCCATTTTTTGAATACAGTGCCAGTTTCCTGGTCAAGAATTTGTTTTCGAAAATGATTCAATCAGGCCTTTTTCTTTCTCAAAAAAGTGGGAACATCAAGATCTTCATTATCCAACACCATGCCTTTGTAACCTCTTAAATTGGGACCAGTTGAAGGCATCGTCGTAACCTTGCCTTTTTGTGATCGAACAAATGTGGGTTCGTCATAATTAACTGCGCTTGCCATATCAGTAGGGGTGACATCACGAACCTTTTGACGATAGTCTCCCACCTCAAGTCTTGGTTTGATAAACTGGCCATCCTCACCCAATCCAGTGGCAATTACTGTGACGCGCAATTCTTCGCCAATGGTGTCATCCATGACAGCACCCCAAATAATTTCAGCATCATCGCCCGCTTCCTCATGAATTCGGTCGGAAGCTTCAGTCATTTCGCCCATAGTCAAATCACTGCCACAGGTGATATTCATCAATACGCCTCTCGCACCATTAATGGACAGATCCTCAAGCAATGGATGTGATATAGCGCGTTCAGCAGCCTCAATAGCACGATTATCGCCTACACCAACACCTGTGCCCATCAACGCCATACCACCATTTGACATTACTGTGCGAACATCAGCAAAATCCAGATTAACCAATCCAGGACGAATAATCAAATCTGTGATCCCTTTGACTGCATGAAGCAAAATTTCATCAGCGCGTTTGAACATTTCAAGCATGGTGGCATTTTTTGAGGCCAGACCGCGTAATCGATCATTGGGAATTGTAATAACTGTGTCTGCCACTTCTTTTAAGGCAATAATTCCATCTTCAGCCTGACGTAAACGCTTTTTGCCTTCAAATGAAAATGGCTTGGAAATAACAGCAACAGTCAGCGCGCCGAGTTCTTTAGCAATTTTTGCGATAACCGGTGCTGAGCCTGTTCCAGTGCCGCCCCCCAGACCAGCAGTGATAAAAACCATATGGCTTTCTTCAAGTACCTGCCGAATATCTTCAGCATTTTCTAACGCAGCATCTCGCCCAACATCTGGATTCGCGCCTGCTCCCAAACCTTGTGTCAGTTCAGCCCCAAGTTGAATTTTAATTGGTGCCTTTGAGATTGTAAGCGCCTGAACATCAGTATTACAGACGATAAATTTGACACCCTCCAGATTGGACTCAATCATGTTGTTTACTGCATTGCCACCTGCCCCACCAGCACCAATGACTTTAATATGGGCGCCATTTCCTGTGTCGCCATCAACAGCTTTGCTTGTCATATGATAATACCTCCTCTGTCTTTACAGAGATTTTTTTATTTGAATCAAATGGCTTCTTTAAACCATCCTTTCATTCTTTGCAAAATTCTTGAAAGTATATTTTTGTCTTTTATTCTGAACTTTTTCGGTTTTCTTTTCTTCTTGGCACCATGAAGAATCAGGCCAACCCCTGTTGCATACATGGGATTGTTGACAACATCAGTCAGACCTTTTATCCCTTTTGGCTTGCCAATACGAATGGGTTGTTCCATAACCAGTTCGCCAAGCTCTGCAACACCATCCAGAAGCGAAGCCCCACCAGTCATTACGTATCCAGAAACAATCAGTCGTTCCAATCCCGCCCTGTAGACCTCACGATTGACCAGAGCAAACAGTTCCTCCATACGTGGTTCAATAATTTCACAAAGTACGCCCCTTGGAACCTGCCTTCCCCGATTACCACCGCCAACACCAGAAATATCAACCATTTCATCTGGGCTTATTTTGTTTCGGAGACAAGAGCCATGTTTTGTTTTGATCGCTTCTGCATCACTCAGAGATGTTCTTAAGCCATAAGCCAGGTCATTGGTCAGATTCGTACCTCCCAACGGAATTACAGAGGTATGTTTTATGTTTTTGCCAGAAAAAATGGCCATATCTGTTGTACCGCCGCCAATATCAATGAGCGCAACGCCCAATTCTTTTTCTTCGGGCATTAAAACCGATTCACCTGATGCCAAAGATTCCAGAACAATATCATTGATTTCAAGGCTGGCGCGGTTGGCACATTTGACAATGTTTTGAACAGCAGTCACTGCACCAGTAACAATGTGAATTTTCACTTCCAGGCGAACACCTGCCATACCCACTGGATTCTGAATTCCTGGTTGATCGTCTACAATAAATTCCTGTGGAAGCACATGGATGACCTCTCGATCCATAGGAATCGCCACAGCGCGTGCGGCTTCGATTACACGTTGAACATCATTTTGTGTAATTTCTGAGCCTTTTACTGCAATGATTCCATGACTGTTAAAACCTTGCATATGCGCACCTGCAATGCCCGCATACACATTGGTAATTTCACAGCCTGCCATGATTTCAGCATCTTCAACCGCTTTTTTTATGGAATCTACTGTTGATTCAATGTTGACAATGACCCCTTTTCGTAATCCAACAGAAGGGTGTGTGCCTGTACCGATAATATGAATTCCTTCACTGGTTACCTCACCCACAATCGCACATATTTTGGTGGTGCCAATATCTAATCCGACAATAAGTTCTTCTTGATCTCGCATCCTTTTATTTATACCTCCTTGCCGTCGGAATGATTAATTTCCAGGGGGCGTACTATTATTCGATCCAGATTGTTCAAATCAATATAATCAATGTGTTGATATTTCTTTTGATATTGAAAATAAGTCAAAAGTTTTCTTAACCGATACAATTTTTCCTGAAAGTTGTCAGCCCCAAGTAAAATTTCCATTTCTTTATCAGATTGATTTAACCATACAGTGATACCAAAATGCGTGTCAATATGCACATGACCTATATCCCATTTTTGAGGAAAGCCAACTATCTGTTTTTTTTCTGTTAACACGCGGATAATTAATATCATTTTTTGTGATAAAGGTTCATCATGAAGTGAAAGATCCGCATATGAAACGCCTGTGACCACCGGAAGATTCTCAGGATCTGATGGTTCCTGATTTTTTATAACCTGTCCTTGTGTATCAATTATTAATGGTTTTTCAAAAAGAAGCGTTGCCAGGGGTTGTTTTTCCTTAATTTCTATTGTCAATTCATTGGGATATTTACGATGAATATGTGCGGATGCAATCCAGGGATTTCGGGTTAATCGTTGATAGATATTGCTCATGTTCAAATCAATCATATTTTCTGATATTGTCAGGTCTGCATATTCCAAGATGTGTTGTTTTGAAAGAAATGTGTTCCCGCGAATCTGAATGTCCCGGGTTTGAAAATAGGGCATGGCAATTAAACAATCATAAACAAAAATACATGCAATACTGATTGAAATTAACAATATTGTGAACAAAAAAGGCCCTTTTAAGGAAATTACTTTTTTTTGTGTATTTGTTCTGTTTGTCATTTGACTATACATGAATTATTTTTACCTCAGGCTGCAAATAGATATTAAATTTTTTCATCACCTTTTCTTGAATTTCCTGCATGAGTGCAATGATATCTTTTGAGGTTGCCTGTCCTTTATTAATTATAAAATTGGCATGGCGATTTGACACAACTGCATCGCCAATCTTGAGCCCTTTTAAACCAGCATGTTCAATTAAAAAACCCGCTGAGTGCGTTGTTGATGGATTTTTGAAAAAACTGCCTGCACACGCGCAACCTGTAGGCTGCGTTGATTTTCGGTACATCATCCTCTTTCGTGCATCCTGACGAAGCGACTGTTTGTCACCCGAATTAAGCACGATTGATACTTTCGTTATTATGGCATTATTTGCAATATCGTTGTACGAAATATTTCGATATTGAATTGAAAGCGCCTCTTTTTTAAGTTGATGCGTCATGCCATCAGGGGTCATACAGACAATATACTGAATCACATCAGCCATTTGACCGCCACCTGCCCCTGCATTCATTCGCACCGCACCTCCAAGTGTACCAGGTATACCCAAAGCAAAATTCATTCCATCCAAATCGTTTCGAATGGCATGTAAGCATATGCGTTTTAAGGAAATTCCTGCATCAGCGTTAATCACGTTCCCCTGAATCTGTAAATCAGTTAATTGTGTCAAATTAATTATTATACCACAAAAACCAGAATCATCAAATAAAATATTGCTTCCTCCGCCCATAACCAACCAGGGGATGCCTTCATTGGTAAGCCAGGGAAGTAGAATAGAAAGTTCTTGTGAATTTTTTGGAAAAATTATGCCATCAGCAGGGCCGCCAACATGAAAACTATTGAATGATTTTAAAGATTCATTATATGCCAACTTTGAAAAATTTGCATTTAAAAATTTTTTTTGTTTCGTGTTTAGCATTTTTTGTCTTGTATCAAAAATTATCAGTATTTTGCAAGCCTTTTGATAAAAAAAGATCACCGGCCTGTCGGATATCACCTGCGCCTAATGTCAGCATTAATTGCTTTTTATTTGTATCAATCGAATGAATTGCCTGCTCAAATGTTTCAACATAAGAAACCTTGTGTGATAGGTATTTTTTTATCGATTGATAGAGTTCTTTGCTGCTAACGCCTGGAATGGGAATTTCACCTGCACTGTAGACAGGCAATAAAATGAGTTGATCAGTTTGATGAAACGCCTGAGTAAATAATTCAAATAAGTCCTTTGTTCGAGAATACCTGTGTGGCTGAAATAGAATACAGAGTTGATAATCTGGCCAGCCTGTTTTGACCGCCTTAATAGTGGCTGTGATTTCAGTGGGATGATGCCCATAATCGTCCATTACCAACACCTGATCACGCTCACCCCTGATTTCCATACGTCGCTGAACACCTTCAATCAATGATAGCGCTTGCTTTTGGATATCCCAGGGAATATCCAGCAGCGTACAGGCAGCAATGGCTGCCAGGGCATTCAAAACATTATGATGGCCTGTCATGCGCAGTGTAAACCGATCAATGGTTTTATTTTCAAAAAGCAAATCAAAAGAGGTAAAAAAAGGCCCGATTTCTTCAATGTTTTTTGCCATAAATTGAGATGAATTCTGAATGCCATATGTCAGACAAGTACTCTGAATTTGTTTTTGAAATGCAGCAAGAACAGGATCATCCAAACATAAAATACTTGCGCCATAGAATGGGGGCCGATTGGCAAATTTTATAAAAGCCTCCTGTACCTTTTCAATTGCACCATAATGATCCATATGTTCTTGATCAATATTGGTGATAATTGCGATGGATGGATACAGATTCAGCAGGGAAGCATCACTCTCATCTGCTTCAACAACAATATAATCGCCATTTCCTGAATAAGCATTGCTGGATAAGGCGTTCAATATGCCGCCCATCACGATGCTGGGATTCATATTTGCCCGATGTAGTATTTCTCCAATGATACCGGTTGTGGTCGTTTTTCCATGAGACCCTGTTACAGCAATACTGAATTTGCGGCGCATAATTTCAGAAAGCATTTCAGATCGATGCACAACAGGAATTTTTTTCTTCCTGGCAGCTTCAATCTCGCAATTGTCATCATGAATGGCGGATGAATACACAACAGCTTTGGCAATATTTACATTATCAGGTGAATGATGATTAAAAACTGTTGCACCTGATTTGCTTAATTGTCGGGTCAGTGCTGTAGATCGAATGTCTGAGCCACTGACTGGATAGCCTTGTGATATCAGTATTTCAGCAATGGCACTCATGCCGATACCGCCAATACCAATAAAATGAATTGGATAATTATTTGAATTTAACATGATAATTTATTTTATAAGTTTTCCTTTGCTTCTGTTACGATTTTGCAAAAAAACTATTATAATGCTAAATTTTAGTCAATAAAAAAAGTGGCGATAATGTGAGTCTTAAAACTGATGATCCAACCAGCTAGGCAATGGTTGATAGCTGGTAACAATCCCTTACAATATGTTGTGCCGCATCAGGTCTGGCAAATGCCAGAGACTTATGATGCATTGTTTGCAATGCGCCTGGATTGTTCGCATAGAATCGGATTCGATCTGCCAATAAATACCCGCTGAGTTGATTTTCGACAATCATCTCCGCGCCACCGGCATCAACAACAGCCTGTGCATTTTTGACCTGATGATCATCTGCGGCATGAGGAAAAGGTATGATTATTGCTGGTTTGCCTAAAATACTCAGTTCTGCCACAGTTGTGGCTCCTGCGCGACAAATAATCAGATCTGATTTCTGGTAGGGTGTCATCATGTCATGAAAAAACGAGCGCACTTCTGCCTGGATATTTTGTTGTTTATATGCGTTGACCAGCATTGCTTCATCATCAGAACCGCTCTGATGAATAAATGAAATTTTCTGATTGCCAAGATGGGGTAAAGCATCAACAATGGAGTTATTAATTGGACGAGATCCCTGACTGCCACCAACAATAAATACTGTAAAAGAGTCATGCGTTTTTTGTGTTCGCGCTGTTTCTATAATGCGTTTTCGAACAGGATTTCCAGTATACATCGTTTTTTTGGCTCTAAACCACGAGACTGTCTGGGGAAATGACACATAAATTCGATCCGCAGTTTTTGCAAGCATCCGATTCGCAAGGCCTGGAATACTATTTTGTTCCTGAATGACCACAGGAATTCCCATCAGATTAGCAGCAAGCGCGCAGGGCGCAGAAACATAACCACCAACGCCCAGAACAATATGTGGATTAAATTCATGATAGATCCGAATGGCTTTTAAAACCCCCAATGGAATCTGTAACAATGATTGAAGCTTCGTTTTTAGTGTCAGATTTTTCAGGCCTCCTGCAGGAATTGATATATGGTTAAAAGGCGTTTGAGATAATATTTTTAGCTCCAAAGGCCGGTCAGTTCCCAAAAAAAGAATTTGATTTGCAGGATTCATCTCTTTTACAGCTTCGGCAACAGCAATACCTGGAAAGAGATGTCCCCCTGTTCCACCGCCGGCAATAACCATATTAAAGGGTTTCTGATTCGTCTTCATTGTTTAAAATCCTGTATACTGTTTCTGCAAATTTTTTCACAGAAATGGGTTTTTGTAAAAAAGCTTTGGCGGAATTTTCAATCCCGAGATCAATAATAACATCATCAGTATATCCAGACATAAATAACACTTTCATTTCTGGATATTGTTTTGAAAGATTCAAGAAGAGTTCCTTACCATTCATTCCAGGCATAACAACATCTGACACCAATAAATGAATGGGGCCATCATAGGAATCAATAAAGTCTAAACATTGACTGGCATCCTGGGCCTCCAGCACATGATATCCCAACCGATTAAGGATACTGCAAACCAGATCGCGCACAATACATTCATCCTCAACAACAAGTATCGTTTCATGTCCACCCTTTTTTGCTTTTGATGGATAAATATCGGGCGATTTTTCATCAATTGATTTCTTCACACGTGGAAAATAAAAAATAAATGACGTCCCTTTATTTTTTTCACTGTGGATACGAATATGTCCGCCATGCTGTTTGACAATCCCATAGACTGTTGAAAGTCCTAAGCCCGTGCCTTTTCCTTGTTCCTTGGTGGTATAAAAAGGCTCGAATGCATGTTTTAATGATTCGCATGACATCCCAATGCCTGTATCAGAAATAATCACCATGACATAAGGACCAGGTTTCACATCAGGATATTTTTCAGTATATGTATCGTCAATCTCAGTATCAGAGACCACAAGACTTAATTCTCCGCCATGTGTCATGGCATCTTGGGCATTAACCAAAATATTCATTAAAATTTGTTCAATGTGAGAAACATCCGCATGAATGGTGCCTTTTGACTGGCGGGTGTCGATAGAAAACCGGATATCTTCCCTGATGACATTTTTCATAATTTTATAAAACGCTTCAATCACTTCTGCCAGACAAAATTTTTGTAATTCCAGGGGGTGTTTTCGGCTGAACATAAATATTTGACGTGTTAAATTGCTGGCACGTTCAGCTGCAACAAGAACTCTTTCAAGTTTAGATTTATGATTTGATGCTATGGATGGATCAGAAAGCAGCATTTGTGTGTTTGCCAGAATGGGCGATAAGAGATTATTAAAATCGTGAGCAATCCCCCCTGCCATGCGTCCAATAGATTCCATTTTTTGAGATTGCACCAGTTGTGCTTCAAGATTGCGTTCATCAGTAATATCACGTGCAATGATGATCACCCCGATAATTTTTCCAGATGCATCTCTATAAATACTGGCAGAGCGTCGAATATAAAATGCTTTGCCATCCCTTGCCAGATGTTCATCATCTTGAATAACACCCGATTTATTTAATACTTGCGCCATAAACTCCGAAAAATTAGATTGTTGTGGAGGTGGCATAAAAATATACAGATTCTTTTCAAGCAGTTCTTCTTTCGCGTATCCATGCATGCTTGCCCATGCTTCATTGGCAAATTCAATTTCTCCAGACATATTGGCAATAACAATGCCATCAAGTGATTGGTTAAGTGCCTGACTATGGCGAATAAGTTCTGTTTCTACCTTTTTACGTTCACTGATATCAGACAATGTGCCCATTACCCGCCTGGCTCTACCAGATTCTGTCCACTCCATAACTTTCCCGCGTGATGCGACCCATAGCCATTTATTTTGATGCGTTTTCATTCGAAATTCAATGGAAAAAGGTGTTTTGCCTACAAGTTGATTACAAAAGAAATGATCCAGACGCTCTTTGTCCTTTGGATGCAATAATTTTTGAAATGTGTCATAGGTGTGCGGAAAGGCATCAGGCAGATATCCAAGCAATGTAAACCAGCGTGGACTGAAATAAATGTCATTTGTAATGGGATTCCAATCCCATATCCCATCATTGGTGGCTTCCATGATCAGCCTGAGACGTTCCTGGCTTTCCTGGAGCGCATAAGTTGCTTTAACAGCACGTAGTGTTTCTGAAGTAAAATGAGTCAATAGTGATCCCAAGTCTTTGTCATATTCCTCAAAATTAGGCGGCACCCGACTATGAAAGGAAAGTAACCCTACAATGCGCCCATTTTCATCTGGAATAGGAAACGCCAGGACAGAATCATCAAGATACCCATTCCAACCACTGCCTGCAAAGGAATTGTTCTGTTTCAAATCATGAATGAGCAAGGGCTTTCCAGTAGTCATAAGGTATTCTAAAACTGAATTTTCTTTTAAAGGAAATGAAATATATTCAGGCGCGTGGCCCGGGTCCAGAGCATGTACCAGTCGAAGTCCATTGCTTTCTACCATGTACAGGCTTCCACCTGATGCCAGCATATGCTGTCCAAAGGCATTGATTAATCGCTCTCCAAACTGACTGATGGGTGATAAAAAAGAATATTGTTGATTTGTATTTGCATGTTCTTGCAGACGATTATTAATGTGCTGCAATTTTCCATTGGCTTTTTGGATTTTTTGCACCAAAGAGGTGTCATCTGATTCTTTGAAGTCTCTTATGTCCATAATCGTATTTCCTGAACTTTAAGGAATTCTCGAAAAATAAGTTTCCCATTTAATAAATTGCATTCCCTTTTTTGCATTCCTAACATAATGTTTTGAATATGTATTTTATTTGCTGTTTTGGTCTTCTGTGAAGGGAGCAGGTTGGATAAACAAATGATCATCATTGTCAATTATTATTCTATAGACTTTAAGATAAAGATTTTGGACTGCGTTGGCGCTTCGTCGATGTACTATAGTACTATCTCCTTGCGCCGCCTTGCCAAAATCTTTATCTTAAAGTCTATAGGGCGAATTCCTAAAATTTGATTTGAACAAATACCAATATCAAACCTATATTCAAGAACGAACTGTAGGGGCAAACCTTGTGTTTGCCCTCGTACAACAATCGAAAATGAACCTATAAAATGGCCAACGAATTGTTGGCCATTTTATTATATTAGAAGCTTGCTTTTATCTGTGCCTGCATGAAATAAGGATCAGCGCCTTCAATGTTAGAGCCTTCAACATTTTCTTCTGTCATGGCATCCCCTGCCATAACATAAGCACCAATCAAGGATAAAGAAAGATTATCCATCAATGAATAGTCCAACATTGCATTGACTTCAATCCCATAATCATCCGCTTCAACAAGACCTGTTTGTCCCTGAAAATCTTCAACAGCAGCCGCATACCAGAGTCCAAACGTAAGGTTTATCTGGTCTGTAGCACAGAAACCGAGTGTTCCACCGCCACCCATTATGTTTGACAATGACCATCCAATATTATTGGGTACATCATCATCATTGGAGCCAAGTCCCATAATTTCTGACCAATAATAATATCCGGCCTCAGCCGAGAAGAATTGTTCAATTTTATCGTCCTTTTCATCGTCGCCCGATGCAAAAAATAACTGTCCTGACAGGGTGATTTTGCCCAGATTTAAACTTCCGCCACCCAGAGCTGCAATACCTGAAAAATCAACTGATCCAATACCATTCCAGTCATCCG
>Ga0272440_1001306_pt1 | contig 20645 bp, 17 predicted proteins | sample SSMMMBAug17_FD_192440 | JGI IMG/M metagenome (GOLD analysis project Ga0272440, IMG submission 192440) | Marine sediment archaeal communities from Little Sippewissett salt marsh, Falmouth, MA, United States - SSM-MMB-Aug17 | ecosystem: Environmental > Aquatic > Marine > Wetlands > Sediment ...
TTCTTCGATTGAACTAAGGTGGTCTATTAAATAAAACACTTCAAGTCCCTTTAGGGACGACAGAAAATAGCCTGGGGTTTCAACCCCAGGCGGGAGAACAATTTCAGGCGGTCGAGCTTAGCCTGACTATGGGTTTTAGGCCTACGCTGCGCTAACCGGATTCGAAATTATTTGTCCGACTTTTTTGGAATGCGCCCATATTGGTTCAAGTGCAATTCCGCTTGCTAACGCGCGCGGCTCTGAAAATTTCGGCAGCTTTTAGTTTGAGCCGCGCGCGTTAGCAAGCGGGACTGTACTTGAAGCAAATATCAAACAGGCTTTCCGAAGCGGCAGAGCCGCCAAGAACTTGTTCCCAGGCAGAGGCTGGGAACGATCAACTGAGCGAGTTTGCACTTCACCTGACGGCTATGGGGTTGATCCGAAACCATATACCAAAAATGAAATTTATGAAATTTTCTTACAGTCTTCAAAGATAATGAATAATAACAATAAGGTTAACCGAGATGTCAAAAGGCAGATTAACAAAGACACAGTCCAATATCCTTAAGGATGCATTTAAACAGTCATATCGAGATCAGGATAAAATGATTCCACCAGAGCAAACAATTCAAAACGCAAAAAAGCAATTGGATAAAATTGATCTGGATATTCTAGCAGAAACACGCAGAATTGATAACAATCGATTGGGAATTCCTGTTTATTTTAGTGTATGCGGTGCAGATGCCCAAAAACGCATTGGTAAAAGACAACAGATGGGTAAAGGTGCCGATCCTTCGCAGGCTGAGGCTAGTGCAATTATGGAATTAATCGAACGTTTCAGTTTATATGATTTTATGGCACAAGAAAAGTATTTCCATGTGGATACATTCCAACATATGGCATCTGATTTGTTTGATTTTGAAACAATCGCTCGTTCTGTGAATGATGTGGTTGATCGACAATCACCTGAATTTCAATTTTTTAAAGAATTGCCCCTGCGCTGGACACAGGCATATGAATTGCAGAAAAATACTTGGGTGAATATCCCCTTTGACTGGTTCTTCCAAATTAATGCTTACAATGGTTCCAGTGCAGGTAATTGCTTGGAAGAATCCATCATTCAGGGAATGAGTGAAGTGATCGAACGTCATGCCTGTGCCAGAGTGATTCAAAAGGATGTGCCAATCAGGCAAATAGATCTCAATACAGTGACCGACCCCATTGCAAAAGATTTAATTCAGCGATATCTACAAACAGGGATTCAACTTCAGATATATGATTATTCGTTAAATACAGGCATACCCATTATTGGTGGCATAGCATATGATCCCGCAACCTTTCCCCATGCCAGTGAAATTGTCTGGACTGCCGGTGCCATGCCGGATCCAACAAAATCGTTGTGCCGAGTTTTGACAGAAATTGCCCAACTGGGCGGGGATTTCAATACCCATGCCAATTATGAACCCAGTGGTTTGCCCAAATTGAAACGTATTGACGACATCGAAATCTTTCATTCTCAATGCCCTACCATTCCTTTTTCTGAAATCAATGATTTATCACATAACAATATAAAAAATGAAATAACTAATTATATTAATGCCTTAAATGATATTTTTTCACATTTTTATATGATTGATGTTACCCATTATATGCTTCAATTGCCATCAGTTTATACGATCATACCCGGTGCGCGTTTTAGAGAAAGAGCCATGAATGCCAGTGTTGGATTGTTTACAGCCAAATTAATTGCAAGTAATTTTCCCTCTGAAATCGCTTTACAAAAACTGGATGCTTTTGATCGTGCCTTACCAAATAGATATTATATTCCCTTTTACATGGGGTCCATCCTGGTATCACAATCAAATTATTCACAAGCTCAAAAATATTTTAAAAGCGCTTTGAAATGCAATCCAGCGGGAGAAGATTTATGTGGCATATATTTATATATTGGCATATGTGAAAAAAATGCACAAAGGTATTCATTGGCGATTGATGCATTAAAACAAGCGGATACCATTGATTCTTTTCGCACAGATGTTTTAAATTTGTTGGGTGTATGTTATTATAAAAGCGAAAAATTCAGTTTGGCAATTGAATGCTTTGAGAGGCTGCTTGAAATTGATCCTGGGTCGGCAATGGATCACGCGAATTTAGGAATCAATTATAAAGCGCTGGGTGATTTTCAAAAGGCAAGGATGTGCTTGGAAAAGGCCATCTCATTGGATCCAGGGATCACTTTTGCCTGGGAACACCTGTTGCAATTGTAATGGGACGCATTCAAATCAGAGCCGCATGCGTTAGTTCGCAAGGGGATTATGATTCAATCATAAATCAATAATTTAAGCATGCTTACCGGAAAGACACAACAATTTCATAAGAAAGGATTTTATTTTATGTCAGATTCTATGATAAAACAAGAACTGAATGACGAACTGATGATATATCAAACCGATTGTGAAAAGGTTCATGTATTAAATCCAACAGCAAAAGATATTTATGCCTTATATCAGAAAGGCAAAAATATCACTGAAATTCTTGCAATAATGCAACAAAAGTTTGATATTGAGGATACGCACAAATTAAGAAATGATATTGAAAACTGTATTTCACAATTAAAAGACCAAAAAATCCTTTAAATGGCGTGTGAAAAATATGAGAATGATGGTATATAATATCCGATACGCTGCAGGTGTGGGCCGTCGATTTCATACACCGCTTCCATACAGCGGTTTATTAAAACGAACAGATCAAAACTTGAAACGAATTGGAAATTTTATTAAATCATTGCAACCTGATATTATTGGCTTGATTGAGGTTGACAGTGGCTCCTATCGATCCAAACGAAATAATCAGGCAGAGTCAATTGCCAACGAATTGCGATATGAACATGTGTTTGATTCAAAATATTCGTCAAACTCTCTTGTCCAAAAAATACCCTTATTTAATAAGCAAGGCAATGCCCTTTTGACAAATCAACAGATTGTGAATCAAAAGAGTCATTATTTTAAAAAGGGATTCAAACGCCTGGTTATTGAACTGGAACTGACATCAATGGCTATTTTTTTGGTGCATTTATCCATCAAGTATCGCCACCGGCAAGATCAGTTGAAAGATTTATATAAAATGATTAAGGATAGACAAAAACCACTTATTGTCGCAGGTGATTTTAATGCATTTTGGGGAGATGAGGAATTATCATTATTTATGGCAGCAGCCGGACTTCACAACATGAATGATACCGGAATTCCATCTCATCCAAGCCGATCACCCCATCGGCAACTGGATTATATTTTGCATAGCCCAGAAATAGAGGTGCGGAATTTTTTTGTGCCGCAAGTCAGGTTTTCAGACCATGTGCCGCTGGTTTGTGACTTTGATATTAAGTATTCTCAGAGGCATGTTGCAAATCAAGTAAGTAATAACTTGCCATATTAAAGGATTGTTGTATGTCAATCTTAAATAAACCCTATCAAAGGGCCTTAAAATTAGGGAGTCTGGCTGGCCGTGTGAGCGTTTCAGTGCTTGGCAACAGAACATTTAACCTTTTTCGTACAGATATTTCCAAAGAAGTTCACAAAGCAAACAATCTGATCAAAAATGCACAACGCACTGTAAAAACCCTGGGTACCATGAAAGGCGGTGCCATGAAAATTGGGCAAATGCTCAGTCTTCATGAAGGGTTGTTTCCACCTGAAATTACTGCTATTTTCAGTACTCTTCAAAAAGAAGCCCCGGCAATTCCTTTTGATGACATGCATCAGCAAGTAAAAAATGAGTTGGGTGATAAATATCAACAATTTGCCAGTATTCATCCTGAGCCCTATGCTGCGGCATCAATTGGCCAGGTTCATGTTGGTGAACTGACTGATGGCCGACAGATCGTAATCAAAATTCAATATCCGAAAATTGATCAGGTGATTCAAGCAGACTTAAAGAATCTGAAACATGTTCTGGGAAAATTATTTGCCTTATTTTCATCCATCGCATGGGATCCCATTTGGGAGGAGCTTAAAGCCAGGTTATTGGAAGAACTTGATTACAACAATGAAGCCAAGAACATTCTTCTCATGCGTCAACTCAACAAGAATGTTTCAGACATTATCATTCCCGATGTGATACAATCTTTGTGCACCAGGCGCATACTAACAATGGAACGTGTTGATGGTATTTCCCCCAAAATGGCCTGTACAGATATTTACCCGCAATCCATGAAAGACAAGTGGGCACAGGTTTTATTTGAACATTTAAACAGAAGTATATTTGTTAACCGGTTGCTTCATGCGGATCCCAATTTCGGCAATTTTGCATTTCAAACTGATGGAAAAATTATTTTATACGATTTTGGTTGCGTGAAACAGATACCAGATTACATTCATACTGCGTTTAAGTCTTTATCTTTAGCTGTTTTAAATAATCAAATGGCGCGTATCCCCGAAATTTTATGCAAGATGGGTGTATACAAGGGAGATGGTCAACCCCTGCCACTGGATATGATTGAGCCATATTATCAAATGTTTACCGAAGCCTTTCGATTATCACCCGTCTATATATTTGGTGAAGATCGGGAGTTTTATCAAAAACTGATTGAATTGGGGAAAAAAAATCTTCCAAGATCCCATGATATCGCTGTTCCAAAGGATATCATTTTTATTGATCGCACAGTTGTGGGAACGATTGGTAATCTGCGAAAATTATACGCAGGTGGACCATGGGGGAAAATAATTGAAAAATATGTCAGCACCCCAATAGAATGATGAAAAATATTCAACAAAATGGAGGAATCATGAAAAGAACAACGATTTTTTGTATTGTAACTGCCTTGTTTTTTGTGTTATGCGCACATGGCTTTGCAGAAACAAATGAAGAAGCAAAAATTACCAATGCCATTGAAGTGCTAAATGAGTTAGGCGCTATTCCCGAACAATCCATACCTCCGGCTCTGTTTGGCAGTGCCTATGGAATTGCGATTATACCATCTGTGTTAAAAGTAGGTTTTTTAGCCAGTGGACGTTATGGCAAAGGTTTATTAATGGTTCGGACAAAAACAAATCGCTGGAGTAATCCATCATTTGTTTATCTTGCAGGCGCAGGCTTTGGTTTTCAGGCAGGTGCTCAATCCACTGATATTGTATTGGTCTTTAAAACCAAAAAAAGTGTTGATTCCATTACAAGCGGCAAAATCACCCTGGGAGGAGATATTTCTTTTGCAGCCGGACCGGTCGGACGTTTTGCTGGTGCTGGAACTGATATTATGCTCAAAGCTGAAATTTATTCTTATTCCAGAAATCGGGGCTTTTTTGCAGGTCTTTCTCTTGAAGGGGCAATGCTGAATATTGACAAAGGTGCCAATGTCAATTTCTATAAGAAACCATATGTTTCAGCAATGGAAATCTTTACAAATAATAATCTTGTGGCACCAATCATTGCATCAAGATTGCGGCAATGCCTGATTGGTTACACCCGAAATCGAAAATGATGTATCGCATTAAAAAAAAATGACATCGTTGTAAAGATGTTTCAAAAGATATGGACCATCTTTTGCTATAGACAATCAGGTTGTCTCTTATTGCTAGATCATTCATTTTTAATGATAATTCTTTTTTTTTGATATCATGCTTGTGGTTGATTTTTTTTTATGATAATCTAATCTTTTATACGTATTAAAAAATGTTAACAATCATTTTTTTACAAACGATGAATTATCGTTAATATGATAGGCGATAAAGAATGTCTGATCAAATAGAAAAAGTTTTCTTAAATCAAAAGGCGGTCCAACGTATCAGATTGTTAATTCATAAACGTTTGGGAATCCATATTAAGGAAGGCAAGGAATCTCTCCTTCGTCAACGCCTATGGAAATTAATTCAAAGCAAAGAATTCAAAGATTTAAATGAAATTTGTGATCATATAGAACATGAAACAGATTCAAGTCTTTTATTACGTCTTGCAACACTGATCTCAACAAATCATACATATTTCTTTCGTGAAAAAGCACATTTTGATTATCTTGCAAATCACATCATCCCCAATATTGACTTAAGACTAGACAAATTAAGGGTTTGGAGTGCTGCATCATCCAGTGGCGAGGAAGTATATACTTTGTGCATGACACTGGCAGATGCATTGGGAAAAAATGCATTTGTGGATCGTGTTGCCATTCTGGGCACAGATATTTCCCAAAAAGTGCTGAAAAAAGCTGAATATGGCCATTATTTGAAAGAAAATCTACATCATATTCCAGCCAACTATCGCTTAAGCTATATTGATACAGTCAGTAAGGATACATTCACTATTACCAAAGAGTTGAAAAAAGTTTGTCTGTTCAGACGATTAAATCTGAACATGGGGCGCTATCCATTTAAACAAAAATTTCATATTATTTTTTGTCGGAATGTTTTTATTTATTTTGATTTATCCACGCAAGAGGCTATTTGCAGAGAATTTGCGCGACATTCCACTCCTGATGGTTGGTTATTTATCAGTCAGACAGAGACCTTAAGAAATTTGAATGTTCCATGGACATATGTGGCTCCAGGTGTATATCGTAAACAATAATGAAAAAGAAAATAAGAATACTTATTGTTGATGATTCCGCATTGGTTCGAAAAATTCTTTCTGATAGTTTTTCAAAAGATCCAGATCTTGAAGTGATTGGAACAGCAGGAGATCCATATCAGGCCAGAGATATTTTGGTCTTAGAAAAGCCTGATGTCATTACGCTTGATGTTGAAATGCCACGTATGGATGGGATAACATTTTTAAAACTTTTTATGCGTGTCATTCCGACACCGACCATTATTGTCAGTTCTTTAACAGAAAAAAATAAGCGGTTATCTATGGATGCCTTGGAAGCTGGCGCTGTAGACATTGTGCCAAAGCCCAAATCTGGATTGGTTGACAACTTTCCGCTTATGATGACCGACCTGATCAAAAAAGTAAAAATGGCTGCAACAGTGAATGTTTCAAAATATCAGAGACATTCAGAAACCATATTAACACCCAATGTTGGCAATGTTGGCATGCAGCCATTACATGAACTCACAGATCGTGTTATTGCAATTGGTTCTTCAACAGGTGGAACTGAAGCATTGGCAAAAATTCTACCTATGTTCCCACCGGCTTCTCCTGGCATTGTTATTGTACAGCACATGCCTGCAGATTATACTGCTTCCTTATCAGAAAGACTGAATCGTCTGTCGCAAATGACTGTTAAGGAGGCCCAAAATGGAGATCGTGTGATTTCCGGCCAAATCTTAATTGCTCCAGGTGGAATGCAGCATATGCACGTGCAACGATATGGCGGTCAATACCGCATTAAATTAGTTGATGGCGAACCTGTTTCCAGTCACAGGCCATCTGTGGATGTTTTGTTTAAGTCAGTCGCAATGGCTGCGGGTAAAAATGTTGCGGCTGTTCTGATGACAGGCATGGGAAGAGATGGGGCTGCTGGACTCCTTGAAATTCGAAATGCTGGGGGACGAACCTTTGTTCAGGATGAAAAAACGAGTGTTGTTTGGGGAATGCCAAAAGTTGCATGGGAAATGAATGCTGCGGATGCGATTGTTGCTCTTGAACATATTCCGAGAAAAATTATTAAAGCGATCAGTGCGTCTTAGGGTGTATTGAACAGTTGAGGGGACATTGCTTCATTTTTACCCGGGAAGTTGCCCTGGGATGTTATGCTGCTGAACTTTCAGGGCTAAGAAAAGGATATGCTCATTTTTGGGAATGCGCCCCTTTCTCAACGAGGAGCTTGTTCAATTGCAGCAATTTCTGGATTGATTCTCCAGGTGAATAAAGGCGAGAATAAATAGACCAGATGGAGTCCCAAATTGAAATGCCCAAAATAGGGCGTAAAAACTGATATTCCATTTAATAAAAACATAATTCGTGTAAAAAATGGATGACGTCCACCAAATCGTCCCACATGAATATAATGGATGGAATATGCATTCATTAATAAAGGAACTATCAGGATCAGGCCAAAGCAAAAATATCCCCAAAATAATGCCACGTCTTTATATCCTTGATTTTGCGCATATTGAAACATAATTAAAGGTGCTGTCAGTAATAAAGCGGCTGCAGGGGTTGGTAATCCTTTAAAAAAGCCAGGAATGGGATGACGATCTATTGTAAAATAAATCAAACGAATAATTCCCATAATCGCATAAATTATTGCAAACCATCCATAAGGTAGGGATTGAATGGTGACAATGTTACAAGAATCAAACAGGCAATAAAATATTAATGCAGGGGCAATACAAAAACTGACCGCATCAGCGATATCATCCAGAATCCCACCCAATGTTGGCGCTCTACTGGATCTATTTTCAATGGGTGGTTCTGTGACCCCAAGTTTGCGAGCAAGCGCACCATCAAGACGATCAAAAATCGCTGCGCCTATTAAAATCATATAGGCTTCACGAATCTGACCGCCATAAGCAAAGAATATCGATAATATTCCCATCATCGCATTCATCATGGTCAATGCATTGGGCAAAACAGACAGGATTCGCCATCGCAAATATTCATCATCCATGCAAATATCATCCAGGCAATCACTGCCATAACGTCGACAATAGGCTGCAATCGAACCCAGATTGATAACAAAAAATGTAATTTCAATAAAATATAACAATCGTAATGGTATGTTACTCAACCAAGAAATCCAGAAATAGATGGCTGATGGTGGCCCTTCCAACGTATAAAAGGCATGGGCATATAATATGGCTGCAACAGGCGCTGCAAACAAGGTTCGCAATCTATTGATATCGGATAGTTCTTCTTCAGCCCCTTTTTTCATGGCAAAACTTTTCATAAAATGTGCAAAATTTTCCCGCAAAAGAACTGTTACGCAAAGAATCAATACAAAAACCACATGGAGCAATTCAGCATGACTATTGGTATGTGAAACAAAGTGAAACCGCCACATCATACCCACTGAAATGACAGGAAAGTTGATCGCAAAAACAATTTTATTCATCATTCGCTCGGCAATATGGGTGAGTTTATAGTGAGGAGCAAATCGTGCGGCAAACCAGCCATCAACAAGATCAATCACAACAGATAAAAACAATGAAGTGACACCCATGATATAATAAATGGGGTTCATGGTTAATATGGTGGCAATCGCCAGAACCATCCCCAAAAAGGCGAGGGGTGGACGTCCAAAAATTAATATTGTTGTAATTGTTCGCGGAATTTTTTGTTGCATTAAAAAAAACCTTTTTAAATGTACATTATTATTTAACTCAAAGTTCAAGTTTTTTTGTCTTGACTATTGAAAAGCTGGTACTGCTCGTTCCCAGGCTTTGCTAGCGGCGCCTGGGAACGAGCTAACGAGCGATACTGTCATTTTGCGAAAAAACTTGAACATCAAGTTTAAACTTCCAGTATCAAAGGAATAATTAATGGCCGACGTTTTATGACAAACTTAAAATACTGTCGAAGATTTTTTTTCACTTCTTCCCGAATATGGGCAACGCGCTCAGTATTTTCAAGGGGAGTTTCTTCAATAGCTTCAAGTATAACACATTTGGCATCCTCAAGTAAGTGACCTTTTTCTGAGTGAAATAAAAAGCCGCGAGAATCAATTTCCGGGCCATAAACCACGATACCTGTTTCTTCATCGAAAATAATTGTGACCACAACAAATCCATCAATGGAAAGGGCTTTCCGCTCTCTTAAAATGCTCTTACCAACATCACCAACACCCTTGCCATCAACCATAATGCGATTCGTATCAATTTTTTCAAGAATACGTCCCTGTTTATTGTTGAATCCAATAATTGAGCCATTTTCTGCTAATAATACATTTTTTTCAGAAATGCCTGTTGATTTCGCTAATCTTGCATGATGAATTAAATGCCGATATTCACCATGAATGGGAATGAAGTATTGGGGACGTGTCAGTTGAATCATTCTTTTAAGCTCTTCTTTGAATGCATGACCTGAAACATGAATATCCGATATTTTTTCATATATGACATCCGCCCCCCGCTTATATAAATTATTGATAATTTTAGCAATGGCTCGTTCATTACCAGGAATAAATTTTGAAGATAGAATAATCCGATCATCCTGTTTTATATGAATATGTTTGTGCATGCCTGATGCAATTCGAGCCAGAGCCGACATGGGTTCACCCTGACTGCCTGTTGTAATGATAATAATCTCATGATCTGGATAATCATTTATTTCATTGATAGAAATTTGCATGTCATCAGGAATTTTCATGTATCCCAAATCTTGTGCCAGTCCCACACCAATTTCCATACTTTTGCCATTGATAACAATTTTGCTGTCTCTTTTTTTCGCAATATCGATAATTTGTTGAATGCGGCCAATATTGGATGCAAATACAGCCACAATTACGCGGCCATTACTATTTAAAATAATATCTTCAAGGCGATCGCGTATTTGTTTTTCAGGTATGGTGTAACCTTCTTTTTCAACATTCGTAGAATCAGACATCAATGCCAAGACTCCTTTTTCACCATAATACGCAAACATATCAATATCAGTCACTCCGCCCTTAATTGTGGTAGGGGTAAGTTTGAAATCGCCGGAATGTATAATACAACCTATAGGTGTTTGAATGGCAAGTCCCACACAGTCAACAACACTGTGACTGACACGAATAAAATCCAATTCAAATGGGCCGATTCTCTTTTTTTGTCGTGGAATGATTTTATGATAGGTTGGAATTTGAACCAGATCGTGTTCTTCAATCTTATGACGAATCAAGCCCAGGGTAAAAGGGGTGCCATAAATCGGTGCATTTATGTGTTTAAGAACGTAGGGTAAAGCTCCAATGTGATCTTCATGCCCATGTGTCAAAATAATTGCCGCAACCTGCTCCGCACGCTCTTGAATATATGAAAAATCAGGAATAACAATATCGATACCCAACATGTAGTCTTCAGGAAACATCAATCCAGTATCAATGATAATCATGGCCTCTTCATATTGAATGACCATCATATTCAGTCCAATTTCTCCCAATCCACCTAATGGAATTATTTTTAATGGAAAATCATCCATAATATTTATTCACTAAGTGATAACATTAGTAGTTTCAAAAATACGATCTGTAAATAAAATTAAATAAGCCATTTGTTTATCGTTGGCATACTTGATACAATCACAACGCATCCGATTGCGTGTTCTTATTAAAAACTCGCATGTCAGGCAGGATTCTTCAAGTTCAATTACAAAATAAAGTGGATGGCACGTTGCATGTTTGGCCTGCACTGTATCATATAAATGTTCTGGAAGCGGAATCCAATAAACATTGCCAAGATCAGCAGGGCCATAATTGTTATCAAGATAATCCTTTATTTTTGGATAGTCATTCAGTCGTATTTCATCTATTTGATATTGTTTCATTTGATTCCAAAGTTAACAGTTTTTTTTTAAGTTCTGATCCGCCACCAAAGCAACCGATCGTGCCATCAGATCGAATGACCCGATGACATGGAATAAGAATTGGGAAGGGGTTACGTGCCATGCAAGATCCAACAAATCGAACTGCTTTTGGCTTGCCAATTTTTTTTGCCAGCTTTCCATATGTACAGACAGCACCAAAAGGAATTCGTGCTGTCTGTGTAAGTGTTTGAATCTGAAGAGCAGTCAGGTTTTGCCACTTAAGCCATTCCCAGGGTGTATCAATGGGATTTCCTTTAAAATACTGCTTGAGCCGGTCTACAAGTATATCAATATTGGGATGATAGCCTTTTTCCAGTACAAAATCATTTTGAATGTCATCTATCAGGATGCGATCAGCTTTTCTTGGTAAATACAGTTTGTACAACTGAAATGGATCACATGTATACACGATAGCAAGGCTTCCAAAATCAGTCTGGATCGTCACATGGCAAAAACCCATGATCAATCTCCAATCCAGGGTGTCTGATATTCGTCTTCCTGATTTTTTCTCGCTTCCAATGCCAATTCCTTGACCTTTTGAATGTCTTCATCAGTATACACGCCATTTACTCCGGATATTGCTGCGAGTTTCATGCCATGTTTGAGGCCCATCTTGTATATTTCTTTAACTTTTTGCCACTCAATATCCCGACCAATGGTAAAGATTTCAAACCGACCTTCAAGGGCCAGAACAATGGTTTCAGCCAGACAGGCATAGGCAACATTGGGCGGTAAACCAATATTGTTCATTTCAACATTGCCAGGCAATAATATTTCGCCAGATTCAATAACCAAAACATCTGGACGTTTTTTGACATCCTCTGGAGATAAATCCAGTGGGCGGGCAACATCAGTAATAATACATCCAGGTTTCACTCGGGTAATATCCAGCACGGTTTTACCCGCGCCTGATGTGGCGGTTACAATAACATCCATATCAGAAAGATATTTGTTGGCCTGGGTAGTCACATGAATTTCAACATCAGGAGTTTCTTGCAGAATAGATTGTTTAAGCGCCAGTAATTTGGCCATATTTCGTCCTGCCATATGCACGTTGTCAAAAGCCAGAGCCAGCAAACGACAACAAACAGATCCAATCGCGCCAGTTGCTCCCATCACCATTGTTTTGGCGGTTAATTTCTGTCCTTTTTCAACTTCAATCAGCCCCATGCGTCGCACAGCATCAGCTGCCGCCCACAAGGCGCCGGATGCGCTATAACTGTTTCCTGTAGTAATGGGGATTTCAGCAAGACGTGCAACAGTTGCACCAGCATCACCAACGACTTTTGTGAAAGCGCCTAATCCCATAATTTGAGCGCCCAGACGTTTTGCCATTTTGGCAGCCATCAGTAGTCTGCGATAGGTAAATTCAGGTTTATGCGCTAACATTTCTTTGGGTGTTCCGCCCACAGTTATCAACCAACCTTCAGCTTCGACTCCTTGCGGGGATTTGATTCCAGTTACTTTGGAATAAATAAATGGTGGTGCATATGCCATTACACGTTCCAAAGCATCAAGAAATTTAGGGGTTGTTCGTCCGGTAATAAAATCGATTAGCTTAACATTTTTAAAATATTCCTGAGAAAGTGGATGGATAACAAATGCAAAACGATTAATGCGTTTGGTTTTTCCTGATGGATATATCACCCGGGGGTCCATTTGTTGTTCGCTAATAATTTCAAGCAAATCATCCGATGAAATCTGCTCAATATGTTTGTTCAATGCGGCATGAATGATGGCTTCCAGTACATTGACATCCACAACATTTTCTAAAACTTTTGGTGTTGTATCAATGATAACGTCAACTCCTCTTTCATGTAAAAAAGATACACGATCATCATAAGCAGTGGATGTTATCACTATTTTACCGCCCAACTCTTCAAGGGAACAGCCTTCCAGGTATTCAAAAAAATCGTAGTATGGCACAACAATGATTGTTGCTTTTTGCATGGCTTTTTTTAGAATATATTTATTCCATTCGCGCAATGGAATCATTGATGATGCTATTGTTTTGCCTGGAACCCAATTCAAGATATCATGGATACCGCTTTGATAACGTTCCATATCATTTATGGTTTGAACAAATCGGGGGATACCATGCTGAATAATTGGATCAGCAAAAGTGAGATTTTCTGTATATTCAGCCATTACCCGTGCCAGATGAATATTGCTCATACCACTCAAAAAGAGCACACGTGCATTGTTGAAATAATTGCCAAATTTAAACTGAAGATGCCGAATCGCCCATTCTTCAGATACTTTACGCATGGTATCACCAGCAGTAACTGGGATCCGAAATGCACGGGTAATTTTATTCAAGATACCTGCGGCTTTTGTGCTTTTTGGGTTTGAACAAGGAAATCGAATTGCACCCAAACCAATCGCATTTGCTTTGGTCTCAAGCTCAAGCATTTTTGATGCTGCCTGTTCAGCGTCACCATCAAAGCCCAAACGACGTACTCGAAAATCTTGTCCTAAAAAAAAAGTTTCAAAAGAATAATCGTTCTTTTTTTCTCCCAGACTAATACTTACAATTTCTTTCATGATTTCTCCAGTTTGTTAATTTGTTCAATTGCATTTGCTGGGCAGTCATTGGCTGCCTCACAAAACCATTGATATTCTTCATTAGTTTTTGGTTGACATGCAATAAAACTCAATAGTGTGTCTTCATCCAGTCTAAAATAAGCAGGCATCAACTCTCCGCAAAGCATACAACCAATACAATTATCATTAATTTGAAAAAAAGTATGGTTATTTGCCATTTAACACCTGACGAATCGTACATGCCAATTCTTTTTTCAATATTGGTTTGGTAAGTGATGCGCTTACACCAGGTTTTTTGGATAGTTCAGAAACCTGTTCACTATATCCTGTACAAATAATTACTGGAATATTGAGTCGAATTTGAGTCAATTCATATGCCAATTTATCACCAGAGATTTGTGGCATGGATAGATCAGTGATAATCAGGTCAAAAGCATCCGGTGTTTTTTCAAAACAGGCTTTGGCCTCCAAGCTGTTGTTAAAAGCAGTAACAGAGTATCCTAATCTATGAAGCATTTTCTTTTCAATTTCCAGAATGGATTCCTCATCGTCAATTAATAGAATTCGTTCCGAGCCTTTAGAAATGGGAATTTTTTTGTTAATTTCTTTTGTTTCATTGGATATTTGAATAGCGGGTAGAAATATATTAAAACAAGTGCCTTCATTAATCATGCTTTTTAAAGATATACCGCCATTAAAACGCTTAACAATTCCCAAAACCATTGAAAGACCAAGACCTGTTCCTTTACCTTTTTCTTTTGTTGTAAAATATGGATCAAAAATACGTTCCTGTGTGTCATTATCCATACCGTGGCCATTATCCGCTATTGACAGAACAATATATTTTCCTGATGGCAAATGATCGCCATTCCATTGCAAAAATTCATCCACATATTTTTCGTGAAGAGATACTGTAATTAAGCCATCATTTCTATCAATGGCATGATAGGCATTGGTGCATAAATTCATGATAATTTGCTGAAAATGTGAGGGATCACCCATCACCCTATAACCTTTTTTTTCAATGTCTAGTTTTATTTCAATAGATTTCGGAATCGTTGCTCGCAAAAGCGGAATTGTTTCATCAATAATTTTATCAATATCAACAGTTGTAAATAACATTTTTGTGCGCCTGCTGAATGTTAAAATTTGTTCTGCAATTATTTTTGCACGAGAAGTAGCCTTGAGTATTTCACTCAGGCTGGAAACAATGTCCTCATTATCTGAATAATCATCACAAAGCATTTCAGTGTAACCCATAATTGGCATCAACAAATTGTTAAAATCATGTGCAACACCACCAGCTAAAGTGCCCAAGGCTTCCAGTTTGTGAGATTGGCGAAGTTGATTCTCTAGTTCCTGTTGTTCTGATTCCGCTTTTTTTCGACGTGTAATATCTTGAAAAATACAGGCAAATTGGCCGGATTTTGGACAATATGCACAGATTTCAAAAAAGCTGTTCAACTCTTTTATATAATGTTCAAATCGAATCGGTTCACCGGTCAAAGCAACCTGACTGTAAGTATCAATCCAATATTGCTCGGTTTCGGGTAAAACTTCACGCACACTTTTACCAATTAATTCTTCTTTGATTAAACCTGTCATGGTTTCAAAAGCTGGATTGATCAATAAAAATCGATAATCCTTTGGTTGGTTGTTTGTATCCAAAATTATTTCAAGAATGGCAAAAGCATCAAGCATGTTGTTAAACAAATCTTTGTATTGTGTTTCACTTTCTTTCTGCCGCAATATTGAATCTGAGGTATCCTTGTGTTGTTTCTCCAATGTATTGATGGCAAGATGATAAGTCGTTTTCATTTTTTTCATAACATAAATCAGAACTACTACGAAAAGGATAGCAATAAAAAAACATCCTGCTTGCGTGGAACTGTTATATATCAGATCATACAATACAGTGATACAAACACAACACCAGATAATCACAATCGAACGAAATCGAAATTTCAAAGAAAGTACACTGGATAAAAAAATGATCCCCAAGTATAATAAAAATGCGATGCAATAGATTATGCATATAAATTTATATTCGTTATGTTGGATATTACAGGCTACAATCAGAAAGCAAGGAAAAGATAAAATCAGTACTGATATCGCAGAAATATCCAATAACTGATTTTTTAGTTGAATAATCTTGTCTGAATCTTGATTATTTGTTTTCATAATAGCCTTTCAGGTTGAAATACACAGAACGTAGCATGTGTGAACGTTCTGTTGAACACGATTTATTAAGTGTGTAGAATATGACAAAGATAATTCTTTATCAAGATTTCTAATGAACATATTTAAAATTGAAAATATCCTATTGTATAAAGATAGTCAAGACAGATTATTACAAACTAATCCAATACGATTATGCGAATATTTCCACAATCTTTGACATCTGAAGGCATGAACGAGCCAACCAGTTGATTTTTCAAGTGATAAAGGAATATATTTTTTGTTTTCACAGGGGGACACGACAGCTGGTGTATTTGTATATTCAAGTCCTCTTGTAGCAACAGTTTTGCATTGGCCATCTGAGATTGTTCGAAATGATAAACCAGTTCAATTTCATCATTCCATTCCTGAATTTCATAAATAACATCATGATGATTTGTAACGAGAATTGATGATTTTTCTTGATCGTAATTGTATAAATTAAAAAATATTCTTAGACGTTCTGATATGTGTGTCATAACTTTTTTGTAATTATTGTATTGCGGTGCAGAATTGGATAGATCATTGTCAAGATCTTGAAATAATTTTGTATAAGAATTCTCAATTTTCGCAAATGTTCTGTTCACATCTTCTTGCTGCATATCCAGGTCTTGAAACAATTGACAATATAAGGCAAATAATAACTGTTTATTATCCGCTTGCTCATGTTGGTGTGTATTTTGTTTTATTTGAGCACGAATACGATTCACAGAAGATTCATCAAAAAATGGGATCTCTTCAGGTCTTGCTTTAAGGTGATCCAGATTCTGACCAGATTCTCTTGTTAATGCATTCAGGTATAAAATTTCCTGTTTAAATTTTTGGGTATCAAATTGGGATGCCAGGGGCGTTTTGATAATCAATCTTTGATTGTTTTGATAATGATCAGGGGTGAATTGTTCAGATGCCTGATATACAATTATCTGGTCAAACCATTCCTGACAGATATTCAGTGTCGATGGAGATATATATGTTGCTGGAAAAAAAATGGGAATCATATGAAACTCCTCGTTAATTGAAAATTTAATTATTCTATATTGTGCAAAAAAATATTTGAAAATATCATTACTGTCAAGATAAAACAACGTTCAGGATAATAGGAATTATATATTATTATTAGGAAAAAGAGATAATAAATTTATTATGATAAAAAAATTTGTATATATAACCTGCTGCCATATTTGAAAATATCATTAAATATAAGACCTTATCCTAAAATATGAATAAATCAATTTTTGACTTTTTTAGAATTAATTATTAGTATTTAGGAATGTTCGAAAATTATGGCATGCTCGAATAATAACTTGGGGCTAAGAAAAGTGTGAATTGGGGGGTGAGCCTGCTTTCGTCCGGAAACAAACACAAGGGCGCATCCCCAAAAAGTCGATCTTTTTTCTTAGCCCTAAAAGGGCGGCAACATACCAGCCCAGGGCAACGCCCTGGGTTATGTTATAAATGTTTTCAATTAGCCCTGTAAGGGCGGCACATGTTTCAATTTATCTTGTTTTATGTAACGCCCTTTCAGGGCTAAGACAAAGCACATACTACATAACCCAGGGCGTTGCCCTGGGCTGGTATGTTGCTGCCCTTTCAGGGCTAAGAAAACAAATGTCCGATTTTTTGGGAATGCGCCCCACAAAGTTTGCTCAATAGCATTATAAACCAAAGTAAAAAAACAACCATAATTAGTAATCAGAGAAAAATGAATTATCTAAAAATAAAAATAAGACAAAGAATATTCTGGATATTCGTCGGGCTGACAATTTTTTTGTTTTCAGCAACTGTTTTTGCCAGTCAATATTTCCCAGAGCCACCTTCATTAAGGGATAATATCAGTTTTTGGAAAAAAATATATACAGAAGTTTCACTGAAAGAAGGGTTGATTCACGATAGTGAGTATCCGATGGTGATCTTCAAAAAGGTTTATGTTGGAAATAGACATGGTCGTTCCCTGTCTCGAAATATTAAGAGAGAAAAACGAAAAATAGAACAATACCTAAACCATGTTCGAAATAGAGCGCGAGAAAAATGGTCATTTGAGGAACAAAGAATTGCAGATTTATACGAACGTTATGCGCCAAAGCATGCGATGAAACGTGCGCACCGAAGGATCCGTTTTCAGCGGGGACAGCGTGAACGTTTTCTCAAAGGGCTTGAACGTTCCGGTCAGTACATTGATGAAATACGTCAAATACTAAAAAAATATCATGTGCCACCTGAATTATCATATTTACCGCATGTAGAATCCTCTTTTAATCCAGAAGCGCGGTCTAAGGCTGGCGCATCTGGTTTGTGGCAATTCATTACATCAACAGGCCGCCTATATTTGAACATTAATTCAGCAGTTGATGAACGTCGAGATCCAATATTGTCAACCATTGCTGCTGCAAAGTTACTCAGACATAATTTCAAGAAACTTAATTCATGGCCCCTTGCTATAACAGCTTATAATCATGGCCTATTGGGTATGAAACGTGCTGTCAGACGTACAGGTTCTCGTGATATTTCACAAATTATCAAACATCATAAAAGTCGATCTTTCAGATTTGCATCCAAAAATTTTTATAGTTGCTTCATTGCGGTCACAGACATTGATCCCAATTATAAACGATATTTTCCCAACGTTCGTTTTTTACCGCCTCTCAAACGTAAGTGTGTTACATTATCTCATTATATTCGGGTCAATGTTTTATGTGATTATTTAAAAGTATCTAAAAAAGCATTCAAAAAATTAAACCCGGCAATTCGGTCCAATGTATTTCTTTATAATCGGCCAGTTCCTAAAGGCACACGTATATTCTTACCGAATAATATGTCCAAATCATTCATACAGCATTGCTTAAATCAAATTCCTGGACAATTGAAAAGTAAGAAACCATTAATGTTAACCTATAAAGTTCGTTCTGGTGATTATTTAGGAAAAATTGCACGCAAAACAGGTGTTTCAGCAAGGGCAATAGCACGTGCCAATAACATGCGTTTAAATTCGCGCATACATCCTGGCCAAAAACTTTATATTCCAACAAGCTCCAATTATAAACATTCCAGGCGATATTCAAGAACAAAATCGACATATCAATATCGTGTCAGGCATGGTGATTATCTTGGTAAAATTGCGCGCAAAACAGGTGTTTCAGCCAGGGCAATAGCGCGTACCAATAATATGAGATTAAATGCAAGCATATATCCTGGACAAAAACTCAGAATTCCTTCTAATTCAAAATATAGTCGCTCCAGACGCAATTCAGGAAATACCTATAAATATCGTGTCAGAAAAGGTGATTATCTGGGAAAAATTGCTCAAAAAAATGGGATTTCTGTGCAAGATCTTGCACGTGCCAATGGTATCAGTACCAGAAAGGATATTTATCCTGGACAGATTCTGGTTATTCCTGAAAACAGTTCCAGAACATATCGGGTGAAACAAGGTGATTTTCTTGGCAGAATATCTGAAAAAACAGGGGTTTCAATTAATCGAATTTTACAAGTCAATGGCATTTCAAGAAAAACAACGCTTTATCCGGGCCAAGTTTTGATCATTCCTGATAATGGTTAATGGGCATGTAACCTGCATCAATCGCTAAAAGGATTAGGTGGGCGCATTCTAAAAATGGAGGCATTTTCTTAGCCCTGAAAGGGCGCAATATACCAGCCCAGGGCAACGCCCTGGGTAAGACATTACAATGATTTAAGCCCTGAAAGGACGACATACAAAAAAAAAAATAATAATAGGTAGCCCATTTATGTGGCGCCCTTACAGGGCTTAAGACTTTTTTTGATATTTACCCAGGGCGTTGCCCTGGGCTGGTATATAACGCCCTTTCAGGGCGAAGAAAAATGCACCCTTTTTTAGAATATGCCCGGATTAGGTTTGATGCACCAAACATACGAAAACCAATAAAAAACAGTAGTTGTAAAAATGCGCTCAGCGTTTGGTGTTAGGTTAACACAGATATTATATTCTTTATTTATTGAAGTATCATCACAGTTTTTTTAAGAATCAATATTTACTATTTCCTACATAGACTTCTTCCACTTCTATTGCCCAGTTAGAATCTGGAAAACCAATAAAACACATTCTTTCACCTCCAACTTCCTGCGTCCTAATAAATTATTCGCTCAAGTGCGCTGTAATGTTGATGATTGGTAAATCCAAATGTTGTCGGCATCATGAGAAAAAGTTTTTACATTCTCATTGGTTATTATGAAGAGATCAAAGATAGGATAAAAGAAAACGAAGGAGTGCTCGAAAAAAAATCCCCATTTTGGCAGAGTCCCGAATCTTTAGATTTAGGACTACAGCGCACAGGTTTTATTTTATTTCCTTGACCTCAGGATCTATATTTAATAATTCATAACGAATATTCATAACAAGGAGGTACCATGCCAGAAAAAATTATGCCCATTGAAGAATGTCTTGAATATGAAGAATTTACAGATCGTGTTGAATTGTTAAGAGATCTTGAAAACTGGATTAA
>Ga0272440_1001307_pt1 | contig 20616 bp, 28 predicted proteins | sample SSMMMBAug17_FD_192440 | JGI IMG/M metagenome (GOLD analysis project Ga0272440, IMG submission 192440) | Marine sediment archaeal communities from Little Sippewissett salt marsh, Falmouth, MA, United States - SSM-MMB-Aug17 | ecosystem: Environmental > Aquatic > Marine > Wetlands > Sediment ...
TAAAAATGTTAAGTCCCAAGAAAGTAAAATTTAGAAAGATTCAAAGAGGTAGAAGAAAAGGATTTGCATATAGAGGTGGTACGTTATCATTTGGTGAATATGGTATTCAAGCAATTGAATGTGGAAATATTACAGCTAAACAAATCGAAGCAGCACGTATTGCGATGACAAGACACATTAAAAGAGGTGGAAAAATATGGATAAGAATTTTTCCAGATAAACCTTATACCAAAAAACCTGCAGAAGTTAGAATGGGTAAAGGTAAAGGAGCGCCAGAAGGATGGGAGGCTGTTATTATTAGAGGTAGAATGCTATACGAAATGAGTGGTGTTCCGAGAGAATTAGCAGAAGAAGCATGTCGTTTAGCAGCACATAAACTCCCAGTAAAAACAAAATTTGTATGTAGGAGTGATTCTAATGAAATCCAGTGATATTAGAACAATGAGTATATCAGAAGTTGAAAGAAAAATATCGGAATCTGTAGAAGCTTTATTTAATCTAAGATTACAACATTCAATTGGACAACTTGAAGATACCTCAAAAATTAAGCAAAATAAAAAGAATATTGCTCGTCTAAAAACAATATTAACAGAGATGCGGAGGAATGAAAAACGTTATGAAGCATGACGGAAACAAAAGAAAATTAACAGGAATAGTTGTGAGCAATAAAATGGAAAAAACTGTAGTTGTTAATGTTGAGCGAATAGTAAAGCATAAACTATATCAAAAATATATAAAAACTAAATCACGATATCCTGTTCATGATGAAAAAAAAGAATGTCAAATTGGTGATAAAGTGCAAATTATTGAATGTAGGCCTTTGAGTAAAACTAAGCGTTGGAGACTGCTCAACATAATAGAGAAAGCTGCTTAGTATTATAATTATTTAATTGAGGTTACAATAAAATGATACAAACTGAAACAAAATTAAAAGTTGCAGATAATTCGGGTGCAAAAATAGTTTATTGTATAAAAGTATTAGGTGGTTCACGAAGAAGATATGCAACCATTGGAGATATAATAAAAGTATCTGTTAAAGAAGCTATTCCTAATGGAAAAGTAAAAAAAGGTGATGTTCTTAAAGCTGTTATTGTTAGGACTAAAAAGGAAATTAGACGAAATGATGGTTCTTTTATACGATTTGATGACAACTCTGCTGTGCTTATAAATCCAAATGGTGAACCTATCGGAACAAGAATTTTTGGTCCTGTTGCAAGGGAATTAAGAGCAAAAGGTTATATGAAAATAATTTCATTAGCTCCTGAAGTATTATAATAATTAATCGAATGGAATTTGATTGATATGAGAAAACATCAAGAAAAAATTAAAACAAAACTGAAAACCAATGACAAGGTTAAAATACTCACTGGTAAAGATAAAGGAAAAGTTTCAAAAATATTGAAAATAATTCCCAAAAAAAATCGAGCAATTGTTGAAAAAGTTAATATAATAAAAAGACATACAAAACCTTCTCAAACGAATAAACAAGGTGGAATTATTGAAAAAGAAGCTCCTATTCATTGCTCAAATTTAATATTAATATGTCCAAAATGCTTGAAACCAACGAGGATATCTAAAGTTTTTTTGGAAAATAATGATAAAAGAAGATGTTGTAAAAAATGTAATGAAACAATTGATTAATATACAAATATTGGTGCTTATATGAATTTAAAAGAAAAATATATCAAAGAAGTTGTACCTCAACTTAAATCAAAATTTAATTATTCAAATATTATGGAAATACCAAAAATTGATAAAATTGTTGTAAATATGGGAGTTGGTGAAGCCATTCAAAATATTAAAATATTAGATTCTGCAGTTGAAGAACTCAAGTTAATCACTGGACAAAAACCAGTTATCACAAGAGCAAAAAAATCAATTGCTGCTTTTAAATTAAGATCTGGAATGCCAATTGGTTGTATGGTTACTCTTAGAAAAGATCGTTTATATGATTTTTACAATAAACTTGTTAATATTGCGTTACCAAGAGTAAGAGATTTTAGAGGTACTTCAGTTAAATCATTTGATGGTCATGGGAATTATGCTTTAGGTATTAAAGAACATATTATCTTTCCAGAAATTGACTATGATAAAATTGATAAAATTAAAGGTATGAATATTGTTATTGTTACAACATCAAAAACAAATCAAGAAGCAAAATATTTGTTAGAACTTCTTGGAATGCCTTTTAAAAAATAATCCATATTATATTACTATTTAAAAGCATATTTATTAATAAAGGAGATAAAAGTGGCTAAAGCAGCGCTTAGAATGAAAGCAAAAAAAGATGCAAAATTTAAAGTTAGAAATTATAATAGATGTCCTATTTGTGGAAGACCACGTGGTTATATGAGAAAATTTGGAATATGTAGAATATGTTTTAGAAATATGGCATCAATTGGCATTTTACCAGGTGTTGTTAAATCTAGTTGGTAAATTTAGATAATAAGGAGAAAGTATGGCAAGTTCTGATTCAATTGCTGATATGTTAACTATTATTAGAAATGGCATAAAAGCAAAATTTACAAAAGTTGATATACCAAATTCTAAAATAAAACATGAGATATCAAAAATACTTAAAAATGAAGGTTATATAAAAAATTTTAAAATAATTAATGATAATAAACAAGGTATATTAAGAATTTATTTAAAATACCTTGATAATAATGTTAGTTCAATCAATAAACTTATTAGGATTAGTAAGCCCGGTAGACGGATGTACAGAAAAGCAAAAGAAATTAAATCTGTTCTCAACGGATATGGAATTGCTATTATATCTACATCTAAAGGGGTTATGACAGATAAATTTGCACGAGAAAATAATGTAGGTGGTGAAGTTCTATGTTCTGTTTGGTAATTTAATAAATAAAGGAGTGACTTCATGTCAAGAGTTGGGAAAAAGGAAATTAAATTTGATAATAATTTGCAAATTCAATACAAAGATAGACAACTAACTGTTAAAGGTAAATTAGGAGAATTATCTTGTATTGTACACAATGATGTTGATTTAAATATTCAATCCAATACTTTAAATGTCATTACATTATCTCAAAATAAAAACTCAAAATCATTACAAGGTTTAACAAGAAGCAAAATAAATAATATGATAATTGGTGTAACAGAAGGCTTTAATAGAAAATTAGAAGTAAATGGAATTGGTTATCGATCTGAATGTGCTAATAATATTATAAAATTTACTATAGGATATTCCCATCCAGTTGAATTTAAACTACCTGAAGGTATTACTGCAAAAATTGAAAAACAAAATCAAATTGTATTAAATGGCATTGATAAAGAATTAATGGGTTTAATTGCATCTAAAATAAGAAAACTTAGACCCCCAGAACCGTATAAAGGCAAAGGGATAAAGTTTTTTGAAGAAAAAATCCAGAAAAAAGCAGGCAAAACCGGTGCAAAATAAGATTAGGAAAAATACAATATGAATAAAGTTGAAGCAAGACTAAAAAGAAAAAAACGAATACGGAAAAAAATATCCGGAACTAAAACAAGACCAAGATTAACAGTATTTAGAAGCAATAAAAATATTTATGCTCAATTAATTAATGATGAAGAGCATCATACTTTAGCTAGTGCTTCAAGTAATTGTAAAACAATTAATAAAACTAATTTTGAAACCAAAGTTTCATTAGCTCACTATATAGGAAAACTAATTGGAGAAAAAGCAATAGAACAAGGTATAAAATATGCAGTCTTTGATAGAAATGGTTATTTATATCATGGACGAGTAAAAGCAGTGTCAAATGGTGCAAGAGAAGCTGGATTAATTTTTTAATATAATGAGGAGGTATCTTGGTTAAAAATTCAAATACTTTAAAAAATGAAAATAATGAAACAGGATTAATAGAAAAAGTAGTTTTTATCAATCGTGTAGCTAAAGTAGTCAAAGGTGGTAGAAGATTCAACTTTAGTGCTGTAGTAGTTGTAGGTGATGGAAATGGAATGGTAGGTTGTGGTTTAGGAAAAGCAGGTGAAGTTCCTGAAGCGATAAGAAAAGGGATAGAAGCAGCAAAAAAGAGTATGATAAAAATTCCAATAGTTAAAAATAACACAATTCCATATGAAATTGTAGGAAAATATTGTTCAAGTAATGTTCTATTAAAACCGGCATCTAAAGGAACTGGTGTTATTGCAGGTGGACCAGTTCGTGCAGTATTAGAGTCAGTTGGTATTCAAAATATTTTAACAAAATGCTTTGGCTCCCATAATCCACACAATGTTGTTAAAGCAACAATCTCAGGGCTAAAAAATATTGAACCAATTGAAATGATAGCTAAAAGAAGAGGAAAAAAAATTGATTAATCACCATAAGTATTCATCATAGTTACATAATTATAAATTTGGAGTACAAAGCATGCTTGAAATTAAATTAATTAAAAGTACAATTGGGAAACCAGAAAAACAAAAAAGAATTGCAAAAGGTTTAGGCTTAACTAAATTAAATAAAACTGTATATAGAAAAAAAACAATTGAAAATTTAGGAATGGTAAGAAAAATTAATCATTTATTACAAATAAAGGATTTAACAAATGAAGCTTCATGAACTTTCTCCACAAAAGTCCTCAACAAAAAATCGTAAAAGAGTTGGAAGAGGTTATGGAAGTGGACTTGTAAAAACTTGTGGAAGAGGAAGTAAAGGACAAAAAAGTCGATCAGGTAGTAAATTTAAATCTACTTTTGAAGGTGGTCAAATGCCTTTACAGCGAAGATTGCCAAAAAGAGGTTTTAGAAATATCTTTACGAAAGAGTATCAAATTCTTAATTTATCTGATTTAAATGTATTTAAAGATTTAAATGAAGTTTCATTAGATCAAATTAAATCAAAATTAAATATAAAAAAGAATATGGAAATAAAAATATTAGGTAAAGGAAAAATTGATCATCCAATTAAACTAAAAGTTAAAAAAATTAGCAAAAATGCACTTACTCAGATTGAAGAAGCTGGCGGAACAGTTGAGGTATTAAAATGATTGGTGTCGGATATCAAAATATTTTTAAAATACCAGAATTAAGGCAACGAATTTTTTTTACATTTCTAATGTTAGCAGTTTATAGACTTGGAGTTCATGTACCAACACCTGGAATTGATCATATTGCCCTTGCATCCTTTTTTGAAAGAGCAAAAGGTACTTTACTTGGATTATTTGATATGTTTTCTGGAGGTGGTTTAGAAAGATTATCAATATTTGCATTAGGTATAATGCCTTATATTAGTGCTTCAATTATTCTTCAGCTACTAACAGTTGTTATTCCACATTTAGAAAGATTATCAAAAGAAGGTGAACAAGGTCGCAAGAAAATAACTCAATATACACGTTATGGAACAGTTGTTTTATGTCTGATTCAAGGTTTTGGAATAAGTATTGGATTGGAAAAAATGTTTGCCCCAGGTGGATCACCTTTAGTAATAAGTCCAGGTTGGACTTTTCGTATAATGACAATAATAACTTTGGCTGCAGGTACAACATTTATAATGTGGTTAGGTGAGCAAATAACAGAGCGTGGAATTGGTAATGGAATATCATTAATAATTTTTGCAGGAATCGTTTCACGTGTCCCAAATGCAATTGGAAACTCATTTAATTTAATATCAACTGGTGAAATGGGCATTTTTGCAATGCTTATCATTGTTTTATTAATGGTCGGAATAGTTGGAGTAATCATTTTTATTGAACAAGGACAACGAAGAATTTCTGTTCAATATCCTAAACGTGTTGTAGGACGAAAAATGTACGGCGGTCAAAGTACACATTTGCCATTAAAAATAAACCAAGCAGGAGTAATACCACCTATTTTTGCATCATCAATAATTATGTTTCCCGCGACAATAGCAAGTTTTATTCAGATAAGTTGGGTTCAAGAAATATCTAAATCCATGACTCCTGGTTCGGGCTGGTATGAGTTATTATATGTTATATTTATTTTCTTCTTTTGTTACTTTTATACTGCTGTAACTTTTAATCCAGTTGATGTTGCAGAGAATTTAAAAAAATATGGGGGATTTATTCCCGGAATTAGACCAGGTAAAAAAACATCGGATTATATAGATAAAGTTTTGACAAGAATAACATTAGGTGGTGCAATTTATGTATCAGCTATTTGCGTTTTACCTTCAATTTTAGTAGCTAAATTTAATGTACCATTTTATTTTGGCGGAACTGCCTTATTAATTGTTGTAGGTGTTGCTATTGATACAGTTGCTCAAATGGAATCACATTTACTTCCAAGACATTATGAAGGTTTTCTTTCTAAAACTGGAAGAGTAAAAAATAGAAGATAGCAGTATAATAATGGACAAAAATATTAAGATTTAGGATCATAACAATATGTCGAAAGAAGAAGCCATTAAAGTTCAAGGTAAAGTAATTGAAACTTTGCCTAATGCAATGTTTAAAGTTGAATTAGAAAATAAACATCAAATACTCGCACACATATCTGGCAAAATGAGAATGCATTTTATTAAAATTCTTCCGGGAGATAACGTTTCTGTTGAACTGTCACCTTATGATCTTTCTCGAGGTAGGATAACCTATCGATCGAAGTAAAAAAGAATAAAAGAGAATGGAGAGGAAATGAAAGTAAGAGCTTCGATAAAAAAAATATGTAATAAATGTATTATTGTAAAGCGAAAAGGAATTTTACGCGTTATTTGTGTAAATAAAAGACATAAACAAAGGCAAGGATAGGGGGTTAATTTGGCAAGAATTGCAGGTGTAGATTTACCAAAAGGCAAACAAATAGCCTACGCTTTAACATATATTTATGGCATCGGTTTATCAACTTCACGTATAATACTAAATGAAGTTAGTATCGATTTAACTAAAAAAACAGAAGAATTAACTATTGAAGAAATTAATAGTATTCAAAAAATTATTCAGAATAAATATAAAGTTGAGGGTGAATTAAGATCTGAAATTGCAATGAATATAAAAAGATTAATGGATTTAGGTTGTTATAGAGGGTTAAGACATAGACGATCTCTTCCAGTTAGAGGACAACGAACTTCGACAAATTCACGAACAAGAAAAGGCCCAAGACGTGCAGCTGTTAAGAAAAAAGGACCGAGTAAATCAAAGAAATAGATAAATGATTAGTATAATAAATTATAGGAGATAACATATCTATATGGCTAAAAAAGCAAAAAGCAGAACCAAAAAAAAAGAAAAAAAGAATATTATTAATGGGGAAGTTCATATTCAATCAACATTTAATAATACAATCATTTCAATAACTGATAGTAATGGTAATGTTTTATCTTGGGCAAGCGCTGGAACTCAGGGTTTTAAAGGTTCTCGAAAAAGTACACCATTTGCAGCTCAATTGGCTACACAAGAGGCAGCAAAAAAAGCCATAGAACATGGTTTAAAAAATGTTGAAGTTTATGTAAAAGGTCCAGGCGCTGGTAGAGAATCTGCTTTAAGATCATTACAATCAACTGGATTAAATGTTATAATGATTAAAGATGTTACTCCTGTACCTCATAATGGTTGCCGACCTCCCAAAAGGAGAAGGGTATAAATTAAGGTAAAAATTATTAAATTTATTTATTTAATGGAGGTTTAATTGGCTAGGAACACACAAGCGCTTTGCCGTATATGTAGAAGAGAAAATTTAAAATTATTTTTAAAAGGTACTCGTTGTTTTTCTGATAAATGCTCATTTGATAGAAGAAGTTATGCTCCAGGGCAACATGGTCAAAAAAGAGTAAAATACTCTGATTATGGAATTCAGTTACGAGAAAAACAAAAAGTTAAAAGAATATATTCACTATCTGAAAAGCAATTTAGATTATTATTTGAAAAAGCTGATAGAATGAAAGGAATTACAGGTGAAAATCTTTTAATTTTACTTGAACGACGAATTGATAATGTCCTTTTTAGATTAGGGATTGCTTCATCCAGAAATCAAGCAAGACAATTAGTTTCCCACAATCATTTTTTACTTAATGGTAGAAATATAAATATTCCATCTTATATAGTTCGAATTAATGATATAATTGAAATTAAAGAAAAAAGTAAAAACATGAAGCATATAATTGAAACATTAAATACCGAGATGAGACATATTTTACCGCATTGGATTGAGTTTAATAAAGAAGAGAAAAAAGCTATTATCAAAAGTTATCCAATTCGAGATGATATAACTATACCAATTCAAGAGCAACTAATTATAGAATTATATTCTAAATAAGCTTCAACATACCAAAAATTTAAATATTTATATTTAACATTATTAAAAGCTCTATTGGAGAATTTTATGTCGACAAACGAAGTCATGTATATGAATTGGAGAGAGTTAATCAAACCCCAAAAAGTTCAAGTAACAAGTACACCTTATTATGGTAAATTTGTCTGTGAACCTTTAGAACGTGGTTTTGGAATAACATTAGGTAATAGTATCAGAAGAATAATATTATCTTCTCTACATGGTGCTGCAATTGTTTCTGTTAAATTTGAAACAGCAATGCATGAATTTACAATAATTGATGGCGTTGTTGAAGATATTTCAGAAATTATATTAAATTTAAAATCTGTTCGCCTTCGTATGTCTGATCCAGGACCAAGAATTCTTTGGATAAGAGCAGAAAATCAAGAAATAGTTACAGCAAATGATATTGTTAGTGAAGATGGTACAGTTGAAATTTTAAATAAAAATCAATATATAGCAACATTAATTTCTGGTAGTAAACTTAATATAATGCTAACTGCAAAAGTTGGAAAAGGGTATGCTTTAGCAGAAAGTAATAAAGATGAAAATGCCCCAATTGGTACCATTCCAATCGATGCCATTTTTTCACCAATTAAAAGAGTAAATTATGTTGTAGGAAATGCAAGAGTTGGACAACAAACAGATTTTGATAAGTTAACTTTAGAAGTATGGACTGATGGTAGTATTTATCCTGAAGATGCAGTTGCATATGCATCAAAAATTTTAAAAGAACAATTAACTCTTTTTATTAATTTTGATGAAGATATTGAACCTGAAATTGAAGAAGAACCCGATAAAAAAGAAGAATTATCATTTAATGAAAATTTATTTCGAAGTGTTGAAGAATTAGAATTATCTGTAAGAAGTGCAAATTGTCTAAAAAATGCAAATATTAATAAGATTTATCAATTAGTTCTTAAATCTGAAGCAGAAATGCTTAAAACTAAAAATTTTGGAAGAAAGTCATTAAATGAAATTAAGGAAGTGCTTTCTGAAATGGGTCTTGCATTAGGTATGAAATTAGAAGGCTTTCAACCACCTGAAGAAGATGAATATGAGGAACAGGAAGAATGAGACATAGAAAAGCAAATAAAAAATTAAATCGTACATCAGAACATAGAAAAGCTATGTTTAGAAATATGGTTACTTCTTTATTCAAATATAATAAAATTAAGACAACTGATGTAAAAGCTAAAATTCTACGCAAATATGCTGAAAAATTAATTACATTAGCTTTACGAGGTGATCTACATGCAAGACGACAAGCATTATCTTTTATAAGAGAGAAAAATGTAGTACATAAATTATTTGATGAGGCACCAAAAAGATTCTCCACAAAAGGTGGTGGATATACAAGAATTGTCAAATCTGGCAGAAGAGCAGGTGATGCAGCTCTTATATCATACATTGAAATACTATCTCAACCTATGAGTGAAGACACAGAAATCAAATAATTAATACAAACTCTAATAACAGTTGAGAATAAATTTTATAATTACAATTTAATTTATTCTCAATTGAAACATTCTAAAATATAGAAAATTCAATTTAAAAAATTAAATTCTGATATAATGTTAGAAACCGAGATATCAGCAATTTAATTTTTGTTTTTATAACTTGTATACAATAAAATTCTTAATATGAAAAACAATTGTATTAGCCATTATAATAGATTGAATTTTCCATGATTAAAAAAAAATCTTCGAACAATCCTACCTTATATGCTTTTTATCATTTTTTTTTTCCAGATGATGTTGCTGGTGCAAGACATTTTGAGGACTTATGTCAGGAATTATCAAAACGAGGTTGGAAAATAACTGTTTTTCCAAGTAACAGAAGTTGTCATTCTAATAATCTTAAATTTCAACTTTTTGAAAAATTAAATCTAATTAATATTAAACGTATTTGGCGACCTTCATTTAAGCAATCGTCCACTATTGGTAGAATTATAAATACTATTTGGATGCTATTAGCTTGGAGTTTATTACCTTTTAGAAAACAAAAAGCTGATGTTATTCTTGTGGGAACGGATCCTATATTTAGTATATTTATTGCCATACCCTGGAAATTAATACCTATTCAAAAACCTATCATTGCTCATTGGTGTTTTGATATGCATCCCGAAGCTGAGATTGCAGAAGATATCATTTCAACAAATTCCTTTTTAAGTAATGTGTTAAAATATTGTGTAAATTTAGGATACAATTGTTGTGATATTATTTCAGACTTAGGTCCAAAAATGAGAAATAGATTATTAGATTATAACCCAAAATCTGAATATCATACTATAGTTCCTTGGGCACTCGCTGAACCATTAAATGTGCCACAATGTGATCCTGTAATAAGAAAACAATTTTTTGGAGAGTCCCATCTTGGCATTATGTATTCAGGAAATTTTGGAATTGCTCATTCTTATGAAGATATTCTAACATTATCGAGATTATTAATACAATTTAATAAAATACATTTTGTATTTGGTATTAGGGGAAAACGATTAAACGAATTACGTCAATCTATATTAACTATAGATACAAATATATCAATTCATCCTTTTGTTCCAGAAAGTGATTTAATCAAAAAATTATCTGCAGCTGATATTCATATGGTTAGTCTTCGATGCAATTGGTCTGGTATTGTTGTACCTTCAAAATTTTTTGGAAGTCTTGCTGCTGGAAGGCCTGTTATTTTTTCAGGTCCAAGTGATTCTGATATTGGGCGATTTATTGAACGATATAAAGTCGGTTGGATTCTTAATCGTTCATCCGCTCAAGCTATTGCGAATGAACTCATTGAATTATTATATTCCAACAAAAAACTTATAGACATTCAGAATCATTGTTTTAAGATATATCACAGTTTTTTTTCTAAAAAACGAATGATCGATTATTGGGAGGAAATATTAAAACGAAGAATCGAATAATTGAACTTTTTTATTAAAAGCTGTAAATTTAATAATAAATTCAATGTATTATTAAGTATAACTTCCAGCTTCGTTAGGACCTTTGGTCATGGAGGTTACGATAAGATATGTTTTATTTTTTATTTTATTATGTTGAACAAAAGCAATAGACCTTATATGATTCTTTTATTTCAAACACCAATTAATCAATTTATTTAATAATAAGTGAATTTAGGGTAGTTAAATGACAACACTTCTGTCTATTTTTATAATTTCATTACTAAGTTCATTAGTCTTGACGCCCTTATCTGGAGCGATAGGAAAAAAATTTGGAGCTCTTGATATCCCTGATGATCGAAAAACACATAATAAACCTATTCCAAGAATTGGCGGATTATCAATATTTATTACTTTTAATATTTCAATCATTATAATTTTATTAATTCCAACGGATATATCGAAAACTTTTACCATTGATAAGAATTTAATCTTTTTTTTTATAGGTTCTTGTATTGTTTTTTTTATAGGATTGTATGATGATTTTAAAAGACTTGGTCCAAAGATCAAATTATTATTTCAAATCCTGGGGGCGTCAGTTGCATATTATGGAGGAATAAGAATTGAATTTTTTCGTCTTGGGTCATTTATTTTACAAGCAGGCGTGTTAAGTTATTTTATAACTATTTTTTGGTTTCTTATATTTATAAATGCTATTAATTTGATAGATGGCTTAGATGGTCTTGCTGCGGGCATTTCCTTTTTTGCGACAATGGTACTTATTTTTTTATTAGTATTGAGAAAAGAATATGAATTTGCATTATTATTTACTGGGTTGAGTGGCGCAATATTAGGGTTTCTACGCTATAATTTTCATCCTGCGTCGGTCTTTATGGGGGATAGTGGAAGTTATTTTTTGGGCTATTCTATTGCAGGTTTATCAATTATAGGATCAGTCAAAAGCCAAGTTGGTGTCGCAATTCTAATACCAATCATTGCTTTAGGAATTCCAATCTTTGATACGATTATATCTCCAATTAGACGATTTCTGATTGGCGCTGAAATGTTCAAGCCAGATAGAGGCCATATTCATCATCGATTATTGGACAAGGGGTTCTCAGATAGACGAACAGTTTTATTTATGTATGGCGGGTCCATTATTCTGTGTTTGCTTGCAATTGTTTTAGTGAATATTCGAAATGAACAAGCAGGTCTATTCTTAGTAATTTTAGGTTCTGGATCTATTATTTTTATCAGAAAAATCGGATATTTTGATTATATTGAATCAAAAAGGCTCTATGGTTGGTTAAAAGATGTTTCCGATGAAGCTGGCTTGACACGAGAAAGACGATCTTTTCTTAATATTCAATATCAGATTAATAAATCAAATAGTGTTTCAGAACTTTGGGAAAAAATTTGTGTTGCTTTAGAAAAACTTAATTTTGATAAAGGTAGTTTATGTATTGATGTTAGTCAGAAAATGAATTCTGATATACAGGACAAACAATCACAGATTAGATATACTGTCTTTCATTGGACAAGAAACACTTATGATAAAAATCAAAATGAGGATTTTCTTTTTAAAATTGAATTACCACTTCTCAACGAAGAAACAGAACAATACTATGGTAAACTAACTTTAATTAATGATATCAAGCGTAGTTTGATGACTCATTATACACTGAAAAGAGTGGAACATTTAAGACGAACAATAAATCGTTCATTAAATAGATTCTATTCAGAAAGTATATCAGAGGGAGGCCCATTTGATAGCTAAAAAGTTAAGGCAAAAACAAATAAAAGGCATTCAAAGAATTTTGATTCGTTCAACCAATTGGATTGGGGATGCCATTATGACAACACCTGCCGTTCGAGCAGTTAGAAAGAATTTTCCGCATGCTCACATTAGTCTTTTAGCAAAGCCATGGGTAATTCCAATTTTTGAACACTCCTCAAACATTGATCAAATCATTGAATATGATATTAATGGACGACATAAGGGGGTGAGAGGGATTTTTAGATTAGCTCGTGATATTCGAACATATTCTTTTGACGCCGTCATATTATTTCAAAATGCAATTGAGGCGGCAATTATATCACGACTTGCTAACATTCCAATCAGAATTGGTTATAATACAGATGGGCGTGGATTATTATTAAGTCACTCAGTCAAAAGGGATGTGAAAATTAAGACATGTCATCAAACACTATATTATTTAGATATCCTTGAAAAAATTGGTTTATATCCTGATGGAAATCATCTTGAGTTATCTGTTGATCCTTTAATTAAAGAAGCTGTTCACAAGATTATTCAGCAATACAATATCGCTTCTGATGAATTAATTGTAGGTATTAATCCAAGTGCCACTTATGGCACAGCCAAGCAATGGTTTCCAGAACGATTTGCGGAATTGGCTGATCAAATTTGTAAATCGTATCCCGCACGAATTATAATATTTGGAGGGCCTGGAGATATAGATTTAGGACGTCGCATCGAAAGTATGGTTAATTATCCTGTGATTAACTTATCCGCTAAAACATCTTTAGGAGAAGCTATTGGTCTTATTCAAGCCTGTCAATTGTTTATTACTAATGATTCTGGTTTAATGCATATTGCTGCTGCCCTGAATACGCCTTTAATTGCTTTGTTTGGCTCGACAAACCCGATCACTACAGGACCTTTAGGAAAACATAGTATTGTAGTTCGTGAGCCTGTTTCGTGTAGTCCATGCTTAAAAGTCTCGTGTCCATTAGAAAGACATATTTGTATGGAAAGAATTAGCGTTGAGAATGTTTTTTATCAAGTAAAGAGGATGTTGTGAATATACTTATCGTAAAAACCAGTGCCATTGGCGATGTCACGCATACGCTTCCAGCATTAAATATATTACGAGAAAATTTTCCAAACGCACATATTTCATGGTTAATTGAGGAAGCAGCTTCTGATATCATTTTAGATCATCCAGCATTGGATAGAGTTTTAATATCTAGAAGGAAAAAATGGATTCAATCATTAATAAAAGGCCCTAACAGGCTAAATGCGATTAAATCAATTTATTATTTTGTAAAATTATTAAGAGATACGCAATATGATTTACTCATCGATTTTCAAAGCCTGCTAAAGAGTGGGGTATTAATAGGATTGACTAAAGCCAAAAGAAAAGTTGGGTTTGGAAAAGGTATGGACCATTCTGAGTATAGTTATCTTTTTTTAAATGAACGAGTTCCTGCTGTGAAAATGGATAATCATGCAATTAATAGAGAATTGCTATTGCTGGAAGCTATCGGTATAAAAGGAAATCGGATTGAGTTTAATATGCCGATTCAACCGGAAAGTAGAAAATCTGTAAATGAGTTATTGGAAAGCCATTCTATTTCATATTCTCAAAAAATTGTTTCAATTAATCCTCAAGCAAAATGGGATACTAAACTCTGGGATTCTGAAAAATTTTCAATTGTTGCGGACTGGATTGCAGAGCAAGGATTCAAAATTGTTTTTACTGGCAGTGCCGAAGATGCAGATTTAAATGATTTGATTATTAATATGATGAAATATCAGGCTATCAATCTATCTGGAAAAACATCATTAAAAATGCTCGCAGCATTGTTTGCAAGGTCTACATTTATTGTCTCAACCGATACTGGCCCCATGCATATCGGTGCAAGTGTTCATACTCCTGTAATCGCAATTTTTGGTCCGACAGCCCCATGGAGAACCGGTCCTTATGGAGAAATTCACAAAGTGATTCGTACAGAATTAGATTGTAGCCCATGCTACAAAAGAACATGTTCAACCATGGAATGTATGAAATCTATTTCATCTCAACAAGTTATACAGGAGATTCAAAAGATTCTTTTATAAATCAAATATCAAAGATGAAGGATTATAATGGCAACAGAAATTCAAAAACAATATGAAATGATTATCAATTGTTTGACCAATCAACCCATTCCGAATATTGGATGTGAAGAAAACCGGCAGAAAGTACTGTCATTTCTTTTAAGCTATCATGCATTTCAAAAATTTGATATTCAATGTGATGTTCCCATTCGTATTCAATTGAATGGCGAATTATATATTTCTCAAATTGATATTGTCGTGACAATTGAAAATAAAAATTTAATGCTTATCAAATGTGCTGCAGGGTCCCTTGCCTCACGTGAACGAGAAACAATTGCATCCGCAAGATTGTTTAATGAATCCTATCAGATTCCTTATGCTATTGTTTCTGATGGGCAAACAGCTATTGTTCGGGATACACTTACAGGAAAAAAAATTAAAGAAGGAGGCCTTAATGTTATTCCATCACGGTCTATGCTTTTGAATATGATGGAAAAAATTGAATTTCAAAAATTTTCCGATGAACGTCTGAATAGAGAACAAAGAATTTTTCGAACGTATGATGCTATGAATATAAATGTTCAAAGAAATGTACAATGTGTATAATTTAGTATCATTGATTTAAATAAGGAGACATTATTTTGTCATAAGAACCATCAGATTTCATGTCAGTCAATACCTTCCGACATTTTTCAACGACATCATCATTCGTTTTTAGACTGAATGCCATATATAAACCTGAAGAAATATCCTTGAGAGGAAATGCTATTTCAAAATTGGCAATCTTTAATCCCGCTTTTTTCAAAGTATAAATAGCACTGATTTCATCAATTGGAAAAAGATCAACACGTTTTTGAAGAACATAGTTTAGTAACAAATCTTTATTTGTAACCAAATCTAAATGCTTACCACTAATAAATCCATTTCGTTCTAAATATTGAATGGCAGCAGTATCTCTAACACCACCAATTTTATATGCTTTAAGTTCATAAATAGTACTAATCGGTTTAATGTCTGTTCTATTTTTCATTTTATATAAATACACATTATATGGCGCTATTTCATCTACCCATTTAAACAAGTTTTCTCTTTTTGGTGTTCTAACAATTGAATAAATAAGAACATTGGACTGCTCTAAGGCAATTTTATATGCTTTTTCCCACGGGTAGGATTTAATTGTGTAAGGTTTTTTTCCTTTTTCCATTGGTGATGGTCTTATTGTATAATTGATATTTGCACGATTTAAGACTTCCTTGACAATTTCTGTTGAGGCTCCGATAACCTTCCCATCTTCTGTATAATTAAATGGTGGAAATTCTTCTGTCACAACCATAACTGTAACAGAATAACCATTTGAAACGATGAAAAATAAACATGATATGATGATGCTTATTGTGTAAAAAAATGGTTTCATTTAAAAACTCCCTTTATTAACTAAAAGATTAAAAAGTTTTAATGATGTTAAACAAAAAACGTTGTCCATTATAAATGAAATCTTGTTGGTTAAACTATTTTTTTAAGAGTATGCCCTATGACGTTTTAGGATAGATCATTTACATAGACTTTAAGATAATAATTTTGACTATCTTGGCATTTCGTCGATTTACTTTTTAGTGCTATCTCCTTGCCAAAATTTTTTTATTAAAGTCTATATTTATATCAATTTTAAGTCTATCTATGTCATTATTAACTAATTATGACATATGAGAAGAAATGAAGTCTTAAAGAATTAAAAAAATAGCAAAAAAATTAAATTAAGTCAATCATCAATCCATGATTTCATCAATATATCCATTACAATTGTCGTCAATATTATTTTTTATTTCAATTGCTCCTGGAAAAATGAGTCGATTATGATCATCACAGTCATCTTTATTCGCCGTCCATCCCTCTGGCTGAAAACATGATTGAATCTGTTGTTTTTCAAAACCATATCCATCTCCATCCATATCGCGATAATAGACAGTTTTTACTGATTCATCGATTTGAAAATTACAATTGTCATCAATATCATTACATCTTTCAAAGGCAGTTGGATAAATATTGGGGTCCAAATCATTACAGTCCATATTTTTTAACACATATCCTGATGGACAAACACACGCAAATAATGAATTCTTATCAGAACCATATCCATCCGAATCATAGTCCTGGTAGCATTTTTGTTTGACATTTTCATCAATCATTCCATTACAATTATCGTCTAAACCATTACATATCTCTTTTGAATTGGGATTGATATCAATATTTGAATCATCACAGTCTTGATTGTTTTCAACATATCCAATGGGTCTGTCACAAGAGATTATACTCTTAATTTTATCTCCATATCCGTCATTATCATGATCTTTAAAATAGGTTGTGCCAACTTCTTCATCGATTAGCATATTGCAGTTATCATCCATTTTATTACATAATTCAGGTGCATTAGGATGGATTAACTGATTAGAATCATCACAATCTGAAGCTGTGTATACAAAGCCCTCAGGTTGCTCACAGCTAATAATTTGGATATTAGAATTTCCATATTGATCACCATCAAAGTCTTTATAAAATGAGAATCCAGTATTTTCATCAATCTGACCATTACAATTATCATCAATATGATTACAGCATTCACTCATGTTTGGATGAATCTGTGGATTGTTATCGTTACAATCCATTCGATTTGAAACATACCCTTCAGGTTGTGTACATCCCCAGATACTGTTTTGATTAGAACCGAATCCATCGTTATCTGAGTCTTTGTAAAAATAATAACCTGAATTTTCATCAATAAGATTATCACAGTCATCATCCAATCCGTTGCAAATCTCAATAGCTTTTGGATGAATAGCATTATTGTCATCATTGCAGTCGTTTGCATTCGCAACATAGTTTGGTATTAGATCACATGAGATAATTGAAATCATGGCATTTCCAAAACTATCACCATCTGCATCTTTGTAATAAATCATACCGGCATTTTCATCAATTAACGTGTTGCAATTGTCATCGATATGATTACATATTTCATTAGCATTTGGATTGATCGTGGCGTCAGAATCATTACAATCAAGAGAATTATAGACAAACCCCTTTGGTGTTGAACAATGAAATTTTCGAATAAGCTGATCGCCAAAGCCATCGTTGTCATGATCTTGATAAAATGTCATTATCTCAAGACCTTCATCAATTAGTCCATTACAATTATCATCAATACTATTGCATCGTTCTTTAATATCGGGGTTTATTAATGGATCATAATCATTGCAGTCTAATTTATTTGAAACAAATCCCATTAATGGCTGACAACTTTGAACGAATTCTGTATTGCTACCAAATCCATCATTATCATTATCACGATACAGCCAATGACCAGAATTATCATCAATGATGCCATTACAATCATCATCCTTTTCATTGCAGATTTCCATACCATCAGGATGTATATCTGGATCAACATCATTACAGTCCAATTTGTTATTGACATATCCTTTCGGATTTAAGCATGAAGCGATTGAAATTTTTTCGTTTCCAAAACCATCTCCATCTAAATCTCTATAATAAAATGTTTCAAGCCCTTCATCAATTAACCCATTACAATTATCATCTTTTTGATTACATTGTTCTAAAGAAACTGGGTTGATAAGCGGATCTGTATCGTTGCAATCCCTATGAATATTAACATATCCATCGGGTTGTTTCATTGCATCAATAAACTGTGAAATATCACCGAATCCATCATGATCATTGTCTTTATAAAAACGTCGAATTATACTTTTTTGATCATATGTATTTGATGGTTGGGGTGTTTGGATTATATTAGAATTATTTGTTTGTTTGGGATCGGACGAAAGAAGAGAATAAGGGATAACAAATAAAACAATCATGGTATAAAAAATGAATTTTAATTGTTGATTCATGATGATACGCTGCAAATCTATTATCTGTTTCATTCGCATTGACGATTTAATAATAATCCTAAATTGTATTGATTAAATTCAATAATTGCAATCAGTAGCTTTAAAATTAGGATAACCTAATTAATTACATACATAGTAAAAATAGAATTGAATTATAATTAATTATTTAATCTCGATAATATAATAACGTCCGACTTGGTTTGTCCCATTGTATACGGATAAAATGGGCAAACCAAGATCGGATGAGTATAGAATCAATTATATATCAAGCGTTTAATTCATTGGCGTTATTACTCCTTTAATGTGTCAATGATTTCTCTAAGAACAGTATCTGCTTTATCAGTTTCGATTTGACATGTACCTACTTTGAAATGACCACCGCCACCATACTTAAACATGAGTGCACCGACATCTTTTTCGCATGATTTATTAATAATACTATGACCAACTGATAAAACAACATTTTGTTTATTCAGTCCCCATAAGGCTTTTACAGAAACATTTTGATCAGGATATAATGCATATTCAATAAATCGATTACCAACAATTACTTCTTTAAGATTTCGATAATCAATAATAATGACATTCTTTTCAGTTCGACTGTGTCTTTTTATAATTTCTTGGTATAGCGTTTCATGTTTAAAATACCTTTTGGTTCTTTCTTTAATATCTGGTATCTCGAGAATTTCTTGAATAGACATGGATCTGCAAAATTGAATTGTATTTAGCATTAATTCAAGGTGATCAATTCGAAAATCTTTACATCTTCCAAGGCCTGTTCTAACATCAATAAGAAATGCTAATAAAATCCATTTTTCAGGTTTTAAAATTTCATCGATTGTTAAATCTGCTGGATCGAATTTATCAATTGCCCACATTAAGCCATTTTCATCGAATTTTTTGAATTCTTTTGGTCCATTATAATAATCATAAATGACTCGTGCGCAGCTTGGGGATAGACGTGCAAATCCCCTATAGGCTCTTGTTAAACTACCATAGCCTGCTTTTTTACTTAATTGTAAACGTTCTAATTCTGTAGAATGATGGTCAAACCATAATCCACATCCAGGGCAGTAAGGTACATTTGCAAGTACATCATTTTTAGAAAGTTGTAGTTTTCCATCCTGGATGTCTTTAGGATGCATAAAAAGATAGTCATCAATAATGCCAATTTCTTCTAATAAAACGGCACAAGCAAGACCATCAAAGTCCGGTCTGGTGACTAAACGCATGTCATTATTATCTCCTTTCTTCAGAAATACCTATAGACTTCAGCAATACTTTCTTTGATAGCAAAACTCAGGAAAATATTGGAAGTCATTTTGTTTGTCCTTTTTTTATATTTCTTTAATTGTTTAAGATTGATTTTTGCATTTTCAATGCCATTTATATGATTACAAAAAAATATTCTTGAATGATTTTTATTATGTTTCCTTGTGATTGTGAGGAATATCTCAATTGAAACCGATAATCTGATGCAGTGGATAAGCATATCAAAATGGCTGGTTTTAATGAATGGATATGAATATGAATAAGAAATTAAAACTATTTCTATTCCATCGTACTATGGAATGTTAATTCATATAACCACGCTCAATTAAAAAAATAATCTTTCACCCTATTGACTTTAAGATAAAGATTTTGGGGCGTTAGGAGATAGGACTAAAGTACGTCAATGAAACGCCAACGCAATCCAAAGTTTTATCTTAACGACTATATTGATTCTTTATCTATTTTTTTTGATGATT
>Ga0272440_1001308_pt1 | contig 20605 bp, 11 predicted proteins | sample SSMMMBAug17_FD_192440 | JGI IMG/M metagenome (GOLD analysis project Ga0272440, IMG submission 192440) | Marine sediment archaeal communities from Little Sippewissett salt marsh, Falmouth, MA, United States - SSM-MMB-Aug17 | ecosystem: Environmental > Aquatic > Marine > Wetlands > Sediment ...
TTCCTGAAACACCTTTAAGACTATGCACAAGTCTTTGGGCATCTGCGTATGATTGTTGTTCAAATTTATCTTTTATTCGTATAGCAGCATCAGAAAAATCACGAACATAAGAATTCAGAAGGTTAACATACGATTTTTCCTGATAAGATATTCTTGCAAGTCCATCTAAAGTATTCAAACCAGGATAGTTGGATACTAAGGTATTTTCATAACGGTCTTGCGAATTTTCAAATGGTTTTAATTCTAGGGATTCTAAATGAGGAATCCAACGGCAAAGGGTCTGAATTAAAATATCAGGATCAATCGGTTTTGTTGTATAATCATCCATTCCAGCAGCAATACATCGTTTTTTTTCTTCTGTCATGGCATGAGCCGTCATTGCAATGATAGGAATGTGAGTGCTTTTATCCAATTGTTGTTCATGTTGGCGAATGAAACGTGAGGATTCATAACCATCCATCTCAGGCATCTGAATATCCATCACAATAGCATCATATTTTGTTGAGTTTTTGATATACAAATCTAAAGCTTCTTTTCCATTGGTCGCAATATCGACATGAAAACCAGATAAAGTCAGTAATTCTTCAGCAACTTCTTGATTAATTTCATTATCTTCAACAAGAAGAATATGACCACTCAAATTATATTTGTCTTTGTAATGAATGGTTTTCTTTTTAACCAATGGTTGGATATGTTTTTTTCCAAGAACAGACATGATACTATCAAGCAACAGTGAAGGATTAATGGGTTTGGTTAAAACAGAATCAATACCAGCCATTTTGGCAGTATTGACTATTTCTTCATCATTATATGCTGTAACCATTAAAATAGCTGGAATGTTACTGATATTTTTTAATGCTTTAATACGTTTGGTCGCTTCAATACCATTAAGTTCGGGCATCTTCCAGTCCATAAGAATTACAGTAAAAGGGGGGGAATCAGGGGATTCCAATATTTCAATGGCTTCTTTTCCACTTCCAGCCTCTGTAACTTGAAAAGAAAACGAAGAAAGGGTTTTATTGAAAATTATTCGTGAGGCTTTGTTGTCATCGACCAACAATACATGGATATGATCAAAATTTTGAGGTAATTCTTTATCAATTTTACTTTCAGGATTAAACTCAAATGGACAGGTAAACGAAAATGTGCTGCCTTTTCCAGGTGTACTTTTTACAGAAATTTCGCCACCCATAATTTCAACAAGACCTTTGCAAATGGCTAAACCTAATCCGGTACCGCCATATTTTCGCGTAATATATCGATCTGCCTGACTGAATGATTTAAATAAAAGATCGATTTGATTGTTGTCCAATCCAATGCCAGTATCAATAACAGAAAACAATAATGTCACTTTCTGAGAATCAAACGATACTTCTCGTTTAATTCGTATAATAATTTCACCATGATCAGTGAATTTGATAGCATTGTTGGTCAAATTGGTGAGAATTTGTCCTAATCGTAATGGATCACCGATCAACTTTGTCGGAACATCTGGATGGATTGAGAAAATTAATTCAAGACCTTTATCATGAGCCTTCATACTCAATAAATTTGATAATTTGTCAAGAATATCATCGAGTTGAAATGGGATACTTTCAACGGTCAGTTTACCCGCTTCAATTTTTGAAAAATCCAAAATATCATTAATGATTGATAATAAGGATTGAGATGACGTACTTATTTTATAAAGATAATCATACTGTTTATCTGAAAGATTGGTTTGCATGGCCAGATGACTTAAACCAATAATTGCATTCATCGGTGTTCTGATTTCATGACTCATTCTGGCCAAAAACTCACTTTTTGCTTTATTGGCATTTTCAGCTTCAGCCCTGGCCATAACCAGTTGTTCTTCAGCTCTTTTAAGCCTGGTAATATCTCTGCCGGATACGACAACATGTTCAATTTTATCATCCTGAACCCAGGGCGCATATTGAACACTCATATAACGTTGACCTGACGTGGGATAATTGTACCATGTTTCAAAAATGGTTGTTTCACCTTCCAAACAACGATCCAGTTTGGGTTGTAACTTGGCATACATTTCTTGTCCAAAAAGTGTTTCAACTGTTTTCCCAACCAGTTCTTCTTTTGGTTTTCCAAAAGCTTTGACATAAGATTCATTCACTAAAATATATCGATAATGCGTATCAACCAAAGCAATCATGTCATTGGTAGCAGAAACAATTTTTTCATACATTCGCAATTGTTTTTCAGCACGTTCATGTTGAATGATCTTTTGAGACAGACGATCTGTTCTTTCTTTAACTCTTTTTTCCAGTTCTTCATTTAATTGCCGCAACTTTTTTTCTGCTTCAACACGCTCTGCCATATGGTGGGCATTGGCGCGAATAAAATTGTTGGCAATCGTTACCAGAATTCCTAATTCATCGGTTTCATGACCAGGGATGGGTTGAAGATGAGCATTTGCCATCATTTTTGGATCAATTGACCGAAACGATTGGATAATTGAAGCCATTGGTTCTGTTATCGTACGTTGAAAAACAGAAAACATAATTCCCCATATAAAAAATACCAATAGCATAGAAAGAACAAAGGTTATGAGTGCTCTCTGATACAGGGGGAACAGGAGAACATGATGATCTACTTTGATTTGTAATGATCCAAGTTCTTTATTATAATAGTTCAGTTGAATACTTTCTATTGTAAATTCATTGGCTATTAATCGAGTGATGATTCGGTTTGTATTATCAAAATAAGAATATATACGATTTGAAACAAAAATAGTTTTATCTGTATCAAAAATAGTTGCTTCTGTAATAAACGTATTTTTTATCAAACCTGCAATCAGAATATTTGCAGCAGTTTTGTCATTGTTAATAAGTGCCAGACTCGACGGTTGTTGCACAGCAGTTAGTGTTTCCTGTATCGTATGATGATTGATTTCGACTTGTAAATAATAAGTCCATATGACCTGTGAAATTCCCAATATTAAGGCCATAAATAAAGCAGCAACAAATCCTTTTCTTGCCAGTTGAAATGAGATGCGCTTGAACACAGGGACATTCATTTCTCTCGCTTGTGATGCCATGATATATCCTTCATTGTAAGATATTAATTTTTATATGCTTAAAAAGCAGAATTTGTGCCAACTTTTTCTCGGTTCAAAAAGGGGGGGCTTTTTTTTCAAATTTTGTGTAAGCGAAATTTTATCATTTGGTATGAATATTGATACACTATAATTCTATTTTTTAATATCAAATTGAAAATGCGAAAACGATAAATAATGAATACAAAAATCAAAAAGCTAAACCAACATACGATTGTTTATATTTGTATATTGTCAATAGCGATTGGCTGTTCGACACTATATTATATTATTTCCTTTGAATATGACAGAATTCATGAGAAGCTGATTAAGTTCGCCATGATAAGGGATTCTTTTTTTCGTGTCCAATTGGAGATGAATATCAATGAACTTGAAGGCTTAAAAAATTTTTTTGAAATGTATGATGTTGTTGATTTAGATAGTTATGATAAGTTGACGCACATAATCCTTTCAGGACATAAAAATATTAAGGCCATGGAATGGATTCCTTGTGTCAAAAACATCAATCGGCAAAAATTTGTTGCGACCGCTCATAAACAAGGTATGAATAATTTTGAAATACTTGAATTTAACACAAAAAAAGAACTGGTAAAAGCCAGTGAGCGTAATTTATACTATCCTGTATATTATGCCAAATCGTTTGAGAATACGAATCATGTCGTTGGGTATGATTTAGGTTCTCATGCTGAAACATTGAAAGCGATTGAAAAAGCACGGGATACTGGAAAACAGACGGCTACCAATAAAATTACATTTATGCATGCGTCTCAAAACCATTATGGATTTTTAATGATTATTCCAGTATATACGAATATGTCTATTCCAGACACGATTCAAAAACGTCGTGAAAATCTAAAAGGTTTTGTCATTGGTATTTTTTGTATACCATCTATGATTGAAGCTGTTATTGAAAAAACAGAACCTGCTGGAATTAATATCTTTGTTTTTGACTTATCGGCCCCTGTTCCAGAACAACTATTAGCTTCTCATGTCAGTCGTCTTGAAAAACAAAGGGGTAAATCGGGTATTGTATCAGAAGAAGATATTTACCATCCTATGCAGCATGTCTCTTCAATAGATGTTGGTGGACGACTGTGGCATCTTGTCTATACCCCTTATAGTAATTATTTATACAACCACTTGAGCTGGTGGCCATTTTCAATTCTTCTAATTGAGTTCATTATTTCAGCATGGATTATCGTGTATGTCATTAATACTCGAAATCGCACAGCTTATATCCAGCAAAAAGTAGATAAAGCTAATAAAAGTATCAAAAAATTCAAAAAAGCAGTGGAAGTAGCTGGACATGCTATTTATATCACTGATCGTAATGGTGTTATTGAATATGTGAACCCTTCATTTGTCAAAACAACAGGTTATGATCAGTCAAGTATCATAGGAAAAAAAATCTCAGTTATCAAGTCGAAAAAGATGGGGCAACAGTACTATAAAAAACTATGGGAAACTATTTTGAAAGGCGATGTTTGGTGTGAAGAAGTAATTAATAAACGTAAAAATGGTGAATTATATACTGCTTTACAAACCATTTCACCCATTATTAATGATACAGGAAGCATCGAAAGTTTTGTTGCTGTTCAGATGGATATTACCAGACAAAAAGAAGTAGAAAAACTTCTTCAACAACAAACGAAAGCCTTATCAGAACGTGTAAAAGAACTCAACTGTTTGTATAGTATTTACGAACTTTTTGAACTTCCTGATATATCATTGGACGATATTTACCAAAGGACAGTCAATCTCATTCCTCCATCATTTCAATTTCCAGATATAACATGTGCGCGATTAATGATAAGTAACAGACGATTTTTATCCTCAAATTTTTCTGAAAGTACGTGGGGACAAACAGCAAATATCAAAGCTTTTGATGAAAATATCGGTGTGATTGAAGTTTTTTATATAGCTAAGACACCGATATTGGACGAAGATCCATTTCTAAAAGAAGAGCGACATCTTATTAACGCTATTGCCGATCAATTATCACACATTACTGAACGCAAACGAACAGAAGAAAAATTGAGGAAAGCACAATTAAAGGCTGAAGAAGCCAATCGTGCCAAAAGCATTTTTCTTGCCAACATGAGTCATGAAATCAGAACGCCTATGAATGCTATTATTGGATTTAGTGATTTATTGTATGCGCTTGTAACCGAGAAAAAACAGAAACGTTATCTTGAATCAATTAAAATTGCCGGAAAAAATCTTCTTCAAATTATTAATGATATACTGGATTTGTCAAAAATTGAAGCGGGTAAATTAGATATTCAGTTATCGCCTGTTAACCCCCATGATATTTTTAATGAAATACAACAAATTTTTTCATTAAAAATATCCGAACAGCATCTTGATTTTATAATGATCGTTGACAATAAAATACCAAATTCCCTCCTGTTGGATGAAGTTCGCCTTCGGCAAATACTGATTAATATTGTGGGTAATGCCATTAAGTTTACCGAAAAAGGATTTATCAAATTAACAGCAGAATCTATTCGTATTGATCATGAATGCAATTGTCTTGACTTACTATTTTCAGTTGAAGATACTGGCATTGGCATACCTCAAAACCAATTAGAAGCCATTTTTGAATCGTTTAAACAACAGGATTGCCAGAATACAAAAAAATATGGTGGTACAGGGTTAGGGCTTTCAATTAGCAGACGTTTATTGGAAATGATGGGTGGTGAAATAACCGTCAAAAGCGAATTGGGGAAAGGAAGCATTTTTGAGATTCTATTAAGAAATGTTACTGTGTCAACTGTTTATCATCAAACAACTGATGCTAAGAGTTCTTTTGATATTGAACAATATGTATTTGAGGGGTGTACCATATTAATTGTTGACGATATTGAATCCAATAGAACGCTTTTAAAAGAATCACTATTTTTATCAAAAATAATAATTTTAGAAGCAGAAAATGGTTTAAAAGCCGTTGAACTTGCACAACAGCATATGCCCGATATTATTCTGATGGATTTAAAAATGCCGATAATGGATGGCCATGAAGCATTAAAACAAATTCGTAACAATACGAAAACGAAGCATATACCTGTACTTGCCCTTACAGCCGTAACCTCTTTTGAAAATAACGAAGAAATGAATGCATTTAATGGCCATCTTCTAAAACCAGTGAATTTGAAAAATCTTTTTGAAAAATTATGCCTTTATCTCAAAAACACTAATGAATTATCTGATATTGAAAATAAACAAATAACCGATGTTCATGAAACAGAAGTGGTTTTATCAGAAATTGTTAAATCAAAAGATTTATTGAATGAACTTGAAAAGAAAATGTTGCCGCAGTGGAAACAATTAAATGGAGCCATTGACATTGATCTCATTAACTCCTTTGCTCAACAATTAATTTCCTTAGCAAAACGACATAATGTACAATATTTAAACCATTATGCTGTTCAATTATTGCAATACACCGATAATTTTGAGATTGATTTGATTCAAAAATCTTTATCAAATTTTTCAAGTATTTGTGGTGAATTAACCCATATGATTAGTGAGGATATAAGTGGCTGATTTGATTAAACAACATGTCCTTATTGTGGATGATATTCCTAAAAATTTACAATTATTAGGAAACGTTTTAAAATCAAAGGATTTAAAGGTTGCTTTTGCCCAAAATGGGAAACAAGCCCTTGAATACGCTCAAACCAAACAACCCGATCTTATCCTTTTAGACATTATGATGCCGGAAATGGATGGCTATGAGGTTTGCAGACGATTAAAAGATAATGATTTAACAAAGGACATTCCCATTATTTTTGTTTCAGCTTTAGGAGAAGCTGATGATGAATATTATGGCTTTAAACTTGGCGGTGTTGATTATATCACCAAACCGTTTAATCCCAAAATTGTCCAGGTACGAGTAGCCAATTATTTGCGACTGAAACGAAAAACAGATTTGCTGGAACAATTATCATCCATAGATGGTTTAACAGAAATTCCCAATCGCAGAAGATTTGATGAAATTTTTGAAAAGGAATGGGCTCGCGCAATGAGGTCTCAGATTTACTTATCATTAATAATGATTGATATTGATTACTTTAAGCAATTCAATGACACCTATGGACATGCTAAAGGTGACCAGTGTTTGCGAAAAGTTGCCATGACACTTAAGAATTCCGTTCAAAGACCTGCAGATTTTGTTGCCAGATATGGTGGAGAAGAATTTGTTGTTTTATTACCTGAAACTGAAGTTAAACCCGCTGAAAACATTGCTGAACAATTAAGATCAAACATACATGACCTGAAAATTACACATGAAAACAGTAAAGTATCTGAATTTGTTACGATCAGCTCAGGTATAGCAACCACGATTCCTGTTCGGGATTTATCGGCAAATAAACTGAATGAAATGGCAGATCAATGTTTATATGATGCAAAAGAAAAAGGAAGGAACCGGTGTCAAAGTTCATTATTGAAATAAAGAATTTCATATACTATAAATAATTTTGAACCATCCCAAAAGCAATGTCATCCACCCCCAGAATGAATGCCCCGGAAAGTTGCTTAACATTAATGCCAGGCCAAAAATCATGATCCCAAAACCAACCACAATACGCTTTAAATATCGCCTGGCTTCTTTTTCAACCCATTCCACCTGATCTTTTGATATATTCATGGACATGGAGCCATCGTTTAAGTGATAAAAAATATCACGAACCCGTTTCAGCATTAATGGAAAATTTTGAACTTCTTTAAATAATGATTGAAAAAGCTGCTCTTCAAAAATAAGTGCTTGGGGTATATAAATTTTTAACAGAGGAAAAATATCTTTAACACTGTTAAAATTTTCAATGCGCGCCGTTCCTAATCCTTCAATGATAACACCTGCACGTATTACATATACAATATCCTGAGGCAGTTTAAATGGAAATTCTTGCATGGATGACAACAATTCAAAGGCTAAATCCTGCATGGTGGATGCACTGAGATGATCATCACCAAAAATATCAAAAACACGTTTGGCATATTCTTGAATCTGACTTTGCGGGGCTTCATAGGCAATAATGCCTAATTTTTTGCATGCTGCAATAAACCGTTCAAATTCATACTCATAAGCAGCTTTGACAATCTCGATGATGGCTAACCGCGTATCATTTGGAATTCGTTTGACCATTCCAAAATCAAGCATAATAATTTTGCCTTCAGTGTTAATGATTATATTTCCAGGATGAGGATCCGCATGAAAAACACCTTTGACCATTATCTGAACAATATAAAAGCGGATGAGTTGCTCCATAATATGATTAAAATTAATATGATTCATTACAGATTGATTTGATGAAATAATATCACCCAATCGGATACCTTCTTCAAAGCTCATTACCAGTGCTGATTCACTACTGTAAGCTGAATAGGGTTTTGGAAAATGGATGGGTTCTTTTGCATAGATTGTCGAAAATTCAAGCAAGTTTTCTAATTCATTTTTCAGATCAATCTCAAGCAAAATCATTTCAGAAAATTCAAGGATCAGTCTTTCAATAGAATTATTGGTATAGCTTGAAAACAGAGGTTTAAGCCATTTGGTAAACACTCTTAAAATGCGAATATCGGCCTGAACCCTTTGATTAATTCCAAACCTTCTGAGTTTCACAGCAACGCGTGTTTGATCATAAAGGTAGGCCACATGAACCTGACCAATGGAGGCACTGGCAATTGGATTTTTATCAAATTTTGAAAAAGGATTGTTTTGACCAAATGCATAATGGAATGCACGTTCAAAATCTTTCGGTGGCATCGGTGCAACTTCATCATGAAGTTGTTTGAGTTTTTCAAGATATTCTGAAGGAAAAAAATCAGCACGTGTTGCCAGAACCTGTGCCAATTTAATAAAACAAGCACCCAGTTGATCAATGGTTTGCTTAAAACGTTCAGGAGATAAGGGTTTTAACCCCAAAAATTTTTTGCGTTTCAAAATAATTAAAAATACAGTTACCATAAAGGTAAATATTGAATAAACCCTCCGTGGATTATATGGTGATAAATCTTTATTCATGATGCTTTTTCTAACGCGGCCAATAGTCGATAAAATTCTTTTTCAGTCATAGATTCATAAAGTGGAAACAACACAGCATGTCGATGCACATAATTTGCAACAGGACAATCGTTTTTGTCTAACAATCGCGCACAATCATCCATAACTTCACTGTTAATGCCAACATCAATCCCCATATGTGAGAACTTACGTCTGAATATCTTAACATCTTTATTGTACAGGCATACAAAATTATAAAAAGAAGGATTCCCACAACGAATTCGATTTTGAGGTATAAATTCTTTTGGTAACGCCGATGCCAATTGATTCCAACGTCTATTGAGTTGGTAATTCCGACGATCCAGCTTGCTTAGCCTTTTCATTCCAATGCGAGCTTGAAAATTACTGTAAGCCACCTTATCGGTTCGAACACGATTATGGGTTCCTCTGTAAAAATTCTCAAATTGTTTTGATATTTGATCGGAAAATAAAATTCTTGCCAGTGGTGCATATAAAGGGCTTCTGATAACCATTTCTTCCATCCATGTTATAAACGCTTTTCGAAGAGCAGGCACTGGTTTATGCTTTCTGTTGGAAATACGAGTGGTCACAACGTCAGCAATTTTTTTTTCATTGGTCGTCAGAATTCCACCACCATAGGTTGATACAGCTTTATTCACTTCCAAACTAAAAATTGCAGCATGTCCGAAAGAACCTGCTTTTTTCCCAGAAACACTGGCGCCTGCAGCATGGGCACAATCTTCTATAACAGCAATATTTTTTTCGTTCGCCAGTTGACAGATCGTTTCAATATCACAAGGTGCGCCAAAAAGATGTGTTGCAAGAATGGCTTTTGTTTTGTTGGTAATTTTTCGCTGAATATCATTTGGGTTAATATTAAACGTATCTTTTTCTATGTCAGCAGGGACTAATGTTGCATTGATCAACGGCAAAAGTTCTCCCAATGTATAAGCAGGAATAATGATTTCATCATCTGATTGAATATGAATCGCATCAAGGGCTAATTCCAAAGCATCTCTACCACTTGTTGTTGCTATCGCATATTGACACCCCATATACTGTTTAAATGCACTTTCAAAGTTATGAACATCAGTATTTGAGGTCGTATAGAATTCATTAATCCATTCTGAAATATCATGAGGATCAATGGGAATCTTTCTTCTAGGGATCATTATTGGTTGACAACTCCTTTTTGACTGATCTTATTTGATTTTATTCCATCCCTTTTTAACATTTTTTTTCATGAACGTATCTGCTATAGACATGATTTGATCCTTATCACTGGATACACGAACATCTGTTTGAAGTGCTTCTTTTCTTTGTGAACTGAAATTCGTATAAAAGAAAACATATGCTGGATATCTTGTATCAATTGTCTCCTTATTGGTTTTCCAGACCATGAATTTTTGAACCATAATTTTGTTTTTTTGTGTTTTTTGAAACACTTCTCGCTTCATAAGTTTACTTTGTGGAAGCGATATTGTCTGGGTTTCAGGCTTTGAAAAATCAATGAAGTTTTTTAATTGGCTAAAACCGGTATCATCAAGCCCAGGTAACTTATCATCCCGAATACGTTCGAACACCGGATAAATAAATCTTAATCCTGGAACAGTGGCATATCGACTGTAACGATTGTTTTCATATGTTAAAAGATTGTTCAATAATGGTTTGCCATAAGTGTTTTCCAATAAAACATCGTTACATCCCACTTCTATCACAGTATCGGGCTGAACCATATGAAAAGCAATACCATCATTGTCGATTTCAATGTATGATGAATGGGTATGTTTCTTGGAAAAGGTTTCAAAAAGTGCCGCTCGATCTTCTTCACTAAAATTATTTCCCACTTTCCCGGCAATTTGAATAATGTTGTTTTCACAATAAAAGCCAACCAGTAAGGATTTTATTTTACCTTTATGATCATTGATGCCTTCAGTGTAACCCACCACAACACCATCAAAGGTATATTTGGGTTTTACTTTGTACATGAATGGCATGTCACCACGAACGACCAATCCCTCATGACCGTCTTCAGTTACCCATTGATCAAATAGCTTCCGAACATCTTTTTTGCTTTTTGCTTTTTGCGTGTTAACCGAATGTACCAGACCATCGAAAGGAAAAACTTCTGTTATTCGCTGCCAAATGTCTTTATATGATAGCATTCGAAAGCTTTGGCCATCCATTTCAAGAATATCGAATACAGCAAGCCCCAAGGAATCAATGAGTGTTTTATCTGACAAAGCAGCGATAACATCATACACACGACTTCGCTCGGTTTCTCGTTTTGCATAAAGTTCACATGCAACAATTGCACTGGAAATATTCTTTTCTGAAAAACAAGTGTTGATTTGTTTCAGACATGGAAGATCCATGCGAACCGTTCCATTGCGACCAATCATAAACGAATTATTTTCTTCATATACGATCAGTTGCAAATGACCATCAACTTTTTGAGATACCCAGAAATTTTTGCCTGTAATTTTGGTCTCAATTTGATTGGCATTGATGGAATAAAATTGTTGGGTCAGTCGTTTTTTATAATCAAAGGGAAGTGTTCGAAGGGAAATATCAAGACAGTCTGTCCACCCTTTCAGATAACCATTTGTTTTTTTCATTTTTTGGATATCGATTCTCATGATGTCACCTCTTTGAGTTCCAGTTGTGTTAAATGAAGAATCATGCAATACGTATCCCCTTTGACCCGTCCTTCCAGAAAAGCGCGATAAGCGGTTCCTCCCTCATAAAAAACAAGAGGATCGGTTCCTTTCTGGCCACCACCTACAAACATCAGGGATTTATCTTTATCAAGAGATTTTGCAATATCAAATAAAAAGTCGTATGTTAATCCATTCACATGTTTTATTTGGTATTTTCTTGAAAACACAAACATTTGAATGGCTTTATCTTTAGGAATACGCTTACCCGTGCATCGAATCGGTATCTCAGCATTCACATTAGCAGGTTGCCGTGTTAAAAATTGACGATTTTTTTCTGAACCATCCGGCGCCTTTGTGATTTCATATAAATCCACTCCATACAAGATTTCATTATCTTTTGAAATATAGAGTTTTTTTGTACTATCAATCATCATTCCTGTGATTTCCAAGTCGACTTCAGGATCAGATTCAATGATCGCAGTGGCGATATCAGTCATATTTCCAAATTTTTGCTTCAAAGATTCAATACTTTGATTCACCGTATTTTTTAAAATCTTGACTGTCTGCCGAGAAGAACCATCTTTTAGAACATATTCAATATTACTTTTTTGCCGATGGGTTTCGTAACTAACACGGGCATCTCTTTTTTTTTCATTGGCAAGGTTTATACTTCTCATATTTCCTCCTTTACATCATGCTGAAATCCAGATCATCTTCAATACTAAAATCTTCGTCATCAGAAACATTTAAATCCGCCATTTGTTGAAGTCCAATATATTCGAAATTTGATGCTGTTCCAACCAACATATACAGTGTGTTTTTGGATTCGATGAGGAAAGCTGTTTTTGGGTCGTAATCCTGACGATAATTAAATGGAAAAGAAAAAATTTCATCTGTTGATTGAATGGCTTTGATGAGGGATGTTTTAATATCATCTGCTGATTCTATAATATAAACAGCATCAATGATATGGTTCAAATAGGTTTCAATATCAACTGTTTTTTCCAATACTATTGGCGAATCAAAGGAACTGGGTGATAAAATTGCCGGTTCGCCTGCCTGATCGACTACGATTAAATCCGATTTTTCAACCCATTTTCCATTCATGTCAATATTGCCGATCGTTTTCCCCCCTTTGGGTATGATATGAGCGCCGGTTTCATCAATATCTGCACGAATACATTCGTTCCCTTGAGAATCAAAAGCCACAGTCTCTTTCCAACCATAGAGTTTTTTTCGATCCAGGCGAGTAATATCACAGGGATGATCATTATTATTAATTTGAAAAGTCAGCTGCTTTGCCATTTGTTGCTCCTTTCACCGAAAAGATAAAACGTCTTACAAAGAAAACTGTCTCAATTTTTCTGGAACATGTTCCGGACCAACGATGTCCTCTAATTGTTCGGCCCTTCGAATTTGTTCCAATGTGCCATCTTCCATAATCATCACAATGGCAGGACGATAACTAATGAATTGCATCCACTGTGTCATATTATATGCCCCCATGGGTGATAATATTAATCGAACTCCTTTGGGAAGCGGTGGTAATGTCGCATTTTCTAAAACAACATCAATATTCATACACAGTGGTCCATAAACAATTGCATTTTCATATGCCCCATTAATCGGTCGATCGATTTCAACTTTAAAATGATACCAGTTTGACGTATACATAATATTAATCCCGGCATCAATAATATAGCTTTTAACACCATCTGGCATCCGCTTGACACCTTCGATTGTTGTAATTAGAAATCCAGCTTCATCGATCATGGCACGGCCTGTTTCCATGTAAACAGTAGGGTATTCCTCAGGTAAAAGGTTGGATGTCAATGTACTGGTAATGGCTTCAATATAGTCTTCAATGGAAGGGATTGCTACTTCAGGAGGCAAATAGGTTCCTTTCAGCTTATTTTTCGATGGAAATCCGCCGCCAAAATCCAGATATTCGATTGAATGATTAAATTCTGTTTCCAAATTTCTTCTCAGATCTATCATTTTCCTTACCTGAATAGCATATGCAGATGGGTCCAATATGAATGTGCCGATATGGGAATGAAGACCATTTAAATTTAAGTATTTACTCATATGAATGCGTCGTGCAGCATCGTAGGCAGACTGATTTTCAAGATTAAATCCAAATCTTGACCACTGAGGATAAATGCCTGTATCCATGTTCAGACGAATGCCAACATTCACTTGTTTGTCGATACTTCGGGCGATTTCTTCTGCGCGAAGTATTTCATCAAAGTTATCCAGGTTTACAATAGCATCTTCTTCAAATGCTATTTTTAGCGATGATTTTGATTTCAGTGGTCCATTATAAATAATTTTATTTCCTGGAACTCCCAATCGTCTGGCTTTTTGATATTCAAATTCAGAAACCACTTCGGCAATTTCACCTTCCTGATGAAACACACAACAAACAGCATCCAGGTAATTGGTTTTATATGACCATGTAAATTTCACTTGTGGATATTGGTTGGAAAATTCTCTGTATACTTGTCTATATTTATTTCGAATTTCTGCTTCACTTATTACAAAAACAGGGGAACCAAATTTATCGGTGATATCATTGATTTTTATGCCATCAATATTATCTCTGTAATTTCGATGGAATACGGTTCCGAATTTATTCATTTTACCGGTTTCTTGTCTTTTGATAATCGGTTTGACATATATTTCTTTGCTCATGTTGCCTCCATTAGGGTAAACGTTCGTTATTTTCCAATTCACCATATGATGAAATTTGTTCAAAATCAGAAATATCTTTTAAAATTTCATTGGTATATCGGATCATAATTTTGCCGCTATCATAATTGGAATGCGTTTCATACGGCATATCCAAAAGAAAGCGAACCATTCGTTCGGGTAAATTAATGCCACAAGCAGAAGACATATATACCCATGCGGGAAAACGCGGGTTGATTTCTAAAAGATAAATATCATCTGAATGTTCATCTATCAAAACTTCCAACTCAAAACCACCACGCCAGGAAAGATGTTTCAATAACTGATGACACGTTTCTAATAATCGTTCATTCTTAATACTGACAGCATTCCATACTTTTCCTAAAGAAGTGGTGGTCATTTTTTTTATGGCAAAAAGTCCCATACTGTTGCCATTGCCATCACCACAGCCAACAACATCATATTCCTGCCCTTTTACAAACTTCTGGGCAATAATTGGGAACCCCCATTTTTCTGTAAGCTTATTGAAATAATTATCAGCCTCACCCATTGAATTGGCTTTAAAGGCTTCATAAAAAGGGCCTTTTATCATACAAGGAAATCCAATTGTTTGGGTTGCCTTGACAAGATCACCATAGGAAGAACATGAAATATATTCAGGCGTTAAAATGTTAATTGCTTTTGATATATCTTCAAGTTTAGTCTTATTTCTCAAATTGAACATTTTTTTGGAAGGAATCAACATTTGAATGCCCCATTGACGTAAGGTCAACTCAATATCCATATAAACGGGCAACTCTGCATCCAATGTTGAAATAATGACATCCAATTTTTCCCTTGAATGAATATCTTGAATGCGATTTATGAAAGATTTTACCTCTCCTGATGGATACGGCATGATATAGGATTTATCAATCAAATGATCCAAATAAATCCCAGGTTCCATTGAATCAAAAGCCAGTCCGATGGTTCGAACATTTAAAGCGCTTTCTTTAAGCGCACGAATAATACCAACCCCCGGCCCTGGATTGTCCATAGCATTGATACCGCTGACAGCAACAGTAATCATAAGATTCCTTTCTTTTAGACCATATGGTAATATTTTAATGTTTGAATGAAATCTAACAGGTCAGCCTCAAGTTCTTCTTCAGTAACGTCATAATGCGCGATAAGTAAATCCATCAATTCATTAAAATCTTTTCCTTTTTTAATCCATTGAATAATCTTTAATCCAATTTCATTGGTGTTGTATGTATCACCGGTGCATGGATCAAAAATAAAACCAGAATCGCTTATGGCAAGCGTTGCTAAATGTTCAATATTCATTGATACTCCTTTTCTAAATTGGTTTTGTGGGTAACGACAGAAAAAAACAGCTTCCTTTTCCTTCTTTACTTTCAACCCAAATATTTCCTGAATTCTTTTCAGCAAATTCCCTGCAAAGAATTAATCCTAAACCGGTTCCTGTCTCACCAGCGGTTCCCAATTCTTTTGTTTTGGATTCAATATCAAATAGACGAGAAATATGTTCTTTTTTAATACCACGTCCTGTATCAGAAACACTGATCACAATATTCTTATCTTTCTTTTCAGCCTTTATATGAATGCATCCATTTTCAAAAGTAAATTTCAAAGCATTGGATACCAGATTCCTCAAAATGGTTTGAAACATTTGAGTATCAGCAAAAACAATCAATTTTTCAGGAACTGAAAATGTCATCGTAATTTTTTTTTGCTCCGCCTTTTGACGATATAAGGGGATGAGACTAGAAACAATAGTATAAACATTAATATTTGTAGGGTCGTATTCAATATTTTGTTTTTGCATTCTTGCCCATTCAAGCAAATTTTCAAATAATTTATAGGTTGTTTGAATGGTTTGATTTAGGTCTTTTGAGTATTTGATTACTTTTTCTACATCAAGGATATCACCATGTTCTTCAAGTAAACCGGTCACTCCCAAAAGTCCATTAAATGCGCCTTTTAAATCATGAGCAATAATTGAAACAAATTTATCTTTGGATGAATTCATCTCTTTTAAGTTATCTCTTGCTTTTTTGAGATCTAAATGCGTGTTAACTCTGGCGAGCAATTCTGCAGTATTGAAAGGTTTGCATATATAATCAACCGCACCGACCTCAAATCCTTTGACAATGCTTTCAGGCTCTGCTTTTGCGGTAAGAAAAATAACAGGAATTTCAGATGTATCTGGATTTGATTTTAGTTGTTGACAAACGGAATATCCATCCATTTCAGGCATCATAATATCCAATAATATCAAATCAAAATCATCTGATTTGACTGTTTCCAAAGCATCTTTGCCATTGGTGGCAAAAGCCATTTGATATCCTTTTTCTTGAATGATACTGGCTGCCACCTGTATATTCTTGGGATTATCATCAACAATTAAAATCATTGGTGTTTCATTTTTCATAAAAAACCTTACGACGTTTTAGAAACCATAATTGAATAACTTTCCCATTATGGGATGCCATAATGGGAAAGTTATTCAATTGTGGTTCCTTAATGTGTTATTTATTAGGGAATGATCGGAAAATAAATTCCCCATTCTTAAATTGTGGTTCCTTATTTTTCAATTGTTCCTAACGTTTTCTTTTTTTGATTCATGGTCGTCCCTGAATCGCATGCAACGCACGTTGGACAGTATCCCTGACACCAGCATCTCTATCATTCAAGGCTTCCATTAATGATCGAACGGCTCTTTTATCTCCAATTTCGCCCAATGCTTCAGCCGCAAGTGCTCTAACAGCAGGGCTTAAATCTCTGTCAAGGGCGCTGGTCAGATCATTAACAGCTAAATGATTTTCTTTTAAATCATTCATCACACTAATGGCCATCATTCGCACTTCTTCATCAGCATCTTGTAAAGCAACATTTAGAAAATGAAGGGCATTCTGACTATCAAAATATCCAATTAACTCTCCAAGTGTATGAATTTTTTCTTCAACACGGCCAGGAGCGGTTAAAATATCTTCAATTTCTTGAGGTTTCATAATACTAAGTGATTTTTTCACATTCAACTGGAATGGGGGGACAGCAGTTGTATTGGCTGAAAGAGTTGTCGGTTTAAGTTGTCCATCTTTTGAAAAAATATAGGATGTCATCAGACGGTCAGGTGAATATATAAAAATATGCCCTGCTCGCCCATTTATTAAATCCAGTAAAATTTCATCCAATTTTGCCTGACGTTTATCAAAGTAAATTTTATCTTTTAAGGTTCCAAACAACAGAACTTTGATTCCTGTGTATTTTGAAATTACTTGAAGCACATTTTCCAATGGCACAGCTTCTACAATAACATCCAATAGATTATCTTTTATCGTAATAACAACTTTTCCATTGTCAATAACTTCATCAAAATGTCCTTCTGCTAAAGGCGCATGTGCCTCAGAATCAAAAACTTGAGCCGATTGATCCATTAATGAAAACTGAACCGGTATTTTCATATTGGAATGAGACAGTACAACAGGTTCCGCATCTTTGCAATCAGTTGTATTTTCAATTGAATGCCACCAGAGATCACTGTAAGGCTGGTCTTTATAGCAAGACACTTCTGTATGCAAAAACCATGACCCCGGGGGAATGCCAGTGATCGTAAACTCACCCCTATCATCTGTAAGTGCCTCACCCAACCATTCGGAACCACATTGGTCAGAAACAATCACACAAACATTTTCAATGGGATTACCCGAAACTGTCAACACTGTGCCAACAAATGAAATGTCTTTTGATAACGAAAAATCAATATCTGAAGTGGTCTGTTTTTTATGGACCTGAATGGGTTTTGCTTTTGTGCAAACCGGTGTTCCATTTTTTTCTGTCCAATAAATATCAAGGTAATCCTCAGGAAATTCTTTACATGAAATATTGGTCTGAACATAATAATTTCCGGGTGGTAAACCTTTTATGAGATACTTACCCTGCTCATTGGTTTTTGCCTGACCAAAATATTGATTTCCACATTGCTGAACCGCTACCACACAAACATCTGGAATGGGTTCATTCGCTTTGGTATAGATATGACCACTAATAGCTCCGCCTTTGGGTAAAATGAATGGATCAATATGCTTAATTTTTCCAGTATCAATATGAATGGAATGTTCGACGATTGCACCATAACTCCAATGATAGAGCATGTGCTGTGGGAGGCTTTTATAATCAACAGATATGGTTTGCAATCCTTCGGGAATTCCAGAAATCATATATTGCCCATGAACATTGGTCGTTGCAAAAGACCACTGAATATCTTTTTGAGGATCGCTGGCAACAACATTAATATTTTCAATAGGCTTTTGCCCCGGAGAAAATATCATTCCGGTAACAGCCCCACCTTTTTTCAGTTTAAACAAAATATTATGTTTCTCTTCATTATTTTTAACCATCAACGGTTTGGCGCCCTGGACATGAACGCTTCCAGTTTGTGCATTCCACCATTGATCTATATAATAATTGTAAGTCCGGCTTCTGGATGGTAATGCACGAATAAAATAGGTTCCTGATGGCAGCATGGTGCGAAACGTTCCATCAGGCTGGCTCATTACTGAAAGAATAATGGATTGTCCGGACTTATCGTATAGCCGAATAACAATGTTTGAAATGGCTTTTCCTTCAACAGACATTACACGTCCGGATATAATACCACCTGGAGATAAAACAAAGTGAATGGGATCAGTTTGTTTGTCACTTTGAATCACAACGGGTTCAGCATCTTTGCAATAAGAGACATTTTTCGTTTTTCCCCACCATTGATCCATAAAAACAGTTTTATTGAAATGAACATCTTTATTTTGCTTATTCGTAAATGATGGGTTTAAGTTACAAGAATAGTCCGTCCGAACATAGTAAGAACCTGCTAAAAGTTTCAGCATAAAGTTACCATCACCATCAGTCTGTTGAATAACACTGAAAGGTTGATCACAGTTTTTTGTGATCGCAATACAGGCATTGGGTAATGGTTTCTTAATATTAGAAAGAATAGAGCCTTTAAGGTTGCCGCCTGTTTGTAATGAAAAATCCATATGTTTTTTCACTTGTTTGTTGGTCAGTTGAATACCGCTGGCATCCAAACAATTCTGAGTTCCTGAACGCCCATTCCACCATTGGCTAACCAAATTGTTCTGACTATCGCAACTTGGGTTTGAATAGAGATAGTAAAGACCATCCGGGAGAACCAGATGATAAATACCTTTTTCATTGGTAATAGTTTGATCATAGACGTTTTTTTTACATTGATTACTGACAAGCACACAAACGTCAGGAACAGGTCTTTTGTCTTTCTGCAAAACTTTTCCTCTTATGACATTGCCAGTCGTTAATGTAAAGTCATAGGTTTGAAACGACGCTGCCATTGTTACCGGTTCCGCATTTTGACATAAGTAATCCCCACCAGTGTGATTCCACCAAACATCAATATATTGTTGAAATTGTTGGCAGGAGACTGATGTTTCCAGATAAAAACGACCTTCTGGTAATTGAGAGAATGAATAAAAACCATTTTTATCGGTAATCGCTGTGTCCAACCATTCTTTTTCACAATATTTTCTGATATTAACACAAGCATTCACAACAGGTTTTTGCTTATCATCAACAATAGCACCTTTTAGTTCTGGTTGGATTGAGATGTTAAATGTTATTTCTGAAACAGGAGATGATGCATTCATAGAAATGGATACCGCTTTATTACAATCTGTTGTTACCTGATTGCCACCAGACCACCAAAGGGATTCTTTAATTCGTTTGTTTGCACCGCAATCAGGGTTTATATGTAAGAAATAAATAGTGGGCTCCAATCCCATTAATGCAAAAAAACCATTTGAATTGGTATTCACACCACTGTACCATTTTTTTGCACAATAATCAGTGGCTACCACACAAGCATCCAGGACAGGTTGTCCATTTTGATTCACAACCTGTCCTTTAATTTTTTTCCCAGGCAGCAATTTAAAGATAATATTTGATTTTAGCTCTCCATCCTGGATACTGATTGATGCCGCTTTTGAACAGTCTGTTGTTCCAGATTCACCATTCCACCAAATGTTGACAAGATTATAAGAAGATCGACATGACGTATCAGCATATAAATAATAAACATGAGGTAAAAGACCGGATAATTTAAATGAACCATCATGTTGTGTA
>Ga0272440_1001309_pt1 | contig 20597 bp, 15 predicted proteins | sample SSMMMBAug17_FD_192440 | JGI IMG/M metagenome (GOLD analysis project Ga0272440, IMG submission 192440) | Marine sediment archaeal communities from Little Sippewissett salt marsh, Falmouth, MA, United States - SSM-MMB-Aug17 | ecosystem: Environmental > Aquatic > Marine > Wetlands > Sediment ...
TAGTCCAACTTGTATAAAGCGCATCAGTCAAGAACTTCATCTGTCGTTCTGAAAATAAATTATCCACAGGTTCATCATCCTCTGTAATTAAACTGTCATAGTCATACTGGAATTCATGCTTTGTTCCGATTCCATATGGAATTGTATACTCACAGACTTTTGGTGAATAATCGTCATTAAGGGGTTTTGTTTCATATCTAATAGGAGATTCATACATTGCTTGCTCCTTTTAAAAAAAATAGCGATCAGGGCGTTAAAATAATTTCAATGCGTCTGTTTTGCATGCGGCCTTCCGGCGTTTCGTTGGTATCTACCGGCCGATAAAAACTATATGCTGAAATACATAAACGTAGAGGATCAATTCCACCTTCAAGTTCCAGAAAACGCACCACAGATATTGCGCGTGCCGCAGATAACTCCCAGTTGGATGGAAATACCTTTTTTATGGGACCTTCAGCAATGGGAAGATTGTCTGTATGACCTTCAACACGAATGAAATTATAATTATTGGTTTGATTGCGGAGAGAGTCTGCAATCTGAAGCAAGGCTTCCTTTCCTTTAATATTAATACTGGCACTTCCCGAATTGAATAATATCTTATCCACAAAAGTCAGTTTGAGCTTTCCCTCCATCTCTTCAATCTTGATTTCTTGTGATGCAATCTGCTTTTTCAAAGAATGCTCAATTTGTTTCTTTGTTTCATTGACCTGTGCAATCACTTTTTTTTGGGTTTTTATTATCGTTTGTTTGCGATGTAAATCTTGTTTAAGTTGAACAACGTTATCTTTTATATTATCAAGCTGATTGATCAATTGTAACTTTTCTGTTTCAAGCTTGCGTTTTTCCACCTCAAGCCCGGATATGCTGGTTTTACTTTTATGCAGTTCCACTTCAAGTCGTTCAATCTGTTTTTTGAATTCATTGAGTTGCTCATTACTTTGGGCAACATGATTCTGATAATCTTTTTCCAGTTCAACATAGATAGATTTGGTAACACATCCTGAAAGCAGAGCGCAGATTATCATTGTAAATATAAGTGTACAGGCTGTTTTGTTCATGATACTTGTCCTCCATAAAGGTTAAATTAATAAACGACCCTCTTCCATTATTAAAAGATCATCCAAATAGATTGTTGGAGATTTAACAATGGTGTCAATATGCAAAACGCTTTCATTGATTCCTCCTGGATAGCTGGTATTATCGCCAAAAGCAATATGACAGGTACCCAGCACTTTTTCATCTTCAAGCAAATTACCGCTGAGTTTAGCATTGGGATTTGTACCAATAGCAAATTCAGCGATAAAGCGAGCATTGGCGTTGCCATCCTGTTTTTCTGATGACCGGATCAGCGTTTCAAAACGTTGACCTGAAGCAGTCTTTTCAATATCTGTAATATTGCCATCATTAATAGTAATACGTGTAGGTTCTGTTATCAACTGGCCACAACAATCAACAACCAGTGTTCCATTGGCATTTGTGGGTGCCAGTTCGCTTTCACCATCAGGAAGATTTGAAAATGCACCAGGCGTGTTTATCTGGCCGATAGATTGGATGGGCTTATTGCCCAATTCAATGGTCAATCGGGTGCCTGATGAAGATGTGATATTTGCAATTTTGTGTGATGCCAGGGCTTGATAAACACGTTCTGAAATTTTGGCGATGGCGTCATAATCAGCGCTCAATCCTCGGATAAATGAATCTGTTGTTATTCCAGGGAGTGTTGCAATGCGGGTTTTGTATTTTTCACAAGCCTCTCGTCTTGCGCGTGTGTGCGAAATGCTTTTTTGTGTAGGTGCAACAACGACATCTGCACATTTAAGGGCTTCTGCAACCCACGATGGTGGCTCTTCACCATTAATGTTTCCGGTAGGGTAGACGATCCATCGGGTATCTGGCGCAATGGATTCTCCGGCTGAAAATAATGCCTGAGCTATTTCTGTTGTTTCTATGTTTGAAACGATCAAAAGCTGTTCATGCGGCTGTAAGGCCATGCATTGGCGCATCACTGTTGATGCTGATTGGTTGAGTTTCTGTTTGGTGTTCATAATTTTCATTTCTCTCACATGATTATTGAGTGTAACCAAAATAGACTGAATTCTGGGGACACGATCCTTATTTCTTGACATAAAATCTTATAATATAACATTTTATATCAAAAAAAAAGGGCATGTCCCCGGAATTCAGTCTATTTTGGTTACACTCTGATTATTTGGCATCCTTCATATTTGCTGAAAAGTAGTTAACACTTTTCTCGTTCCCAGGCTCTGCCTGGGAATGCATACTTGGCGGCTCTGCCGCCTAAACATTGGTATAGGCGGCAGAGCCGCCGGGCATGCGTTCCCAGGCAGAGCCTGGGAACGAGAAAAGTGTTAACTGGTAAATGAAGGATGCCGATTATTTAAGAAAAGCCTGGAACCATCCATTATCTGGATAAAAGTTTTCTAACATTGCTGCCATAAAAGTACCATCAGTAAATTGTTTAAAAAAGGGCCCGGCATCTGGCGCAATATAAAATAACACACCAACAAGTAGGTAAAGATAAATATAATAATGCCAGCTATCTATACTCAACAGCTTGCATGCACTTCCAAATGTCCATTTGATTCTTGCCGATGAAAACTCAATGCTGTAGATCTCATCCAAAATGAGATGGCTCAAATATCCAACAAATACAAAAAATGAACTGATCCATGATTTCATTGGAGACATATGGAAAAATTGATCACAGATAATTCCAACAGTCAGTCCAAATGCGAGTGCCGCAGGTATTGAATGAAACAGTCCCCGATGAATGGTATACCATGTAAATACTTGAAAGATACCATATCGAACAATTGAAAATACTGCGGCCCAAATAATCATCATTTCAAGGATTGACAGTCGCCCCATCCGAGTAAACAATACGAGAAAAGCCATCAATACACCCAAAAAATTAAAAAAATTCTTTAAGGCGGTGGATGTATCAGAGTCAATATCAGGCAATGTCCCACTGAATGTTCCCAGGCAAAAATAAAAGATAACTTCGTGCGGGCCAATGGTATTAGCGCCATATAAAATAGTAGCAGATAACATGCTGACAACAGATGCTGTGCCTAAATGGGTGTTGAAATCCGCCATAGTTGAGTATCAGCGAACCCGCTGTTTGAGTTGTTGAAGCTGATTCAGTTTTCGCTTCATCATTAGCAAATCCAACCATTTATTCATCATTTGTGGCAACATCTCAGATGTAGAATCTGTTTTGGATAAACCTGGCATGAGTCCAGGGTTTGCCATTGTATCATCACTTAGATCCTGAATGTCTGTCTCTGCCGATTGCTGTAGTGATTCATAATCAGTCATAACCATTATTTGATCAAGCAAGGCCGGATCAAATTGCACTTTCTGCTCATGGAATTCATCAAGGGCTGCATTCAGTGGCATGCCTTCCTGATCATTGGCAAAGCCCTGGTCCAGCGTCTTTCGATAATCGGCTGGTGTTTGTTGATCAGATGCCTGGATTCTTGAATCTAAATCCGAAATCTTTGATGCAAAATCAGCACGATCCGGATTTTGTTCAAGTAGCAGGCTATACACTTCTTTGGCTTTATCTAACACGCCATGTTCTTCATACAATCTGGCGAGGGTTTCTGTAACAATAATATGACTCATGGTTTTCTCCTTGAAAACTTAATAATCGTTTCATTATTACGAATCATACCCAACTCTGTTCGGGCTATTCGTTCTACATATTTAGGGTCATGTTTCAGACGTTCGATTAATCGATGTAAATTGGCATTCTCCTGTTCCAGGGTTGTACTGTAATCACAAAGCTGCTGATATTCTGCTTGCAGCTCATAGAGTTCAACAAATCCCTGATCTCCCCAAATAATAAAAAATAAAAAAAAACTCAAGAGGAGAAAAATAAACCAGATGCCTATATAATTGACTTGAAACATAATTTCCTTTTTGCAAATGCCACTAAGGAATACTCTATCAAAATGAAGGAAGGTATATATACCTTTTATTTGTTCTAATTAAGAAATTATATGTTAGCATGGATCGAATATTTTTCAAGGAAAATATTACGTAATAATGATTTTTTACGAAATATCATTTAAATTATGAACCATATTGGAATGAAAAACAAAATTTTTTTTTAAAGATATAAGTCCCGATAGGGACGTCAGATATTGTTGGTTTTGAGGTAAATGTACTGTAGAGACGTAGCATGCTACGTCTCTACACGACCTTATTTTTTTTGTACGTTCAAGAGAAATGAGTATGTTATCTATAGAGCATTCCTTATTATTGAGGCGGCAAAACCGCCTCATGCTATTCGCTATAAATTTTTCAACAAATTCAAAAGTTCTTCCAAGCTCATTGTAACAGTATGTCCAAACACTGTGACATTGACCACTAAGTTATCACAGGCAGTTTCAGAAAAATCAATTACCATCGTTTGAAACGTTATTGTGCCGGATGTGGGTATGCCACAAATTGGATCAATTGTAATATTATTGAAACCACAGCTATAGTTTTTACCCTCTTTGCTGAATTCAGCCGAACCGCTTATCCCAGCATTTTGTGTATAAGCAATATCTGAATCAATAGTATACTGTGTTTGATTAATGATTAATGTATCACTTCCCGCACGCTTGATTATTAGTGGCTTTGCAATGCCATTGATAACGACCAGATTGCCATTCAAGGTATTGCCACAGATATTCATGTTATGGGTTGTCTGGGATATCTGGATGGCAGCATTTTGAAATGAAACATCCACTTGCATGTTACCATCAATTGTGCAGTCCCCATTGCCAAATGTCAGGTTGTCATAATCTAATAGAACCATGCCATTGGAGAGACTGGCATTGACATTGCCTTCAATTCCATCGCATGCGCCATTAAAGGTATATCCAATCGAAGGTGGCATCATGGTGACACTGGCGCTGCCGCAGTTAAAACCATTTGCTGCAAGATCGGCAATCAATGATTGAAAATTAATACCGCTGTCAGATGTATATTCAGTCATTTTCATTGTTCCTGGCAATGCTGCCATCTGCTTCAGCATTTCAATGTCTTTACCATGTTTAGATACAATTAATGCCCCGATATTGCTTATTTCACCAATAACATCCTGGTATTGGCTGGCAATTTCTGCGACAAATTCCTTTGCTCCCTTTTGGATTTTATTGGCTGTTAATTTTAATTGAACCGGTAAGTCATTCTCAATATAGCTGATAACAGGATTATCGGGTGAAAATTGCTGTTTAAAATCCAGTTGAATATCATTGATATTCATAATGCCGGTTTTTGGCAATCCACTCATTGAGTTTGTTATAAAATCCTTAAACTGACAGTTATATGTTTGCCCATTGCGTGTAATGGTGGAACTGCCTGTAAACCCTTTCAATCTGTCATATACTGCTTGAAATGGGAACTGAACATTTTGATTTTCAAAGACATATGTCAATAATCGTTCTTTCAGGTCCACTGATTTCAAAAGACCGGTGATTTTATCATAAGTGATTGTGTAGTCTTCATCAATGGGATGTCCACATATAGACATATCTTCGAAGGATAGTTCAGCCACTACATTTTCATTATTATAGGTAATGGTGGCAATAATTTTGCCTTCAATCACACAATTACCTGTTGAAACACCTTCAAAAACAAGACTGTGAGCGCCTGAAGCTGCTATTATCCGAACACTACCGCTCATGCCCAGGCATAATGGATTTTGATTGAAAGTGATGACAACAGCGTTTTCATCTTGTGAAATATCTGCACAAGACATATTTGATTCAATCAACCTCTCAAAAAGATCTTGTGTCTGATTTCTTTTTTGAGGCTGGTTTGCAGGAAGATCCATGACTGCCAATATGGATGCCAGATGGTCAAGGTTTTCAACTTCGCTTTGGGCCTCTGATAAGGCTCTTGTATTCATATTGGTGACATCTTCCATGTCTCTCTGATTTTGGGAATCAGTATGTTTGGCCAGAATTTTTAGAATGAATATGGCATCTTCCAGGCCAATATTGCAATTCCCATTTATGTCACCTTCAGGGCATGAGTTATTGGATGCCCAGGTGAAAGTGGCCATAGACAGAATCAGGGTTGACATAATAATCGCTAATTTTTTCATTGTTTTTTCCTCCTTTGTTAAAATAAACATTTTTTGTTACTCAATTACTCGACAATATATTTTAAATGATACCGCTTTTTGAAAAAAAGTTTCTGGCAAAACAGGAAATTGTGGTTGCAAGAATGGCTGCACATCTTTTGCAAACAAAAAGACCGCAACTTTTGTTGCAGTTTCATCGCCATATTGGGTTGTGATATCACATTGCCATTGACCATCTTTTTTCAAATTTGTTATTGGAGATATCCAACGCGGTTTCAAGTGCCATTTGTCCTTTAAAATGTATACAACGAGATAACCAGAAAAAATTGCTGAAGAGTGAACGATTCCCCTTAACAGCTTAATCCTATTCCCCATGGGTGGTACTTCCAACATTTGAATTTCTGGCAATCCAGCATATTGCGGCTGGGAAATCTTACTTTTTATATTAATAGAAAGATCAGTGGGTTGTTGTTTGTTGGGCACAAGATTCGGTCTATCATTCCTTTCATACAAAACTGATTGTGCGTGAGTATCGGATAAGTCAAAAAACATGGACCAGCTTAACAGAGCAGAATCATAACAACGCGCCTGATCGTCAACCAAAAGCGTCCATTTACCTTGAATTTGCTGACCTTTCAAACGAGACAGACATTGTTGCGGTTTGTAGCATCCAGCCAGTGGTAATTGGGCATCTGAAATCACTGGTATCGCGCGATCATCAAGATTAATTTCCAATACATCTGTAAATATTTTGATTTCTTTGCCCGGCCTGTTAAATAAAACAATGGATGTGTTTTGTGGAGATTTTAACTGAACGTACAGGTTTTCTAAAACTTTTGTCTTGATTTTTAGTCGGATAGAAAGGTGTTTGACTGTTCCTTTGTCCGCAACGTTGATAGTTGATGTTACTGACTGCGCATTGGGTACAATCAGGGGTAAATGGCTGGACCTATATTCTTTCAGGTTATCATTTTCAGAAATAATACTGGCGCTGTTGTCATCAAACCAATCTTTTGCCCGAGCCTTGAATGGAATAACAGTATCCATTGGACTGTCATAGCTGACAAAAAAAGAAAAATTGCCGGATAAATTGCCAGGAGTAATAATAATACTTTCATCAGTCAATAAAATATGCTGGCTTGTCTGTATATCAATCCAAAGAGGCTGCGGATAAACATATGGCAAACAAACCTTTGCCTGATAAGTTTGTCCGCGCTGAATTGATTTTGGGGTTTGAAGTTCAAGTTGATTCAACTTAGGCTGAACATATATTTGAAGCCCGGCATCGCCATCAGCCAGGTAAAGATAGGGGTAGACATCGACGACATCCAATGCCTCCTGGTAGGATTCCAGGCTGTTTATTTCAGTTGGGGCTTTAACTTGTTCAATATTGTAAACCTTGAGCCCCTCATGACCACATGCCATATAAGCATAATTATCACGCACACAGATATCCAATGCATCATAATTGGTTGTGCTGGACCACTGGGTATCCAACGCTTTATCTGTTTCATTATATTGAACAATAGTCATACCTCTATCTTTAATCGCTAAATAAAGGTATTTTCTGTTTAAATCAAACTGTGAAACAAAATGATCGTCTCTAAAAAAATAGTCTTGTGAATTAAAACCAATGCCATTGTTGTGCAGATAACGTGACAATCCGGAATATCCTTCAGCAATGAAAGCAAATTCATCTACTATTTTCATAACAGAGGCTTCACCACGGGTTTGGACACGTGTAACAAAGGTAGGAGAACTGATGGCCGACAGGTCGAAAATCGACAGTCCTGATGCCATTGCCGACACATAGGCATAATTGTTTTTGACCCATACATGGCTACTGAAACCATCAATGGGAACCTTTGAAACACGTGACAATGATGTGGGATTGAATGTTAAATATATTGCCAATCCATCTTCCCCACATGCAGCAAATAAGTAATCTTGGGTGTAAAACAAACTTTCTGCCTGGTTGATCATCGGAATGCTGTCAATAACTGTTATATTCAAGGGGTTTGCAATATCAAGAACGTCGATACTGTCAGTTGTAGCAGCAAAACCATATTTTTTTTGAAAATCTGTACAGAATCTTCGCACTGGCCTGGCTGTCCATTCTGAGATTGGAGAAACATTGTTGTAGACATAAACTGTCTTGCTGTAATCATCCGAGCCATTTGCTCCAGAGACTGTGAGTGTCACCACAAAAATGCCCGGACTTTCATATATATGGATGGGATGATTTTCTTTGCTTAAATTGCCATCACCAAAACGCCAGAGAACATCAGTATAATTGCCGGTTGAATCCTGAACAAATTCCACAGAAAGGGGACAGACACCGGATATGACGTTCATGTTAAAAAAAGCACCCGGCTGTGATTTCGTTACACAAATACAGTTGTTCTCAACATGTGTATACCATCGCTTATTATCGCTGATAGCCAGTGTGACAGTATACTGTCCAGGATTGTAGTAGGTATGCAAAATGGAACATTCTGTGCTGGTGTATCCATTGCCAAAATGCCATTTGCAGGCTTTGATATCACCAATTGACTTATTTGTAAAAGAAACAGTCAGGGGCGCATCACCAGTTTTTGGGGTGGCATCAAATTGTGGTGTCAATATATCCTTTGTTAATTCATAAACATCTATTTGGTCAAAGGCTGAAACATACAAATGATTATTATCTGCATGAATCTGATATGGAGCAGGATCCAGTTTAATATTGTCAAGCATTTCAATATTTTCAGGATTCTCAACATTCAAAATCCATAACAATTTATCTTCTGTAAAATGCCCATTAGCATCAGTATATTCACAATTTGTAATTACATACGCATACTGATCAATAATGACAGAAGCCAATGCAGATTTTATATCATCACTGCAAAAATGATCAAGATGCAATTCCGGGTTGGTAAAGTCAGCAATACAAAAGCCTACTTCTTTATCAGATATATACGCAAACTGCTCTTGAATAAACAAATGCTTAATCGCACCTGGTTGGTCAAAATAACCAATGGGCTGAACAGAGTCGTCAATCATTTCTTCAATAGCATATATATAGATGCCTTCTTTTTGGTCCCATACTGAAACATACTTGTCATTAATGAATACCTCTTTAATAGTGTTTAAGCCAGATAAAGAAACTGCTCTGGCCGGGGATACATTAGATGACGATTCAATGGAATAAAATTGTAATCCAGTTTTTTCAGTCACCACAACAGCGTAGGAATCATTGATAAATAAATTGTTTGCATTATCTAATGGATGGAAATATATGCGTGAATGATGGGTTAAATCATCCACATCAAATACGTGAAAACCTTCCCCATTACTCACATATAGAAAACCATCATAATAGCTCAAATCTTGAACTGTTGCAGTAAGTTGAATTTCACATACTGTTAAAGGTTCAGTGGGATTACTGACATCTTGAATCTTTATCAGATTTTCAATGGCAATAAACATAACATTTTTGTCTGTGTTCATATCTAAAACAGAGCGTGAAGAATACCCCGGCCATGAGGTTAAATGTTTTACATAATTATTATTTGCATATGAATATGAGTGGATAATGAACAAACAGGTAAAAACAAACAACACCTTTTGCTTCATGATGCTCCTTTGTTTTATGCATTTCTTTCGCACGCATTAGTTCAGCCGGCTGAATATACCATTGAGTTGTGCCAGAGTATTCACCCACTGGCTTTCATTTTGTTTTAAATGTTCATACAAGGCCATCATCTTATTTTTGTGTTTAACAAGCACACGATTTTCAAGGTTCGCCATAATCACGCAAGCATTGTAAATGCCATTTTGATGATTCTCTGCTATCATGCTATCCATGCGTTTGAGAAAAAACTGAAGAATTTCATCCTGATTGTTGGCATTGATTTGTTCTATCAATCGCTGGACAGAGCCTTGTCGAATGGCATCTTGTGTTGAAATAGTTGCCGCCAGATATGGATACAATCGGGTTGAAACAACTGTTTCAACAGTTTTGAATGATAGTTTTCGGTTCATCTGTTGTTTTTTGAAAATATTGATCTCAACAGGTAAAACATCGAAGGAAACATCAACACAATACTTTTCCTCATTGGTTGAAAAACCAGTGTGGCCATATTCGATATTATGTGCCAGACCCAATAAATCTTCGGTTCGTTTTCCTCGCAGACGTTCATCGTAATCATACAGTGCTTGAAGGATAGCCTGTTGCTTGGTTTTAAGTTTAAGGGTTTTTAATGTGATGTTTTCATCAAAAAAGCAATAACTTTTTTTGATATTAAAGGGACGATACTGAATCATGGCGTCATTGGACACTTTTCCTTGAAGTGTCACACAAACTTCTCCAAACTGGCTGCCATTTTTATACTCCAAATCATCTGATACTTTAACACTTTCGGCAAAATATTGCCGAAGTGCCAAGCGTTGCATACTGACAGATTGTGGGTTGTTTTTTAATACAATCATGTTAAACAAGTCATCAATCACCGCATTTTTTGCACGTTCGTGTAGCAATGATTTAACTTCGGAAATATCTGTGAAAGATTTACCGATCAATGATATACACCAGGTTTTGGTTTTATCAATGCCATCTGTATTTTCTGCAGATGTCTGCATGCTTACAGAAAATAAGATCATTAAAAGCAAAATAATTTTTTTTATTTGTGTACGTTTCATATAAACCTCCCTTTTTATCAGATAAAAAAAATGTAATCGGCATGCATAAATTTTCTATTATACAAACCATACAACTCGTGTCAAGGATGCATTCTTGAAATCAAGAATATCTGGTGTAAAATTTACCAATTTGTTGGGTTGAGTTGTTTTCAACAGACGCATAAAAAAAAGGATATTTTCTTATCCCTGAAAGGGCGTTACATACCAGCCCTGGGGTAACGATGAATTAGAATCTTGGCCCTTAAAGATCGGCACATGACTCCCTTCAGGCTAAGAAAATCCCCCCTTTATTAAAATGCGCTCACTGACAATTGACAATTGACATTTATTCCCAATTCCATATCCCTGGCCGCATTTTAATATCAACAGCTTTGGGTACAGGCTCGTGTAATTCAAAAAACATATAGAAGCCAGCTTTGATCAGCAAATGTTTTATGTCTTTTAAATCAATTCGCCAATTTGGAAATACCCAATGAAGCTGGTCATCATAAAGACAGTACCAGGACATTTCACCTTTTGGGCTCATAAAAGGCTGGTTTGGACGAATCTCCGCAGGTGGAATGCGAGAAACAGTCAAGGGCCACAAACCAGAAATTACAATTCCCAGAGGTAATTGACTATTTTGGGCAATTAACAGAAAATCCGCTTTTGTTAATTCAGGGCTGACAATGATTCCTGAAAATTTGTACTGTGCAAGCAGTTTAATTTCATAGGTATTACTGATATTACAAAAAGGCCCGGCCCACACCTGAGATTTAGACATGTTAAACAACCCTGCCTGCCAGGGAGCATTGACAATAAATCGTTTGGCACCAAGCTTTATCACACTGGCAATACGTTTTTCCCACTGCCTTTCGTTGTTAGGCCAGATTACTGGTGGTAACCACCACCAGATGTTTGACACCATTTTATTGGATAGGGTTTCAACATTTTTTCGGTTTAACCAGGCGCCAAATTGGCGGCGATGACTGCCCCCTTTTATATGCCGAACAACAGTGATATCCATTGTATTCCGAAATACACCCAAAGGCCGCTTTGGACTCTGTAAATGATTTTTGGCCATGAATAGTGATGATTGACCATTATTATACAAAGGCAGTTCACTTTGCAATGCCTTGATTTTTTTGATCAATAAGGGATCTTTGCGATCAATTAAGAAAACTGGTGTACCGATATCAGGCAATGGATGATTGGATTGTTTTTGAAAAACCCATTTGCCACTTTTTGGAATGGACTGTTTCATTTTTAGAACTTGATGCCCAGGCTGATCTTCATACCCAATACGCAAACGATCACCGGGAAAAAGCGGCTCTCTGGGTGAAAACAATCTCCTGGATTGTTTTCCAGACACGTACCCGATTTTATAACCCGATCCCGTGTCATTTTCAGTTGAAATGGGATGAAACTGTCGTTGGGGCAAAAAATGATAGTGTGTCCAATCTCGTCCCAGGGCGTATTCAAGCAGGGATTGTGCTTTTTTTCTTTGTTCTGGATCATCCCCATGATCCCTTAATAGTTTATATGCACAAGTGGTATGATATACATAGTGTGGCCCTTTCTTTCGGCCTTCAATTTTCCAGGCACGAACCCGAGGGATATTCCTGAGTGTTTTCACCAGAACGTCCAGGCTCAAATCTGCACAAGAAAAGTATCGTTTTTTATGGCCTTTATAATTGTACATACGACGACAGGGCTGAACACATTCTCCGCGCAATCCACTTTTTCCCCCCAAGAAGCTGCTCCAGTAGCATCGACCAGAAACCCCAAAGCACAGTGCGCCATGAACAAAAACTTCCAGGTGCATATGTGCCGGGCAGGCATTGGCCAGACTTTTGATTTCATCAATAGATAATTCTCTAGGCAGTACGACGCAGTTGACTTTAATGGTCTTCTGAATCCATCGAAGGGCTTCAAAAAAAGTAACATTGGCCAATGTAGACAAATGCAATTCTCCCTTAAACCCCAGGGATCTCGCCATGGCAATAAAGGATAAATCCTGAATAATCAGGGCATCTGGAGCAATGTTCTGAATAATGTTACCAAGCCATTGATCAAGACCGGCAATCTCTGATTCTCGGATCATGGCATTTAATGCCAGATAGACCTGTACATTTTTATCATGGGCCAATGAAGTCAAGGCCGCCAATTCATCAATTTCGAAATTTTGGGCGTGCATGCGGGCAGAAAATGATTTGACACCGCAATAAATGGCATCCGCACCTGCTGCAAGTGCTGCCAGAAAGGAATCACGTTCACCCGCAGGTGCCAGAATCAAGGGACGATGAGGTTTCTTATTCATTTAAAGATCCAATCAGTTCTTTGATATCGTGAATATTGTTTTCAATTAGATACTCCCGGATACCAGTGATAATATCCATCGTTGCGTGTGTATTGACAAAATTCGCTGTTCCCACTTGAATGGCTTGCGCACCCACGATTAAAAACTCCAGAGCATCCTGTGCATTCATGATACCACCAATGCCAATCACAGGAATGGCCACAAATTTTGCAACCTGCCAGACCATTCTAAGGGCAACAGGCTTGATAGCTGGTCCTGACAGTCCACCAACAATGTTTCTCAGTATTGGTTTTTTGGTGTGAATGTCAACTGCCATCCCTGTCAGTGTATTAATGAGAGAGATTGCATCCGCACCGGCATCAGCCACTGTTTTGGCAATACACACAATATCAGTAACATTGGGTGTTAGTTTGACAATCAGGGGTTTTGTGGTTTTTTGTCGCACCGATGCAATGACAGAAAATGCAAGCTTTGGATCTGTCCCAAATGCCACGCCACCGGCTTTGACATTTGGACATGAAATATTGATCTCCAATGCTGCAATCGTAGGAATTTCATCCATTTTTTCTGCCAACAAAGCATATTCATCAATGGTTTTACCATAAATGTTGACAATGACAGGTGTATCAAACTGGTTTAAAAAGGGAATTTTTTCCTGAACAAAGGCTTGAAAGCCCACATTTTCAAGACCAATGGCATTGAGCATGCCACATGGTGTTTCCAGTATTCGGGGCGGTGGATTGCCAGGTGATGGTTCAAGAGAAAGCCCTTTGACAATAATCGCACCCAGCTGGTTTAAATCCACAAATGGAGAAAATTCCTGACCATAGCCGAATGTACCGGATGCTGTCATGACAGGGTTTTTAAGAGTGAGGCCATTGGCAATTGTTACTGCTAAATTGGGTTGTATTTTATACATGATTTCGTTCCTGAATGGACATATATATTACAAGTCCATACAGATAGTCAAGGCAGAAAAACAATGGAAATAAATTTAGACACATGGTTCAATGCAAAAAAAATTAATTTCTAATTTATCAATATCTATGATATCATTTATTATATTTAAAGGAGGTCTATTATGAAAAAATCAATTATCTTTACAACCCTATTGTGTTTGACAATAAATTGGGTTGCATGCACAACAATGAAAGATAACCCAAAAACAACCAAAGGGTCTGTTATTGGTGGGATTACAGGCATTTTAACTGGTATTATTACCAAACAAAGGCCAGAAAAAACAATAGCCCTGGGTGCAGCAGGGGCTTTAGCAGGCGGAACGATCGGCTATATGATGGATCAACAAGAAAAAAAATTGAAACAAGCCCTTGAAGATTCCAAAGCAGCCAGTATTGAACGAGAAGGTAATCTAATAACGATTCTACTCAAAGGTGACTTTATGTTTGATACCAATTCGTTTATCGTAAAACCCGGTCTATACAATGAAATTGACCGCATTTCTAAAGTGCTTGTTGAATATCCACAAACAAACATTATTGTGGAAGGTCATACCGATAGTGTTGGCAGTGAGACTTACAATATGTCCTTATCGGAAAAGCGGGCGATTGCGGTTCAAAACATATTGACCCAAAAAAATGTGTCACCTTCCAGAATATCAATCAATGGCCTTGGAGAAAGTCAACCCCGGGCGACAAATTCAACACCTGAAGGACGTCAACAAAACCGAAGAGTTGAGGTAAAAGTGTCTCCTGTCGGATCGGACCCGATTTGATCTTTGAGTTTGCCCCCCTGCATTGGTTTTGCTCATAGTTACTTAAAACGTGATCAACAGGTTAAACCACTTGCAATTTCAAATATATCCAGTATTATAATATCCATTTCAAAGTCAAAGGAAGGAGATTATACAAATGAAACCATTACAAGCAAATTGCCAGGCATTGTTAATAGGCAGTTTACCAATGGAAGATCATAAATCAGCGACCCATCTGGTCTTTGAGTATACACCTGAAATTCCACTGTGGGTGCAACTCCCTAAATATAAGCAGGAAGGTATGATTCAGCAATTCGTTCCTGGAATGCCAGGGCTTACAATAGAAGGCGATCGTATTTATATTGATACAAAAAAAGATAACTATGAACAAGAATTGGTTGCCTTTTATGAGGATTATCTAACTGCATCACAAGATACATCTGCTCTAAACCAGTCAAGATTTGCATTGACTCATGAAACTGGCAAAGGCTTTTTTATATTTTTAGACTACCTGAAAACAAATCAACCCCAGGTTTTTACAGTGAAAGGTCAGGTAACCGGGCCCATTACCCTGGGAATTGGTGTCAATGATCAAGATGGTCGGTCATTATTCTACGACGATACCCTCAGGGATGTACTCGCCAAACATGTGGCAATGCATGCAAAATGGCAGGTGACACAGTTATGTGCCTACACATCTCGCCCGCCCATTGTATTTTTTGATGAACCCGGGGTGGTCAGTTTTGGATCATCCGCTTATATCAGTATTTCAAGAGAACAGGTGATGTCTGCATTGGGATGCGGTATTGATGCCATTCACGATGCCAATGGATTGGCAGGAATACATATTTGTGCCAATGGTGACTGGTCCTTAGCCCTTGAGTCTGATGCTGATATTATCAGTTTTGATGCCTATTCATATTTTAATAATTTTATCCTGTTCAAGGATGCAGTTCGAGAATTTGTATCCCAGGGGCGTACTCTGGCCTGGGGGATTGTGCCCACTTCCCGACCTGAGGATATTGAAAATGAAACAAGCCGGTCTCTTCTAAAACTATGGGAATCCCAGGTGGATGAGGTTGCCAGTCTGGGGTTTTCCAGGGAAACAATCATGTCTCAATCTTTAATTACACCCAGTTGTGGCACAGGTTCTTTGACATTTGATCATGCACAGAAGGTTTTGGCAATGACACAGGAATTGTCCAATATATTAAAGCAGAAACGCATGAACCCTGGGAGTTGAGATAAACCATGCCATCAAGAATAGAAACCACATATAAACCCACAATTACCGACGCTGAAGGCAATGTTCTGATTAATAAGGCCCAACGCTATTTTGATATTACTGTCGATTCAGCCCGCACAATATCCATTGTCACAATCGACAAGGCGTTTACCCAAGACCAGCTTGATAGACTCCAGTCAGAAATTTTTACCCATCCGGTCACACAAATATCGCGCCTGAAACCCCTTGATATCCCCTTTGACTGGTGTATATGGGTGGGCTATCGTCCAGGAGTTCGTGATAATCCTGGCAGCACGGCTGTTGAAGCAATCCAGGATTTACTGGGCACTCCTTTTGAAAAAGGCACCGGGGTCTACACCTCAAAACGATACTGTTTGTGCGGCAAAAAACTAAACCAACAGCAGGTTGAAAAACTTGCAAAGGAGTTGCTGGCTAACGATATCATACAGCAATGGCGGATTTACTCCCAAAAAGAGTGGGATCCAGAAGTGGGAATCGGATACATTATTCCACGAGTCGCTTTAAAACATACACCTACAGTAACAGCACTGTCAGTTGAGACCAATGATCGCCTGAAAAGCCTGAGTCAAAATCGAAACCTGGCCCTTCAGGATAGTGATATCCCAATTATTCGCAATTATTTTTTAAGATCTGATGTGCAAAAGGCCAGACAGGTGGTTCAACTTTCGGATCCCACAGATGTTGAGCTGGAATATATTTCCCAAGCAAGAAGCGATCATTGCAATCATAATACATTTCGGGGAACGTTCCATTACACAGATATGGAAACCGGTCAATCACAAACCATTGACAATTTATTTAAAACCTTTATCGAAAAGCCAACCCTGGAAATTCAAAAACAAAAAGACTGGGTGATTTCAGTTTTATGGGATAACGCAGGTGTGGGCCGCCTGGATGATGATCATTATTATGTGATCACAGGTGAAACCCATAATTCACCATCAAATATGGAGGCATATGGCGGGGCTTTGACAGGCATAGTGGGCGTATATCGGGATCCATTGGGCACAGGCAAAGGAGCCAGACTGATCATGGGGGCGTATGGCTTTTGTGTGGGATATCGAAATTACGATGGCCCCCTCAAACCCAGACTTCACCCCAGACGTTTGCTGGATGGCATCATTGAAGGTGTTCGTGATGGTGGCAACAAAAGTGGCGTACCAACTCCTTTTGGACAGGTCATCTTTGACTCCGGTTACATGGGGAAATGTCTTGTGTTTGTTACTGCACTGGGACTGATGCCATCACAAATCAATGGCAAGCCCTCTGAGAAAAAAACAACGCAAAGTGGTGATTTAATTATCATGTGCGGGGGACGTGTTGGCAAAGATGGTATCCATGGGGTAACAGCATCATCTGAAATTTTTTCGGAAAACACACCAGCCGGCCATGTCCAAATTGGTGATCCATACACTCAAAAAAAGATGCATGATTTTCTACTTGAAGCACGAGATCAAGATCTCATTGCCTTTATTACAGATAATGGTGGCGGCGGATTGTCGTCATCAATCGGAGAGTCTGCAAGATTTTCAAATGGATGCGTGGTTCATCTGGATAAAGTGCCCTTGAAATACGATGGCCTGGATCAATGGGAAATCTGGATATCCGAGTCTCAAGAACGTATGACAGTTGCCATTGCCCCGAAAGATCTCAACCAGTTTATGGCTTTGGCTGACAGGCACGCAGTGGAATGTACAGTTATTGGTGAATATACCAATACTGGAAAACTGCATATCTTGTATAATGGCCAAACCTGCGCATATGTAGATATGGATTTGTTGTCATCTGGTTTTCCCAACTGGTCTTTTGAGGCACAATGGCTCTCGCCATCCATGCGAGGGCTTTGCGAACCAGTCATGAACGCCCCTGATGACATGAATCAACTTCTCTTGGACATACTTCAGCGTCCAAACATATGTTCCAAAGAATGGATTGCCCGACAATATGATCATGAAGTTCAGGGAACCAGTGTAATTAAACCCCTGGTTGGTGTTGAACGCGATATTCCTGGGGATGCTTCAGTTATCTGTCCGGTTTTGGGAAAGCTGACAGGGCTCGCATTTGCCCAGGCAATTATCCCCATGTATTCAAAAATTGATGCCTACCACATGACAGCCTGCACAATTGATGAAGCTGTCCGACGACTCATAGCCACTGGCGCGATGCCCGATCATATCGGAGGTGTGGATAATTATTGTTGGCCCAATATTCAGTATCACCCCACAGACAACCCTGATGGCAAATTTAAAGCGGCTCAACTGGTTCGATCATGCCAGGCATTGAAAGATGTTTGTTTGGCCTATGGTATCCCTTTACTTTCTGGAAAAGATAGTATGTATGTTGATGGCCACCTGCCTGGAAAATATGGCGAAAGTCATAAAGTTTCAGCTTTGGAAACACTTCAATTTTCAGCAGTGGGACGAGTGGCAAATATTCGCCGATGTGTCTCACTTGATTTCAAAAATGCTGGTGATTTAATATACATTGTGGGAAAAACCTTTGATGAAGCCGGAGCATCGGAATATTACGACCATTTTGGCTATACAGGCTGCAACATTCCACAAGTAAACACCCAAAAGAACTGGTCTGTTTACCTGGCTCTGGCAAAATGCATTAAACAGGAATTGGTTTCATCAGCACATGGTATTTATCGTGGCGGGTTGGCTGTTCATCTGGCAATGTCTGCAATGGCTGGAAATCTGGGCGCGAAAATTGATATTCAAAAAATGCCATGTTCTCAAGGGTTATCTGATGATAAACGCCTTTTTTCTGAGTCTGCGGGTCGATTTATTGTTAGTCTGTCACCTGAACATAAGGCACAGTTTGAAAATATTATGGATGATGCTTGTTGCTGTGAAATTGGAATTGTTTTGAATTCAGATCAGTTTCAGGTACTGGGAAATTCTGGTAAGCAAATTAATGACTTATCAGTGGGTGAGATGAAACGTGTCTGGAAACAGCCATTTATGAGTTGACAGATGGGGCCGGCAGTTCGGTGCTACAGGACTGTTGTAGAAGCATTTTTTCAGTTATGTCAACCTGGTCCCTTTGGCAGGGACCAGGTATTATTTAGGTTCAGGCGATGCCCAGTTTAAATTTTAGAGATTTCAATGTATTTTTCATGAGCATGGTAATGGTCATGGGGCCAACGCCACCAGGAACAGGTGTGATATAACCGGCAATTTCTTTGGCAGCATCAAAATCGACATCACCTTTGAGAATGGCTATCTTTTTGCCTGTCTTTTCGCTGATCTTTTCACCCACACGATTGACCCCCACATCAATAACGCATGAACCAGGCTTGATCCATTCGGGTTTAACCAGGTCTGGAACACCAGCAGCAACAATTAAAATATCTGCACGCTTGCAATGGGATGCCAGATCTTTTGTGCCAGTATGAACAATTGTTACAGTTGAGTTTGCACCAACGCCTTTTTGAAGCATCATATTGGCAATGGGTTTACCCACAATATTGGAACGTCCCACAACAACAACCTCGGCCCCTTTAGTTTCAACACCTGCTCGAACGATCATTTCCTGAATTCCGGCGGGTGTACAGGGTGGAAACTTGACTTCATTGCCACCAATCATCAAACGTCCAACATTGACCGGATGGAAACCATCAACATCTTTGTCTGGATCAATGGCATTGAGAACTTTTTTCTCATCAATTTGTTTTGGCAGGGGAAGCTGCACAAGGATACCATTGATTGAATCATCGTTGTTATACTTATCAATCAGTGCCAATAGTTGCTCTTCGGTGATGTCATCAGGTTGGGTATCCTGAATTTCTGTAAAGCCTACCCGATGAGCAGTTTTAATTTTAAGTGTCACATAAGAAATGGACGCTGGATTTTCCCCCACTAAAATGGTTACCAGCCCGGGAACAACACCATGTTTTTCCTTAATTTCAGAAACTTCATTCGTGATTTCTTCAAGGATTTGTTCACGGATTTCTGTTCCTTTTATTAATGTTGCCGACATTTTTTTCTCCTTTCAAGATGGATAAGTCCTTTAGACTCTCTCCGGATTATTATAAAAACTGATTAATGACATAGTAATCAGTTGTCTTTATTTATATTTGTGATCATTTTATTTCTAAATTTCTAAAGAATGCCTTTTGAAAGCTTGTTTTGACATCTTTTACCTGATAATGCGTTTTTAAAATTAATGGGATTTATTGAGTTTTTTGGCCATTTCATTGATTTCTTTTGTAATTTTTTTCAGATCTTTTCTAATGGGTTCACAGATTTTTTGAAAAACAAGATCATCTATATCTCCCTTTTTATTCATGGCTTTATAGCGTCTGAGCTGTCTTAACATAGATGCTCGTTCCCCAAGCTTTTCACCACGTTTTTCAGCTGAATTAAAAAGCTCCTTGTACACGCGTGTTTCTTCAAAGCTGGGTAAGTTTTCGATCATTTGGGTAACCTCCTCGCTGCTTAAATCAGGCAGTCTTGCCGATAGCCATCTAAAGAATACCTTTTGAAAGCTTGTTTTGACATCTTTTGGCAATCGGCTTTGTTTTAATTGT
>Ga0272440_1001310_pt1 | contig 20581 bp, 13 predicted proteins | sample SSMMMBAug17_FD_192440 | JGI IMG/M metagenome (GOLD analysis project Ga0272440, IMG submission 192440) | Marine sediment archaeal communities from Little Sippewissett salt marsh, Falmouth, MA, United States - SSM-MMB-Aug17 | ecosystem: Environmental > Aquatic > Marine > Wetlands > Sediment ...
GTCCCCGGAATTCCAAAATACTCTTGACATGGTTCATAATTTTTCCTATTTTTCCAGTTAAATTAAATTAATTTAATTCCTATAATAATCGAAAAATCGAAAACCGGAGATAAAGTTATGCCATCAAAAAAAAAGAACTCAAAGCAAAAGAACCCAAAATCACATGATTCCCTGTTCAAATGGTTAATTGCTGCCTTTTTAGTCGATTTTTTCGCCCATTATTTTCCTGATATCACCATTGGAAAATTCTCATTTATTGACAAAGAATTTATCAGTAAATATAAGGCATTAAAAGAAAGTCTTAAAGGCGATTTATTTATTGCAGTTGAGATGGAAATTGATAAGGTCTGGCATCAGGTCATCATTCATATTGAACTGGAAAGTAAGCGCAGTGATATGCGAGAAAGGGTATTTCAATATCTATGCTACGGCTGGCTATTAAAGAAAATGCCGATTTGGAGCATCGTTGTTTACACTGATGATGCCAAATGGCGAAAACCATTACCCAAATCATACTGGTATGCGTTTACCAAAGACAAGAAAAAGCTGTATCATGAATTTGATATCATTAAGGTCAATAAGGAAAAAAGCAAGGATTTGATCCAGAAAAAGTCGCTTTTATGCAAGTTACTGGCTTTAAAGGCTGATGATACAGATATCTCACCTGAGGATATCATTCGAGATATCTATCAGACAGTCTATGAAATGAAAGACAGCCTGACTGATGATCAATTGCTGTTGGTTGAGCAATTTGTAGATTATTATCGAAAAATTCCTCAGCAAACATTTTCAAAAATAAAAAAGGAGGTTAATATGTCGTTTGCTGCAACTACAATTACTGAACATTATATAAATATCGGTGAAGAACGTGGCGAAAAAAGAGGCGAAAAAAGAGGCGAAAAAAGAGGCGAAAAAAGAGGCGAAAAAAGAGGACTTCTAAAAGGCAAATTACAGACAATACAAGAGCTATACGAAAAAAATATCATTCAAAAAGAGATCTTTTTAGAAATGTCAACATCCATCCAGGAACAGATCAAACGATTAACTGCACGTTCAAGACGAAAGGCTAAAAAATAGTGTGGGAATTGGGGACGTCTATGATTTTATGCTTTTCTACTCCATGTACTTCAATGAGTAAATGGAACATCTATGAATTGTTATCCCAACAAATCATGGGGTTCATTCTTATTAGTACTCACTAAGGAATGCAAAAAAAATAAGTTCCTCATTTCAGAAAAAATGAATTCTGTTCATTTTGAACTTGAACGTATAGGTCTATAAGTTTTGGTATTTTTCAATAACCGAGAATATAATTACGTCCGAGGACGAATGTAGGGGCAAACCTTGGAGTAAAAAGGGGACGTCTATGATTTTATGCTTTTATCAGCAAGAGGTTTAAACGTTCAAAGAAAAGCATAAAATCATAGACGTCCCCTTTTCTTACCCTAAAGCCTCACGATGAAAGGAAAGTACAACTTCCTGAAAAAAATTAAAAAAAAGCATTGACTCTTTGTTAGGATTCTGTTAGCGCTCTGTTAGATAGACATTATTATCTCACTTTGGTTTTCTTGTCATAATAGATATTGACTGCTCCTTCACACTCTCCAGTGTGGGAACGAGACAGCAATAACCATGCCAGGAAAAAACTAAATGAATGATAATAATAGATTGTCTATCTATAAACGAATTATTTCTAAAATTATTGTTACAAAAAGGAGAGTCAACATGTCATTGAAAAAAAAATTAATGATTTTATGTCTGTGCCTTGTTAATTTACCGATATTCATCATTGGTTTTGTAAGCATTCGTCAACTCGACAATTTTAGTGATACGACAGTATCTAATGCTTATGAGGCATTGACCGGCCAGGCACATCAAATCCTTTTGGCAGGATTGACTCAAAATCAAGAAAAAATTGATCAACTGGTAAAAACATCAAAAGAAGAAGCGTTGCGGTTATCATCGGCCAGTAACATTCTGACATATTTTATGGAAAGGCAGGCGGGAGCGCAAGGTTTAGGAGAACGTCAAAAAGCAATACAAATTGGAAAGAAGGTTATTCAAAATATTATTCAAGTTTGTCATGCACAAAGTGAATTATTGAATCAAAAACTGAAAACAGACTTAAGTGTTGCAGAATATGTATTGTCATCAATGGGTGGTCTTGAAGTTCAAGGTCTTTCTGTAGAGTGGATAGCAAAGCACATGTTTACAGGCGAGGAACAAAAGCTTGCGCTACCGATGCTTCAGCTTGGATTTGATACTATTGGTTTTAACGATAGTTTTGATGAACCCGCTCCCTTGATTGATGAGTTTCAAGAGTTAGTCGCCGGCACATGCACTGTTTTTCAACGAATGAACGATGGTGGCGATATGCTGGCAGTTTTGTCCAATCAGAAAACACAAGCTGGCAAACGCGCAATTGGAAAGTATATGCCATCAGTCCTACCCGATGGTTCCCCTAACAAACTGATTCAAACAGTTCTTTCAGGAAAAGTATTTCAGGGGCGGGTTTTAATCCATGATTCATGGTATATCAGTTTATTTAAAGGGCTGTTGGATGAAGATGAAAACATAGTGGGAATGATTTGTGTGGGAATCAGTGACAATGAAATTGATGATCTAAAAAACACAATCATGGAGATAAAAGCCGGTCAAAATGGTTTAACTTATGTATTTGATAATTCTGGAACAATACTGATACACCCCTCATCTGATCAACGCCATTCAAAAATAAAAACTGATTTAAACACCATACTCAGTGCTTATGCCAATGATCAGATTTTTATAAAAAGCCTGAATCCGGATGTACCAGATAAACTGACCCTGGTAATGCCATTTTCACCCTGGGGCTGGAATATTGCAGCAGAAGTGGACATTTCTGAATTCCGAAGAAAAATGATCACCACCCATGAATTATTAACAGATTTGAAAAATGCTTACAATGCTGCCCAAGTAACTATTGGCAAACAATCCATTCCCATTTTTAAACGAATTTTTGTGATGAATGCCAATAACGAACCTATTGTGGGAATTGAAAAGGGCGAAAAATATACTGGAACCGATCAATCTGTTTTAAAATTTCTCAAGAACACTCAGACACATAAACCCAATACAGTATTCACAACATCCATCCTGGTAGATCCTGAGAATGAAGGTGAGATCATTCAGATCTTATCGCCAGTGGTAAAGGAAAATTTCCAGTATGGTATGATTCTGTGTGACTTGGACTGGTCAGTCGCAGGTATGATTCTTGATTCTGTCAATATTGGCAAAAGTGATTATGCGTTTATTGTCAACAAACAAGGAATTCTTGTGAATCATCCAGCGTATCGCTTGCGGGATAGCAAATCAATCAAAGATACACAATTCAGTAATATTGATATACAAACAGTGGTAAATATCCAAACAGGCAAAGGGGGGCATGGGGTATATACCATTGAAGGCAAAAAGCGGTATATGGTTTACAGGCCATTGCAATTAAGCGGCCAGACATATACCATTTGTGCTGTGGAGTCGGTGAATAAGTTTTTAGGACTGGCAGACAGCATTCGTGACAAAGCCAGGCAAAGCCGTACTCAGGTATTGATTATTCTTTGTTGTTGTGCGTTTTCACTTATTTTTGTGAGTTTGCTTTTGGGAATTCGATTGAGCGTGGGTATTGCCAACCCCATTCTTCGTGTTATCGGCGGGCTAAATGATGGTTCGGCTCAGGTATCCAGTGTTTTTTCACAGGTTTCTTCAAACAGCCAGTTTATGACAAAACGATCATCAGAGCAGGCGGCTTCCATTCAAGAAGTGTCATCATTTCTTGAAGAAATATCATCAATGGCCAGGCAGCACTCTGATCATGCCAGCGATGTTGACAATAATATGCAAGATGTTCACAAAATGATTGCAGATACGAATTCATCCATGGATTATCTGCAATCCTCCATGATAGAAATTACTGAAGTGACTGAGGATATACAAAAACTGATTAAGAACATTGATGAAATCGCATTTCAAACCAATCTACTGGCTCTCAATGCGGCAGTTGAAGCCGCCCGAGCTGGAGAAGCTGGCGCTGGTTTTGCAATTGTTGCTGATGAAGTTCGCAATCTGGCAATGAGAGTTGCTGATACTGCCAAAAATACTGGCTCTTTGATCAAGCAAACTGCTGACAAATCTAAATCTGGCGCTGAAATTGTCAAAACCGCCTGTTTGAAATTTAATCAAATATCACAAAAAATCTCAAGTGCTACCAGTCAAGTCAGTCAAATTGCCACAGCATCCAATAAACAGGCCAGCGATGTCGAAGAAATCAGACAGGTGATCATACAAATGAATAAGTCAATCCAGGAGAATGCAATCAATGCGGAACAGTCCTCCAGCTTATCTGATGAATTAAACATTCAGGCAGAACAATTACAGCATTTTGTGTATGATTTGGCTGTGTTGGTCAATGGTAATGGAAATGGAAATGGAAATGGAAAGGACCCAATGATTCCTATGGATGAGCAATATATTTATGATCATAGGGCTGTGAATGGAACGTCCTTAGGAACATTTCTAAGATAATATTCTCATTTCATAGATCGTACAAAAAAGCAAGGACGCGTAGAGACGTAGCATGCTGCGTCTCTACAGTACACTCACCACAAAACGAACAATGTGAATACGCCCCGCATAAATTAAAAATGTGAATATGCAAAATATATCAATAAATGTAAATGATAAACTGTAAATGATAAACAATGATAAAGCGCGTCGTTATTACAGGAATTGGTGTGATTACACCACTGGGATGTAATAAGAATCAAATCTTATCTAGCTTGACATCCGGTAAAACCAGTTTTCAAAAATCAAGCCTGGATTCAGAGTGTGTTGTTTGCCCTGTAACAGGTTTTAATCTACTGGAATACACTGGAAAATTGAAGCATCGGCGTTATTTGAACCCGGGAGCATCTTTTACAGTTGCTGCGGCACTAGCTGCTGCAAATGATGCTTTGATCTCAAAACAATTATTGCATCATGCGGGCTTGTTTATTGGGGCAGGACCGAATCTGGATATAGAAAGCGAATTTCCAGACATTCATCATGGAACTGCTCAATGGGCCAATATTCAGGCACTCTGGCTGTTAAAATTTCTTCCCAACACTGCGGCATCAATTATTTCACAACTATTAGGAATCCATGGCGAATGCGCAACATTTTGCACAGCGTGTGCAGCATCACTCCAGGCCATTGGTGATGCCTTTCGCAAAATCAAAGATGGTTATCTGAATATCGCCCTGGCTGGTGGTGGAGACTCTCGTTTGAACAGTGGCGCCATGATGGCCTATAAAAAAGCACAATCTCTGTCTACTGGCGTTGACCGCCCTGAGCTGGCCTGTCGCCCTTTTGATAAGGGTAGAAATGGTTTTGTATCCGGTGAAGGGGCTGCTTTTTTTGTGCTTGAATCATTGGATCATGCCAAAAAACGTGGGGCCAGAATTGTTGCAGAAATCATGGGCTTTGGTGCATCAATTGATGGATATGGTATGACTGCACCCCAACCAGATGGCCTTTATGCAAAAAAAGCTGTGCTGCAAGCCTGTAAACAGGCAAATATTAGTGACAATGCCATTGATCTCATATCTGCTCATGGTACTGGTACACAATTAAATGACCAGATGGAAGCTGACATGATCCATGACATTTTTGTTTCAGAAAAACCATCTGTCATTGCTTTAAAATCCTGGATGGGTCACATGGCAGCCGCCTGTGGTGCCGCAGAACTTGCTGTTTGTCTAGCTTGTATGGCATATGATTATATTCCTGAAATTCGAAATTTAAATCAACCCTGCAATAACAATGTAAATTTTGTCAGATCTCCCCAACAGAAAGCTTTTCAAACAGTTTTATTAGAAAATTTTGGTTTTGGGGGACAAAATTCTGCAATAATTGTCAGGCGGTTTTAAAATTGATGTCTAAACAAAGAAATCAAATGAGTGTAACCAAAATAGACTGAATTCCTGGGATACGATCCTTATTTCTTGACATAAAATCTTTTAATATAACATTTTATATCAAAAAATAAGGTCATGTCCTCGGAATCCAGTCTATTTTGGTTACACTCAAATCATTTCTAAAAACCATGACTATCCATAATTTGTTTCCATTCACCAGAAGCTTTTAACTGTTTGATGCCCTCATTAAAATCTTTGGCAATTTTTTCTATGCCTTTAATTGCTCTGGAAAAACAAATATACAGTTTCTTTTCTTCCAGAGCTGGTGTCATAAATTCCAGTTCATCCATATAATGCGGATATTTACGATGCATGATATATCGGGCCACATATTTATCAATAAATGCTAAATCAATGCGGCCTTTGTTCAGCTTTTTCAAATTGGTTTCATCATCGTTCACAATATCCTTAATTAAGTCGTCTGCCGCATCAAATTCTTTGGTATAGGCATAGCCCCGAACAATACCAAAACGATATTGTTTCAAAGATTGAAAAACCTTTTCTGGTTCTTTTACAGGATCTGCAACAAAGGAAATATTACTTTCCCGGCGTTTGTAAAATCCAAGCCCCCCACTGCCAAATGAATCGGACACAATGAATTTTTTGTTTCTTTCATCACTATAGTAGGCAGGGTATATACCATGCACTTTTCCCTGTTCAGTCATTGCCATCCCGCGTGCCCAGGGATAGAATATAAACTCAACAGTATAACCTTTTTTTGCAAAAGCCTTTTGAATGATTTCTGATGTAAAGCCATAATTTTTCATTTTTTGGCCCACATAAGGCTCCCAGTCCAATGTTGCCAGTTTTATGTGTTTATCACTTGCATAAGCTGTGATGGTAAACAAAAGACTGATAAACAAAATAAGCATTTTAAGATTCACAATAACCTCCTTTATCATTGTGTTGTCATTTTTTTAATTACTCTCTAGCTAGACTTAAAATCAACCCCAATTATCTGACACAATGCAGGCAGTAAGAAAATATCAGAAATTAAGGCAGTCATAATGGCAATGGCGGAAAAAATTCCAAAATTGCTCAATCCATTATGAAAAGATAATAAAAATACCAAAAAACTGATTGATAGAATTAATGATGTAAACGTGATCGCCTGTCCTGCTTCACGAATGGAATAAACACAAGCTGTTGCAATATCTCCATATTTCTGCATCTCCAGTCGAAAATGAGTCATAAAATGGATGGTATCATCCACTGCCAAACCCATAATGATGGGTGCAACAAGCAATGTATCAGCGTCTAAAGGAATACCCAAAAATCCCATCAGACCAAAGGATGTCAGCACTGGAAACAAATTGGGAATCAAGCTGACAGCGCCTGCTTTCCAGGAACCCAAAACCAGAAATAACACAATGGATATGATTCCCAAAGCAAGGCTGAAACTTTTGATCTGTGACCAACTCACATACTCCAACATGATTGCCAGCATGGCCATATTTCCTGTCAGCCTGACATTTAAATCTGGATATTGATCTTTTAAAGGCTGAAATTGTTGATCAACAAAATCCTGAATGCGATTAATGATCTGAATTGCCACACTGGAACTGACATTGACTGAGTTGACACCAATTCTTGCCCGAGAATAATCATCAGAAACCAGTCGTCTGCGATCAGATGGATTTGCATTGGCAAATAAAAACAAGACTTGTTCTAAAACCCGAGGGGATTTGGGAATAACATATTTTAGGGGATCATCATTGTTGAGAGCCTTAAACGATTCTTTGACCACATTTACCAATGACATGGTTTTGATAATAATATTGCCATAATTATCCTTAATATACTCCTGGATTGCTTCCATACAGAATAAAACTTCTGGATCTTTTAACGCATTTTCCTTATCAAATGACAACATGATTTCCATATTTGTCGTACCCGCCATATGTGTATCCACAATGGTATAAATTTTTCGTAAAGGCAAGGTTTCTTTGATAACTTCAACAAAGTTTGAATCAACTTTGAGCTGAAAAAATCCATACACTAAAATGCCACCCAAAATAGTAAAAATAATAAGAACCTGTCGGGTGTAAGTGACCCCCACTGTTTCAACTTTTTTCATTAACGATAAAACAATATGGTCTTTTTGAACCTTCTGTTTTTTTGAAACAGGTGCCCATAGATCTAGCATCAAGGGGAGTAATGTCACTGTAAATAAGAATGCAAGCAATACTGACAGGCTGGCAAATACACCAAATGTGGATATGGGTGTCAATGGAACCAATACAAGAGAAATGAGACCAATGGCAGTGGTAATACTGGTCAATAAACAGGCCAGTCCGGTTTTTTTCATGACAGCATCAATAGCAGCATTATGTGACAATTTCTTATTCCGAAAGAATAAATAACCAGAAAGAATATGAACTGCATCCGCAATCCCAACTGACAGGGCAAGAAAGACAATCACCTGAATCATGGCAGACATATGAATACCAGACCATCCAATCAAGCCCATTGTCCAGATGATAGTCAATGTAACAACAATAACTGGCCACAATATGGCACAAAATGATCTGAACAATATAAATAGCACGACAATGATAAGCAGCAGTACATAAGACATTAACCGAGAGATATCGGCAAAAACTGCTGTTGCAAAAAAATCCATGATTACCGGATTGCCCACCGGGTAAAATTCAAGGACAGCCTTGTATTCATCTTTTGCGATAATTTGATTTAATGCGTTGACAAAAGCTGGGTATTCCTCAAGTTCTGTTTTTTTTAACTGGAAGATGTCTTCCTTTGGCATGTCCTCAGAAAACATTTCATCTGTTTCGGCAAATATATCTGAGGAGTCGTCAAAGGCAGAAATATGATCTGTTTGTTCTTCACTGGCTGGCTCTGCATTGAAATCTGTACGAATGACAATTGCGCCATATTCGGCATTTTCCGAAACAAACAAATAGGGGTAATCGGGATGGTTCAGTGCTTTTTCCTTTAGAATACGTCTTTGTTGCTCATTTTCAGGTAAGCGATCACCAATAAAATTCCTAGAATATAGCACATCATCATGGGCTTCCATATACTTGACATTAATCAATGATTTGACTTCTTTGATATGATCAAGAGGCGATTTTTCATCCGGGGCCAATTCCAGACGATAATTCACCAGTTCATCATGAACCTTTCTTAATACTGTCAAAGCTGAATCACTAAAAATGTCTTTCTCTTTTGCCCGGTAAACCACATAAAGGTTTTCATCGCTCCCAAAATAGGATCTAAATCGGTCGTAGGCACATTTAACCGGATCATCATCGCGTAAGTAGGATTCCATGGACTCATCAATGATAATTTTATCCATGCCAGCAGCAAAAAAAAGTGTCAACACTGTGACACAGGCAAGTATCCAGTATCTGGCTTTTTGTAAATGATGATGCAGATTGCCAAAAAAACGATTGATATAGTTAATTAAATCCTTCATGAGGATATCTTCTTCCAGCCCTTTTTAACATTCTTTTTAATAAAACTGTCCGCCAGTGCCATGATTTGTTTTTGATTACTGGAAATTCGGATATCAGTTTGAAGGGCCTCTTTTCGTTGGGAACTGAAATTGGTATAGAATAACACATAGGCCGGAAATCGGGTGTCTGCTTCTTCTTTGTTGGTTTTCCAGACCATGAATTTTTGAACCATTACTTTTTCTTTTTGGGTTTTTTGATAGACCTCGCGCATGAGAATTTCACTTTTGGGCAGTTCAGTAATTTGTTTTTCAGGTGAAGATAGATCGATAAAGTCCTTTAATTGCGTAATACCAGAATCCACCATGCCAGGTGATTTGTCGTCACGAATACGTTCAAACATTGGATAAATAAAACGAACTCCAGGAATTGTTGCATAGCGAGAATACCTGTTTTCTGAATGTTGTAACAGATTATTGAGCAAAGGTTTTCCATAGGTATTTTCCAACATAACATCATTACATCCAACTTCAATCACTGTATCGGGATGAACCATGTGAAAAGCAATGCCATCATTGTCAGTTTCAATATAGGTGGATTCAATGTGTTTTTTTGAAAAAAAGTCAAACAATTGCTGTCGATCGTCCTCACTGAAATTGCTTCCAACCTTACCTGCAATCTGGATAATATTGTTTTCACGATAAAATCCCACAAGCAAGGATTTAATCTTTCCTTTATGATCATTAATTCCTTCAGTATAGCCGACAACAATACAATCAAAGGTATATTTTGGTTTCACCTTATACATAAATGGCATATCGCCGCGTACCACCAGACCTTCATGACCACCATCAGTTACCCATTCATTAAAAATGCTCCGAATGTCCTTTTTGGATTTCACCTGTCGTGTTTCCACCGCATGAACCAGGCCATCATCAGGAAACAATTTAGTAATTCGCTGCCAGACATTTTCATAAGACAGGGTGCGGAAGGATTGATCATCCATTTCCAAAATATCGAATACAGCCAATCCAAGTGTATTCAAAGCTTTGGGTTCAGATAAGGCTGCAATGACGTCATACACACGACTGCGTTGATTGCCTTTTTGAACATACAGCTCACAGCCAATAGTGGCATTGCGAATATTTTTTTCTTCAAGTAGCGTTTTCATCTGATCAAGACAGGGGAGTTCCATGCGAACAGTCCCATTTCTGCCCACCATAAAAATGGTGTTATCATCAAGAATGATCAGCTGAAGATGACCATCAATTTTTTTAGAAACCCAAAAATTGTTGCCTTTGATTTTCATATCAATTTCAGTTGAATTGACTGAAAAAAATTGTTGGGACAGGCGTTTTTTATATTCAATAGGAAGGTTTCGGATATTTTCATCAAGGGCATCCAGATGACCTTTAAGATAATTGTTTGTTTTGTTCAGTTTGTTGATATCGATTTTCATTTTGTCACCTCCTTAAGTTCCAATTGTGTCAGGTGAAGAATCAAGCAATAGCGTTCTCCTTTGATACGACCTTCAAGAAAGCCACGATATGCAGTCCCACCCTGGTAGAAAATCAGGGGTTCATTTCCTTTTGGGCCGCCACCAACAAACATCAATGCATTGTCATTATGTAGAGATTTTGCAATATCATACAAAAAATCATAGGTCAGACCATTGACATGTTTCAGCTGGTATTTTCTGGCAAAAACAAACATTTTGATGGCTTTATTTTTTGGAATACGTTTACCTGTGCATCGAACAGGCACGCCATCGGTATTGACATTGGCGGGTTGGCGGGTATAAAACTGACGTTCCTTTTCTATGCCATCGGGCCCTCTGGCAACTTCATAAAGATCAACGCCATAGATGATGTCATTGTCGTTAGAAATATATAGTTTATTGGTGTTTTCAATTACCATTCCAGTGATATCAAGGTTGATTTCAGGATCTGATTCAATAATTGCGTTGGCAATATCTGTCATGGAACCAAACTGTTTTTGTAATGATGTAATGCTTTCTTGTAAAGTTGTTTTAAGAATCTTGACTGATTGTTTGGGAGTGCCATCATCCAGCACATAGGTAATGTCACTTTTGTGCCGATGTCCTTCAAAACTGATCCGGGCATCGCGTTTTTTTTCATTGGCAATGTTAATACTTCTCATGATATCCTCCTTTTGTTTCATTCATAAAGATTGTTACATCATGCTAAAATCCAGATCATCTTCAATGTTGAAATCGTCATCTTCCTCGTCAGAGACATTTAGATCTGCCATTTGTTCCAGTCCGATAAACTCAAATTCTGTTACAGTACCGATTAACATATATATATTATTATTTGCTTCAATGAGAAAGGCTGTTTTGGGTGCATAATCCGGTCGATAGTTGAATGGAAATGTAAAAATGCCTTTTGCGGACCGAATGATAGTGGTGAGTGATTCTTTAATAGTATCATCAGGATTAATAATATAAACAGAGTCGATACTATGATCAAGATAGGTTTCAATATCAACAGTTGTATCCAAAGTAATGGGTGAATCAAAAGAGCTGGGCTTTAGTACAGCAGGCTTACCATTGCTGTCAACAGCTTTTAAATCTGATTTTTCCACCCACCTGCCATCCAGCCCGATATTACCCAATGCTTTTCCACCTTTAGGGATAATAAAGGACCCTGTTTCATCAATATCCACACGAATGCAGGGGGTGCCATCAGGACCAATTGCTTCAAGATCTTTCCAGCCATACAATTTTTTTCGGTCGAGTCGAACGATATCGCATGGATGGTCTTTTTGATCTGTTTGAAAGATTAATTGTTTTGCCATAAGATCTCCTTTCTGTTATATTAATTAGATATCCAAACAACGACTGATATGAAAATATATATTAATAGATGTGATTAATCAATATGTTTTTATAGTTTAGTTTCAAATGAATGGAAAATATAGGATGGATAACCCAATGAAATCAAAAACAAAACAAATATGGGTCTTTGGTGACTATCGCAATTATTTTCAAAATCGGGTCACCCTGCAATTATTGGCAAAAGCCAAAGAGTTGGCCAAAGAAATTGATGCCGATGTTTGTACTCTGGTAATGGGCAATGATACCCAGGAATATATTTCTGAATACATTGCCCATGGCGCAGATATTGTTCATTCTTTTGAGCATAAAGATCTGTCTGTATATAATATAGATATATTTGTAAGCCTGACTGTTCATCTGGTCAAGAAATATGAGCCTGAAATATTTCTTATTGGTGGAACGTCTTTTGGCCATGAATACGCACCTCGTGTTGCAAAGCGTCTGAGAACAGGTCTGACTGCCGATTGTGTGGCTTTATCAATCAATGAAAAAAAGTGTCTGGTACAGACTGCACCTGCATTTGGTGGAAATGTGCTTGCTGAAATCATCACCCCTAATCATCGTCCCCAAATGACAACAGTTCGACCAGGAACATTTCAGGAGCGTCCCCATGATTACGTGCGAAAAGGGAAAATAATCCATCATGATTATTTGACCGATCTCCCCAAAGATCGTATCCGATGGATTCGCTCCGAGCGAGAACCGCAAACCGAACAAAACCTTGAAAAGGCTTCGGTTGTTGTTTGTGGGGGCAGAGGGATGCAAAGCAAGAAAAAATTTAAAAAGCTTTTCGAGCTTGCGCGATTGATTCGCGGTGAAGTCGGCGCTACACGTCCGGTGGTGTATTCCCGATGGTCATCGCCTGAAACACTTGTTGGACAGGCTGGTAAGCAGGTGAGTCCACAATTATTGTTTTCCTTTGGTATCAGTGGCGCCATTCAGCACACAGCATCAATTACAGATGCTCGATTTATTGTGGCAATTAATAAAAATCCCCACGCCACGATTATGAAAATGGCTGATGTTGCGATAGTATCTGATGCCAACCAGGTGTGTAACGCACTCATTAAGGCTTTTAAGAATCGAATTCGCAGTTAAATTGTTTTGATCAGGATTTGGATTCTAACCTATAGATTAATTGTTGCAAACGTTCAAAATCAAACTGATTGACCCATTCCTTTAAAACCGAGGCTGCTTTGAAATCTTCTTTTTCGAGTTTCGATAGATGATATTTTGTATTGACCGGATCAAGCATTTCAATGGATGTTTTGAATTCTTCCAGCCAGTTTGAAGGCATTTTTTTGATATGTTTTAACAGCCAGTTGAAGTTTTTTATTTCAAAATTTGAGTGAGATTTTTTTTGGGGACTATGGGCACGTAGATATTTCCTGATCAATTCAATTAACGTACTTATATTGAATGGTTTGAATAAAAAGTCATCACAGCCAGATTCAAGGGCAAATGTTTTGTCTTTTTCAAGGGAACTGGCAGACACAGCAATAATAATCACATGATCACCAGGAGCTTCTTTTTTTCTAATGGTTTTAATGACATCATGACCATTTAATTCAGGCATGTAAATATCTAAAAAGATTAAATCAGGTTTCCAGCTTTCCCACATTTCTAAAGCCTGCTGACCATTTGAAGCTTCATTAGTAAGAAAACCCAAGATATCCAGAGTGTTGACAACAAATTTTCGATTATCTGCTGAATCATCAACAACCAGAACTTTGCTGGAATCACTATCTATTTGAGTTGTCTTATCACTTTGAGTTGTCGTATCATTTTGAGTTGTCGTATCACTGTTTGTTTGTAATAAACTCTGTGCAATATTAAAGAAATCAGGGCTTTTTTGAACATCATCAGGCCTGCTTTCATAGTCACTTTTTGAAATACTGTTTATCATTGAAAGCAGTTGATGTCCACAATGATGGATGGCTTCGATATAATTATGGTTTTCAGGTGAATAATCTTTTTTGTACATCATGAGTTGCGTATATCCCAAAATAGCATTTAATGGGGTTCGTAACTCATGGACAATTTTTCTGTCCTGGCTGTCTTTTTTTGATAAAAGTGATTTTTCTGGCTTATTATATAGCTGTCTCAAGTTATGATAATCCATCATGATTGTAAGACGAACCAATCGCCCAGTCCAGGGAATGGCTTGATCCTGTACAACAAACCATTTTTGGGTGACTGGATGTTGAAATTCTTTAATAACAGACGTTTTTGAATGATCCTTTTCATTTAATAATAGTTTGGAGTCTGTGCAGAATTTGCACGGTCCCTTTTGTTCAAATGGCATTGATTGCCAACATTTTTTTCCAACAGCATTGCCAATGATCTGCTTTAGTTTTTCATTGACAAATAACAGCTCATGGGTGTCAAAGTCTGTAACATAGATAAGGGCATTGAGGTGGTTCAATATACGCGCAGATTCATTATTTATTATTGGATTATCTTTTTTTCTTTTTTTCTTAATGGTCATGGGGGTTATTCCTTTTTATAGGTAGTCAAAAGAATTGTAACGTATCATATATATACTTGAAAAGCAAGCGTAAAAATTGTTCCCTGGTTCACCCTGGTTTTAGCGATAGTTGATACATTGTGTTTATCAAATATTTTTTTGACTATGAAAAGTCCTGAGCTGGTATGTAACGCCCTTTCAGGACTTGAATTTTAATGATGTCACCAAAGATCAGCCCCATTCCATAACAGGATCTGATTTCAATTTTGTAGCACAGCAAATATTCTGGATGTTTTTACTATTTTGTTACATTTAGTTTAAATACATCCTGGAATTAAGCGTACATCAAATCGTTTTTCCTTTTTTGAAGATAAAGCATAACGTTTATTGGCTTTATCCAGGAACTGGAAACTGATACTGAATCTTGCCACATTCAAGACAATATTTGAATTCAATATAATCTCCAGAACCAAGTTCTCCTCCGGGTGTTTCAACATAGCCTTCTAAACTTTGTTCGCTTGATTTCCACCAAAAACTGTCACTGCATTTCGCTTTAGCTCTCGCTATTCTCTGGCTTCTACATGTTTCATCAATACATATATTCATAATATTTCCCCTTCTATTTTTTTAGGTCGATATGATAAAATAATTATGTTGCCAAAAAATAGTATTCAACTTTGATCATTTTTTCTAAACACACCTACATATTTATTTTTTCCATATCGTCGTCGGTTTGAGCCCACGCTGGAGCGCGCTGGAGCGTGGAAACGAGAAACTGATAACTGACAACTTAAATACCAGATTCATCCAAATCAGTTGAGCCAATGTCACTTTGGTTGTGTTTAAGGTATTCCAGTCGGTTTAGGCCATTGATATAGGCTCTTGCGCTTGCAGTGAGAATATCTGGGTCAGCACCACGTCCAAGAGCAACAATGCCATTTTGCTGTAATCGGACAGTCACTTCACCCTGGGCATCAGTACCGCCTGAAATAGCACTGACAGTGAATCTGAGTAACTCAGTTTGTGTATCCGCGAGTTTGGCAATGGTATTATAAACCGCATCAATGGGGCCATTACCATAACCAGCACCTTTAACACTTCGGCCATTAATGAGCAATTTAACACTGGCCATTGGCATAACAGTTGTCCCACAGGTTACATGGAGGTATTCAAGGGCAAAGAGATCAGCAGTGCGGAGTACAACTTCGGTAACCAGAACTTCAAGGTCTTCATCAAGTACATATTTTTTCTTATCACAGAGGAGTTTGAATTTTTGAAAGAATGCTTGAAGTTCTTCATCGCTGAGATCATAGCCCATGTCTTTGAGGTGAGCGCGCAATGCATGACGTCCGGAATGCTTACCCAAAACCATTTGGTTTCGATTCAAGCCAACTGTTTCTGGTTTCATGATTTCATAGGTCATGGGATTTTTAAGTACGCCATCTTGATGAATACCAGCTTCATGAGCAAAAGCATTGGCGCCAACGATGGCTTTGTTGGGCTGAACCATCATGCCTGTGATTACACGAACCATCCTGCTGGTTGGAAATAAAAGACTGGTATCAATATTAGTATTTAAAGCAATGTCTTTCTGGCGGGTATGTAAGCACATGACCAGTTCTTCAAGTGATGCATTCCCTGCGCGTTCACCAATGCCATTAATCGTGACTTCTGCCTGCCTTGCGCCTGCCATGATTGCAGCAAGTGTATTTGCAGTTGCCAGCCCCAAATCATTGTGACAATGAACACTAATTGTGGCTTTATGAATATTGGGAGTATGTTCGTGAACATATTTCACAAGTTCACCAAACTCATGTGGTACAGCATAGCCAACAGTGTCTGGTAAATTAACTGTTGTCGCTCCAGCTTCAATGGCTGCTTCAAAGACCTGGCATAGGAAGTCTTTATCACTTCGGGAGCCATCTTCAGCAGAAAACTCAACCCGATCTGTATATGATTTTGCGCGTTTAACAGCCGCCACAGCTTTTTCAATCACCTGTTGGCGGGATAGCTTTAACTTATGAACCATGTGAATTTCCGAAGTTGCAATAAACGTGTGGATTTTGGGTTTTGCTGCATGTTGAACAGCCATCCAGGCACGATCAATATCTTCTTTTGTGGTTCTTGCCAAAGCTGCAATTTCCATTCTTTTTATTTTTCCAGCGATATGAGACACTGCCTCAAAATCTCCCTCAGAAGCAGCAGGAAAACCAGCTTCGAGAACATCCACACCCAATTTTTCCAATTGGAGTGCCAGCCGGATTTTTTCGTTGGTGTTCATACTTGCCCCAGGTGATTGTTCACCATCGCGCAATGTTGTGTCAAAAATCATGACATTTTCTTTCATGGTATATCTCCGCGAGTTATATTATTTGTTTTATTTAATTATTATCATTCAACTTAGGTTTTCATGGCACGAAATATGCCCTTGTACAGATTGACAATTTCATTAAAAAATCTTGGCGAGCCAAGAAGGCATATTTTATGCCATGAAAAACCTGAGTTGAATGATAATAATGCAACTGTTTTAAGCTGCTACAATATATATTATTGGTATTTGATGTTCAAGTGTTTTCTTTTTCACTACAGTCACAGTCAGTCAGGAATTTATCCAGTGTCCATATTGACGATCTTCCCTGAGAATATGATTAACAATCCATTCTTTAACAAAATCAATCAAATCTGCGCCTATTTCGATTTCCTCTGAAGAACATCGGTCTTGGAATGCTTTAATTTTATCAATCAAGTAGGCATGTTTCTTTTTATGCATTTCAAGGTCTGGATAATGCCTGGACTGCATCAATTCTTCTTCCTCCTGAAAATGAATTTCAGTATACCGAATGAGAAAATCCAGGGCATCCAAAAAAACTGATTTTTCGGGCTTAGCAGAAACAACATCATATAGATCATTGGCAGCTTTGAATAATTCTTTATGCTGATTATCCATTTCTTCAATATTCACACAATAGTCATCACGCCAAACAAAGACTGGAATATTGCTAAATTCAGGATGCAATATCAATTCTTTTCGCTTTTCATAGGTTTCAAGCAATTTAATACGAATTATGGGAATATCGGAAAGGATAGAGCCCCGAATAAAATAGATTTCAGTTTCTCCAATTGCTTTTGCATTCAACATATCCGGTACATTAAATAGAATACTTTCTTCACCAAAAAAATTACTTTCACCCAATGTTTCAAAAACGTTATCATCGAGATACCGATGAACTTTTCCTGATTTTACCAGGAAAATTCCTGAAAATTCACTTCTGGGAATTTCATCGCCATCGGAATAGGATTGGTATATCATCTCATTGGCCAATTTGTTTTGCATGGGATAGGAAATGGCTTCACCAAACAACCATGTCTTTTGCAAAAATTCTCTTTTTTCCTGCAATTGTTCTATACATGAATACAGACCATTTTTCTTAACAAAATTAAGATAAAGGTTTGTTGGCAGCCGCAGGGCCTGTACAAAACTTGAAGCACGATAGGTCTCATTGGATGGCACGCCAATCAATCCAGACATTTCACCAATAAGGGCACCAGCAGATAAAATGCTTGATGAATGGGCATCTGCGTAAATCATTTCTACATTACCCGATATTATTAAATATAAAGCCCTGGTTACAACGCCGCTTTTAATCAAAATGGATTGTGGATTAAATGTAATAACATCATTATTTAACAATATATATACTTGATGAAATGGGGCTTTTGGAAAATAGCTTCGTAAGAACTGATAAGCTGATCGAAATGAATAATCCTGAATTGCTGGAATTAAAACATCAGTCATGCCAAAAGGGGCCCCGGAGCCAATGGCTTTTTGACTGGTTGTCAGTTCATTGGATGTATGGGCCAAAATTAACTTTTCTGACATATCTTTCTTGAAATCTTCAGCCTTCCCATGAATCATACCACCGCCAATATCCAATTTTTTGATATTCACAGTACACAAATAGTCTTTTTTTACACTGTCAAAATTATCTTGTGAAATGCCATAAGCATTGGAATCTTCTGTAATCATTCCTTTTAAAACATCTAAGGATGCAATATCTGCAAAATGGCCATAACTAAGATAACCCTCTTCACAGATTGTACGAAATGTAAAAATACTAGTTTCCACAGGATGGGGTGATAAAACAGGCTTTACTTCCAGGCCATCGACATCGTTCCAACAGTCAAATTCTAAATTACGAACATCAAAATAGGCATAAAATTGTTCTTCATCCATAGACAGCAACGCACACATTTTTTTGATAACTGAATCACGAACCAAAGGGGTAGCATAATATTTCATTTTATTGTCAGTTCTCATCAATGTGGGAATACCACAAAAGTGATCATCATGAGAGTGGGTATGAAAAATGCCTTCAATTTCATTAACCCCAATGCCCAGGCGATTCAAGATATAGAGCATGTTGGGACCAGCATCAATTAAATAGATTCTGCCTTGAAACATGAGAATACTGGACATCGTGGGACGATTTGTATCCCAGCCATCACCTTCACCCGAGTGAATAATACCAAAGTATTCTCGTTTTATATTGTAATGTCCCAATGGATAGGGAGATTCGTATGTAGAGCTACTTGGCATATTTAAATCAATTGTAACATAGTCATCACCATAAGAAATTTCAAAAATATTGATACGAACCCGCTTGATATGGATATTATTTTTGATTTCCACAGGTTCTTTGGCGATGACAACGCTATCAAGCAAATCTTCAGTAGGACGAATGTTTCCAAAAGCAAATTTCATTTTCATCCGCATCAAATCATGAGCAATTTCAGAGGATACACCGGATTCGATGATTTCTTCATGAGAGATCAAGCCATAATTTCCTCTATAAATGTACTCCATTTGTGATTGAACCTGTGCTTTAGAGCCAATAATCATAGGTTTTTCGCCAGTATTATTGGGATGCCCCGGCAGAATCATTCCCTGTCTGTATAGCATTTGCAAAACAGGAAATTCTGCCAAATTGGAAAAATCACCATTTTGTACCAAAACATCAGACAGTAAAATAATATTGGGTCCGGTCTCAAATAGAATACCATCTTTTTCTGTTTTAACAATAAATCCTCTACGCATCAAATGTTTGACAATATCAGCGGGACAGCCGCACAATATACAAACACCAGCATCTTTGATTTCAACCCAGTAAACGCCAGTAGTTACCTGGATTTTTTTTATTTTTGACATTCTTTGTCTCCCTATTTTATTGTAATTATTTATATATATTAATTCTGACAATGAAGCAAATTGTATACCAATAATAAACTATGGGCATCCTTCATATGAGCGTCTTACAGCAGAAATAATGCACCAATTTTTCAAAACATAAAACCTTATTTTTCAATGGTTCAATGTTGCAAAAATTTACGCTGATGGCTATAGCAGCGTATGAATTTAGCCGGTTTTTGCCGGACGAAGCATGCTACTAGAAAAAGGTTCGCATTACAGACGCAAACAGAAAAATTGGTCATCCTTCATATTCCATCCAGTGAACACTTTTTCGAATACAATTTGTCTTATGTAGAGACGCACGGCTGTGCGTCTCCAAGCAGAGAAAGGGCAAACCTTTTTTAGCTCTTAATTTCAAGGGATTGAGAGCCCTTAAGTTTCTTGAAGATCGACCACGCAATCACAGTTTTAGAAAAAGTGCTAACTATTTTTCAACAAATATAAAGGATGCCTATTCATGAGCCTTCCTATGCGCATTTACTTAAACATCTGCTGTAGCCAGATATTGTCTAAAATGATCAAAATTATTATAAGAAAATGAAGCTGCAAAAAGCGATTTTAGGTAATCAAAATCTTTTATTGCATATATTGCATTTACGATATCAG
>Ga0272440_1001311_pt1 | contig 20567 bp, 17 predicted proteins | sample SSMMMBAug17_FD_192440 | JGI IMG/M metagenome (GOLD analysis project Ga0272440, IMG submission 192440) | Marine sediment archaeal communities from Little Sippewissett salt marsh, Falmouth, MA, United States - SSM-MMB-Aug17 | ecosystem: Environmental > Aquatic > Marine > Wetlands > Sediment ...
TATATCTTGCCATGTCTTCATTTAAAACAGGTATGGGGATACCCAAACCCACTGCTAAAGAACATCCATATCCCAATATTGAAATGCCAACCAACCATCGTGCATCCATTTGTTTGAGATCGCCCATTACAAAAAGTGTTCCAGCGGGTTGCATGGGAGTATCGTTGGTTGCTCTTTTGACATCTGTGTTGTGCTGTGTGCCATAAAAAGTAACATACCCTACACCGCCTCCCAAAAAAATTCGTGTGCCGATGCCAATGGTCTTGAACAATGGATCATTAAGAAGTGGGCTGAGTTCACCGGCTGAACAAAAGTTTGCATTTCCCATGTTGGGTTTTAAAACACCCAGATACGTGTATATGGTTCGTTTGCCGGTATTGATTGCACAATTGTAGTTTTGATAGGCATTTCTTGGATTGGTCAATGTTGCCATTGGCAGATCATTAAGACTGACCTTACGTTCAATGGATCGATTGGGATAACAATCTGTTCCATACCCTTTTGCCTGTAAGGTAATGCGTTTTCCTTCAAGTAAATTTTGAATAACATGTCCGCCGCCATAATTGAATTCACCCGGATAGGCTTTATTAAGGGGGTCGTCTCTGCAGGGCTCTGTTGCACCCAGATAACAGTCTACAGCAGCAATACCACCATATGCCGGCACATTGTTCAAAAGAACTTCTGAGGCCTTAATTGGTGGCTGAGAATGGCCAAAGTTGATAAAAACCCCTGATGAACACATGGGTGCAAATGTGCCTGTTGTGACAATGTCAACATCGTGTGCCGCATCGACCGGACCATTGTCTTTTACAATACCGATCATTTCTTCAGCTGTGACAACAACAACATTCCCTTTTTTTATTTTTGCATTGATTTCATCATAGGTTTTTTGAATTTTGTATTTTTTCATTTAATTTCTCTTCAGCAACCATTCTGATATACGTCGAACAGAGGATGTCTGGTCTGAGTATGACTGGTCACTTTATTACAAACCACTTTCGATCAAATTTTTTGCAGATTCAATTTTATCCAAAATATTATATTTAATCCAGTTTCTGTCCCACCATTCCAATGGATTGGTAAATATGCCTTTCACGAGAACACTAAAATGGAGATGATCACCGCCTGCAAGACCGGTCGTTCCGGTATGTCCAATTAACTTACCCTTTCTAACTTCATTGCCAGTTTCAACGAGAATTCGGTTTAAATGAGAATACAGCGAAAATAGACCAAATCCATGATCAATAATTACACATCGACCAAATATGCCAACACGATCGGCAAATACAACAACACCATCATTGGCAGCAGGCACAGGTGAATTATAGGTGGAGGCCAGATCTATACCGAGATGTACCTGATGATCGACAACTTTGCTTTGATAATGATATGTTCGTCTATCCCCAAAACCCGCACGTGTTGCTGATTTGGGTAATCTAAGAAATGTATCTTTCCAAAATAAGACATTTTTAGATTCCTGGCAAATTGATTGGATCGTTTTAACATTGGATGTACGTTCTTTTTGGTTGACCTTTAAAAATTGATCAATCAGTGCATCATCAGATTCAAAATTTCTTGCGAATTCAGGCATTTTCTTTCTTAAAAACCGGTCGGTTATTCGAATTATGTCACGTTTGAAGCTTTTTTTACGAATATTGTATGTCAGTGGTGAACGTCCCTGATTATGCGCTTGATCTTCAGCCTGAACATATATTTCAGTGCCTGGTTCTTGCTCATACGAAACTGCCAAAAAAGCGGCATACACCAATTGATCCTGAAATAAACCGCTCATCCCAGGAAAAAAATTGTTTCCGACTTTAACGCCATTTATTGTTTCAGGCTCTGACACCCTATAAATAACGAGTCCTGCGCCACCTTGATTAAAATGATGTTTTCTGGACATGATTTCAATTTTTGGATAGGTCGTATCTATAATGATTTCTTTTTCGAGATATGCATTATTTCCCTGAAAGTAATTTCGCCATGAACAATCCCATACAGCAATTCTTAAGGTACCATTGCCATCTGGAAAAAAGTGCCTTTTTGGGTCCAATGTAAATTCGAATCTGTGACTGTTATCCGAGCTTTTACCTTTCCATAAATCAACAGAAAAAGTTTTTTCATAAAAAACTGTTTCTTTTTCATTCAATCGAAAACCCACCCATATTTTTCGAAGGCCGGTTTTTTGATCGGACACCTCTATGGATATTTGGGTATTCATGCCACAAAATTTCGGACAATCCAAAAGCTTTATTGAAGGCGGTTCTCCTTCAATCCTGATGGACATTGCCCATGCACAAGAACAAAAAATAAGCAGGCATAATAATAAAACAAACCTTGTTTTTAATTTTTTTAACCTGGATTCCTTTTTTCGCATAAATCGTTTAGATTGAAAACTCATTTGTATTCACAACATATTGTATTTTTTGCAATTAATTGCAATGATTATTCTTGATTACCAATAGATTATTATTAAGTTTTGGCTTAGCTATTGATAACAATGCATAAGCCAAAATAATCTGTATATCATAACAGTTTGTTGATGCGTTATCAAGGATGTTTTTTGTTTCCTGGCTTTTATATATTTTGATGGGTAAATAAATAAAAAGTCAAAGGCTTAAAAAAAAAATTTTCCTTTCAAAAAGGATGCCGTTTTGATAACATTAACTAAAATTTTTTCATAAAAACACGATAATTAATTAAACACTAATGGAGGCAACATGTCTCATGTCGTTGGAAAAGATAATTGGGCAATGGGCAATGGCAACCCGCTAGTATTTATTGGCGGCCCCTGTGTTCTGGAAGATGAAACGATTGCAATGGAGATTGCCACCTTTTTGAAAGAATTAACACAACGTTTGGGCATACCATTTATATTCAAGGCATCTTTTGATAAGGCCAACCGAACGTCAATCCAATCCTTTCGTGGACCGGGCCTGCAAAAAGGATTGAAAATTCTGGATCAGGTAAAATCTCGACTGAATGTACCCATTGTGTCTGATATTCATGAAATCTCTCAGGTATCACGGGTATCCGATGTTTTGGACATTATACAAGTTCCGGCTTTTCTTTGTCGACAAACTGATTTGCTCCAGGCAGTGGCAAGAACAAAAGCCTGTATCAATATTAAGAAGGGTCAATTTTTAGCGCCCTGGGATATGAAACAGGTTGTCAATAAAATAACTGAAAGTGGCAATTCAAATATTCTATTGACCGAACGTGGGACATGTTTTGGCTATAACAATCTTGTTGTCGATATGCGAAGTTTGCAAATAATGAAAAATTTGGGATACCCTGTTATTTTTGATGCCACTCATAGTGTTCAATTGCCTGGCGGCTCTGGAAGTTGTTCCGGCGGTCAACGTGAATTTGTACCTGTTTTAGCTCGGGCTGCTGTGGCTGCTGGCGTTGATGCTGTTTTTATGGAAGTTTATCCTGACCCGGAAAATGCAAAATGTGATGGCCCAAACTCAGTGTATTTGGAACATCTCGAATTAATGCTTACGCAAATGATGGCAATTGATAAAATTGTTCGATCATAAAACTGAGATTGAGGTGTTATGTGGCGATTTCCGGTTAAAATTTTTTTAATAGTGGTCATCGTTTTTGTTGTCGGTGGCATTGTTTTGATCTTAACCAGTTATCGTTATTTGCTTAAACCTGAAAGTCTGGTCAAGTCAACAATTGAATCTCATGTAGATATTGGTTTGAAATCAGTTCACCATGTTGCATTAAAAGAGGGGAAAAAATTATGGGATCTGAAAACAGAATCTGTACAACGAATCAATGCGCAAAATTATGTATCCCCATTGACATTGACATTATATCCCAACGCAGGCAGTCCCATTGCTCTAAAAGCCAGACAAGGCATAGTGAAAGACAACAAAGATATTGAAATATCCGGAAATATTGTTATAAGACAACCTCCCTGGCAATTTGTTTGTCATTCACTTTCATATTCATACACCCGACATGAAATTGTTGGACAAGAAAATATTGCAATAACTGGCCAGGGCGTGACAATTACAGCAAACGCCATGTATTATGACTTAAGTTGCGGTCAACTGACAATTGAGGATTCTGTTTCACTCACTGTAACAGAGCCGACAGCTTTAGAAACAGGGAATTATAAATGATATTTGTCAATATTCGTACATACCAATTATATATATCAGTCATGTGCTGTCTGGTTGCTGTATATAGTGTGGGACGAGCAGAAACGCATGATACACAACAACCTGTGCATATTCAAGCTGATAAGATGTTGGCATCACCCAAAAATCAGTTTATTATATTTCAAGGAAATGTAAAGGTTACACAGGAAAATATTCAACTGAATGCCGATACACTTGATGTCTACCTGATTTCATCAGTGAATACTGTTAATATTACAAAAGAATCAGTTCAAAAGATCAATGCAAAGGGACATGTCAGAATTCATTGGAAAGAATATCGAATTGAAGCTGATAGCGCTATATATTTTCCGCCAAAAAATCAACTGGTGATATCTGGAAATATGGCGCGTTTGTATCAGGGAAAAAATAACATTGCCGGTTCCACTATTATATTGGATTTAACAACTGATCAGATTGAGATATCCAGTAAAAAAGGAGAACAGGTTGAGGCAAATTATGAATTTTCAGATCAGGACTACAAACAATTGAAACGTCAATAATGAAATCCATAATCAATTTATCGAATGATTATAATTTAGTATTGTTTTTTTTGATAAATCCATATAGAATGGTTGCAATAAATGGCCACATTATCTGTTCAAAATTTAACAAAAGTTTATCATGGAAAGCCAACAGTAAATTCTGTCAGTCTATCTCTTGATGATGGTGAAGTGGTTGGTTTACTAGGTCCCAATGGCGCCGGAAAAACCACCACCTTTTATATGACAGTCGGTTTAATTCGTCCGACTGGCGGTTATGTATATGTCAATGACGAAGATATTACAAAAGCACCAATGTATATTCGATCTAGAAAAGGCCTGGGATACTTACCGCAGGAAGCTTCTGTTTTTCGAAAATTAAGCGTTGAAGAAAACATATTGGCCATATTGGAAACAATGGGACTGTCCAGAGATGAACAACTCAAACGCACTGATAATTTACTCAAAGAACTTGGAATAACCCATATTCGGAAAAATAAAGGCTATATGCTATCCGGTGGTGAAAGACGTCGATTGGAAATTTCACGTGCATTGGCAACCAATCCTTTGTTTATTTTACTTGACGAACCATTTGCAGGTGTAGATCCACTGGCAGTTGTTGATATACAAAATATTATCAAACAATTATCAACGCGAGGGATTGGTATTCTTATTTCTGACCACAATGTTCGCGAAACTTTGGGTGTGTGTAACCGTGCATATATCCTTTCACAAGGAAAAATTATTGAATCTGGATCTCCTGAACATATTGCATCTAGTGAAATAGCTCGTAAAATATATCTAGGAGATTCTTTTCGACTCTAATAACATAACAATTTGTTTAATTAATTATTAAATGAAATAAAAAAAAAGAAGTTTTAATATGGCATTGGAACTCCAACAGCAACTCCGCCTGACGCAACAATTGATCATGACACCACAATTGCAGATGGCGATTAAATTATTGCAACTTTCCCGACTTGAATTAATGGAAATGATTTTTCAAGAAATGGAGGAAAATCCCACCATTGATGAAGTGACCGATATTTCCACGGGAGAGGCAGATGATGAAAGGCCCGATGTATCGGTTGAGGAAGTCAAAGAAGTGACTGTTGAAGACAACCTCCAACATGAAATAGACTGGAATAATTATATTGACGAATACAGTTCATCGGGTAATATCAGCTATGAACCTGAAGAAAAAGACACACCGCAATACGAAACATTTGTCTCCAAACGCAAGTCATTGGATGAACACATTTTATGGCAATTGTTAATGACATTCCCTTCAAAGGAAGAAGAGTCCATTGGCAGTTTGATAGTTGGTAATATTGATAGCAATGGCTTTTTGACCTCGACCCCTGAAGAAATCTCTGAAACGAGCGGTTATCCTGTTGAAAATGTTAATAAAGTTCTCGTACTGATGCAAACATTTGATCCCATTGGTGTTTGCGCCAGAAATCTTGAGGAATGTCTTTTGATTCAAGCAAAACATTTGGGTTTAAATAATTCAATTGTCACAGATATTATCACCAATCATTTGACACATCTTCAAAACAAAAATTATAATGCAATTTGCCGGGCATTGAAAAAAGATCTTAAGGATATCATCCTGGCTGCGGATGTTATCAGGAGTCTTGAGCCCAGGCCTTGTCATCAGTTTAACAATGAAGAATCGCAATATATCAGTCCGGACATTTTTGTGTATAAGGAAGGTGATGAATTTGTGATTGTCCAAAATGATGATGGCATGCCACGATTGAAAGTCAGTCCTTTTTATCGTGATGCGCTCAGGCAAGACAGCCATGTGTCTGGAAATGCCAAAAATTATATTCAGGAAAAATTGCGATCGGCAACATGGCTCATCAAGAGCATACACCAAAGACAGCGAACCATTTACAAAGTTATGGAAAGTATCGTGCGATTTCAAAGGGAATTCTTTGAAAAAGGCATTGCATATTTAAAACCTATGGTTTTGCGTGATGTTGCTGAAGATATTGATATGCATGAATCCACAATCAGCCGTGTCACAACAAATAAATATGTTCATACGCCGCAAGGAATATTTGAGCTAAAATATTTTTTCAATAGTTCTATCAAAAGAGTTTATGGCGAGGCAATTGCATCTGCTACAGTGAAAGAACGTATTCGACAAATCATTCAAAACGAGGATAAAAAGAAACCATACAGCGATGATAAAATTGCACAAATTCTTAAACAATCCAATATTGAAATCGCAAGACGAACTGTGGCCAAATATCGCGAAATGCTCGGTGTTTTGCCATCAAGTAAACGAAAACAATTATAAAAAGGAGATTGAAATATGCAAACATCTGTTACATTCAAAAATTTGAAAGCTTCCGATGATTTAAAAGATTATATCGGTTCAAAATTGGATCGTTTTGATCGCTATCTGGATAATCCGGCTGAGGCCAATGTTGTTTTTTCCATAGAAAAATTTAGACATATTGTTGAAGTATCAATTATTGGTGATCGCTTGAATATTAATGGTCGAGAAGAGCAGGAAGATATGTATTCCGCCATTGATATTGTTCTTGACAAATTGGAAAAGCAGATTAAAAAGAGTAAGGGAAAACAAAAAAAACGTAGAAATAAAAATCAGGACAAAATGGACATGTCTGTGTTACCATCAGAAGTTCCTGATTTTGATACTGAACCACAAGTAGAAATGATCGATATAGAATTTAAGCCAATGAGTGTTGATGAAGCTGTTGAACAAATGAAAATTATTGACAATGCATTTCTTGTTTTTACAAATGCCAAAACAGAGCGGGTGAATGTTCTGTATCGTAAAAATGATGGAAATTATGGATTGATTCAACCGATGAGTTCTTAAAACGACAATCTTTGGATAGCGCATGACGATATCCAAAGATTTAATTCATATTTTTCACTCAAAAAGAGAGGTTTTCTAATGAGAATCGTTGATGTGTTAGATAAAAAAGCGATTAATCCAGACCTGAAATCCACTGATAAAGAGGGTGTGCTAAAGGAATTATCTTTACCCATTTCAGAATTGGTCAACGTTACACAAGAAGAACTGATAAAAGTTTTAATTGAAAGAGAGCGTTTGGGCAGCACTGGCATTGGCAATGGGATTGGAATCCCTCATGGCAAAATGAAAAATTTGGATAAACTGGCCTTATCTCTCGGAATAAGTCGGCATGGTATTGATTTCGATTCTATTGATGGCCGTCCAACGCACATATTTTTTCTGCTTATCACACCAGAAAAGTCTACAGGGATTCATTTGAAATTGTTGGCACATATTTCTAGAATTTTAAGAAATGAAATGTTTAAACAAAAACTGATCAAAGCACATACTGCTGATGAATTATATGATATTATCGCTGATGTTGATGAATCGTTATAATCAGGATCTTGATCAAAATAATTGTCAGGTGCAATTCTTTTGCGAGATTTTTAGTTGATAAAGCGAGGAAACATGACACAATAATTTACTATTTTTATTTATTGTGTGCAGCTTTGAAGGTTATCACCATAAAAAAAGTATAATCCCGCCTTTATTATGTAAAGCCTCGTTACATGACGAATCAACAAAATTAAATCATGGAAAGGGAATAAGATATTGCGGAAATAACTGGATTAATCTATTTGTATTGCATGAGTTCATCATGTTTTAACTTGACCAGAAAACTAATAATGTGTACAATTCAAATTTATATTTATCGCAAAACCCATAAAATGAAGACATAAATAAATGAATCAAGATAAATTACAAACAGAATTTGCACCACCGGAACGTTGCCCATTCGAAGTAATCAAAAATCAGGTGGAACAATTCTTGAGATATGATTTATCCTGTCCTGCAGTTCAGGTACTGATGAATACCACACCAGATTTTCTATTGGTACTGAATGACAAACGTCAGGTCATTTATTGCAACGACAATTTTCTTACATTTTCTGGCTTTCAATCAAAAGACAACGTTTATGGCAATCGGCCTGGAGAATTGTTAAACTGTATTCATTCATCACTGAATGAGGCAGGATGCGGTACGACAAGGTTTTGTAAAAAATGTGGTGCTGTAATTGCCATTTTAAATGGGATATCCGGCAACAAGGATATTCAGGAATGCCGCATTATTCAAAGAGATAGTGGAAAAGCATTTGTCTTTCGTGTATATACTTCGTATTTAAAATCAATTAATGAAGATTTCTGTATCATGGCCATTTCTGACATCAGCCATGAAAAACGTCGGAGATCTTTGGAGCGAATATTCTTTCATGATATCATGAATTCGCTTACCAGTCTGAAAGGATGTATCGCGTTACTTGAAGATGCCGAACCTAAATCACATGAAAATCTTACATCCCTGTTGGAAAATATTTCTGTCAAGATTATTGATGATATCGAAGCCCAAAGAGAACTTACTGCGGCTGAAAATGATGAGTTAAAAATTGTTTGGACAGAATTAGGCGCTTTAAACCTTCTCAAAAATCTCAAAGATATATGTGAAAAGAATCCTGTCGCCAATAATAAATCTATTGATATCGATCCAGCCACAATTGATATCAAATTTACAACTGATCGCCTTATTCTTTCCCGCGTGATTATCAATATGATAAAAAATGCATTGGAAGCGACTCCAGAACATGGCGTAGTTAACATTGGTTGTCAACATCAGAATCAGACAATTGCGTTTTGGGTACAAAATTCAACATTTATTCCAGAAGATGTTCAGCTTCAAATTTTCCAGCGTTCATTTTCAACAAAGGGATCAAATAGAGGCCAAGGAACCTATAGTATCAGGCTATTAACCGAAAGGTACTTACAAGGCAGGGTTTCTTTTGAATCGAACGAGTCCTTTGGGACCATTTTTCAAGTTTTTTTGCCATTGAATATTAATCAATTTAAGAAAGAGGACAAAAATCATGGATAAAAAAATTACAGTTATTGGTGCAGGCAATGTTGGTGCTACCGCTGCTCAACGCGTAGCAGAAAAAGAGCTTGCTGATGTTGTATTGATTGACATTGTAGAGGGCATTCCTCAGGGTAAAACTTTGGATTTGGCTGAAGCGGCGCCAATCGAACTTTATAATTCGAAGATAACAGGCTCGCAACAATATGAAGATACTGCTAATTCCGATGTGGTCATTATTACAGCCGGCTTACCCCGAAAACCGGGTATGAGCAGGGATGATCTTTTAACAACCAATGCCAGAATTGTCAAACAGGTTACACGTGAAATTGTTAAGTATTCACCAGATACCATTCTGATCATTGTAAGCAATCCGCTTGATGCCATGTGTCATGTTGCATATGATGTCAGTGGTTTTCCGCCCAATCGTGTTATTGGCATGGCAGGTGTTTTGGATTCTGCAAGACTCAGAACGTTTATTGCCATGGAACTAAATGTATCAGTCAGTAATGTCCATGCATGTGTTTTGGGTGGTCATGGCGATACGATGGTTCCTTTACCACGATATTCAACTGTTGCCGGTATCCCAATTCCAGATTTATTGTCTGAAGAACGAATTAAAGCCCTTGTGGATCGAACAAGAAAAGGTGGCGCAGAAATTGTTGGCCTGTTAAAAACAGGCAGTGCATATTATGCACCATCAGCAGCAGCGGTGGAAATGGCAGAGGCCATTATTAAAGATCAGAACAAAATTTTGCCTTGTGCGGCATATCTCAAGGGGGAATATGGTATTCATGATTTATTCATTGGTGTACCTGTAAAATTGGGTAAATCAGGAATCAATCAGATCATTGATCTGAAACTTACGAATGATGAAAGCCAGGCATTGGCAACATCAGCGCAGGCGGTTCAAAATCTTGTTGATACGTTGAAAACGTTAAATTATTAATTATAGGTTTTTTGTCATATAGAGACGTAGCATGCTACGTCTCTATATGATCTTATTTATATTTTACGACCAAGATAAATTGAAGATGTTAAGGACTTCTCGGAAAATAAGTTCCCCATTTAATATATTGAATTCCTATTTTTGAACCTGGATTACGCTGAAGAAGATGAATAATATGAATTAAAAGTGTTTGATTTCATCTTATTCATCTTCTTCAGCGTAATCCAGGTTCAAAATGAATAGAATTGACTCTTTCAGAAATGAGGAACTTATTTTCAGTGATTTCCTAAGTTTATAAACATTCCTAAATAAAGAAAAGAATATGAGATATACTTCCCAACTCGGATATGTTGAACTGAAGCAAATGGGTACGTGATTCTCAGAACTTTTTTAAGGCAATAATTCTATGATGGAAATTCGTTTTCATGGACGCGGTGGACAGGGTACAGTTGTGGCATCAGTCATACTGGCCAGAGCATTGTTCAAGAATGGTTATAATGTTCAAACATTTCCTTCTTTTGGTGTAGAACGTCGCGGCGCACCTGTAGAGGCTTATCTCAGGCTTGATCAAGATACTATTTCTGTGCGCAGCAATGTTTACACGCCTGATCATATCCTTGTACAGGATAGAAAATTATTTGAAACTGCCCCTGTCATGAATGGGTTGAAACCAAATGGTTGGATTATTCTCAATGCACCGGACTTATTTGAAATACCTTCGATATGTATGGGGTATCCAGTTGCACGTATTGATGCCGCACAAATTGCACGAAAACATGGTCTGGGAACACAAACTCATCCGATTATTAACACAGCAATGGTTGGCGCTTTTGCCCGAACGTTGAAAATGCCATCTATTGATTCATTGATTGAGGCGATTCATGATGAGATCCCTGTAAAAACGTCTGCAAATATTGCGGCAGCGGAAGAGGCTTTTGAATTGGTGTCTTTAACATACTAGAAGTATCTGTCGCTTTTACATGTTTACTGATGAGGACGCCCACTTCCATCAATAACATTATTACAACCTGGAGCACGTTATGACTTTTGATCCAAAAATTCCCACCGCACGCCTGGACAAGATTATGCCATCCCCACCTTATTATTTAATGGGGCAAGATTTATTATGTACAGATCGCGATCATGAAATTTTTATCAAGAAAATTTTTTCAATCAAACCGGAAAAAAGACGCGGTGCTGTTATACTTGCACCAGGTATTGCAACCAATGGCAATTTGTATCGCATTGATACTGATGGTAATTGCTTGATGTTGAACCATAACATGTCCTTTGCCAACTTGTTGGCATCAGAAGGATTTGAGGTATATATTTATCATCCACGCTATACAGAACGTGTTTATAATCGTTATGTCACCCGATATTGCAAAAACAGTATTTTTTATGACCAGATATATAAAGCGCCATCAGAATTAACTTTTCTTGAACTGGCGAATGCCGAACTGCCACAATTAATACAATTTGTAGTTAACCATAGTGGCTGTGAACAGATTTCATGGATTGGTTATTCTCTTGGCGGGATGTTAATCTACGCATATTGTATGGAAAATGACGATCCATATATCAGAAATATCATTACAATAGGTAGCCCGATAACGTTCAACCAATTATTCATTCGTGTCATTCCATATATGAATTGGGCGTCAAAAGCATTGGGTCTTGAAGAAAAATCTTTTTTAGGCGCCTTATCTGAAAATCTGGTGCCATTGACCCGAATGATCCGGAATTTACCGGAATGGCTGGTTCGATTTAATATTCTGGCGCCCTTTTTATTCAATCCTTTTAATATCAATGGTGCAACAGTAAAAACTTTATTGGGAAAAATCATTGAGCCTATTCCAGCTTCTCTGGAAAACTGTTTTTCAGGATTTATCGAAAAAGGGTATCCCTCAGCACAAAACTATGCATATCATTATTTAAAATCCCTTCGACAATTACAAAAACAAGACAAAAAGTTTTTATTTTTTTATGGTCCCTACGATGTCCTCGCTCCTCCGGATAGCGTATTTTTAGCGCATGAAATTATCAGCCCGGAATCTCCAAATCTCATCAAAGTACCTTCAGCCGGTCATCTTGATTTAATTGTTGGGCTAAACTCGAGACACTATTTGTGGTTGCCAATTGTGGAATGGCTTAAAGATTTTGCAGTGATATAAATTATCGAATCTTGAGTGTGCTTAATGATAACATGGCCAGAATCATTGAAATAATCCAGAATCTGACAATAACTTTTGGTTCCGGCCAACCTTTCAGTTCAAAATGATGATGAATTGGCGCCATTTTGAAAATTCGCCTGCCATTGGTCATTTTAAAGAATCCGACTTGCAAAATGACTGACAGCGTTTCCATGACAAATAATCCACCCACGATCACCAATAATATTTCTTGTTTTGTGATAACTGCCACTGTACCAAGAACTGCCCCCAATGGCAATGAGCCGACATCTCCCATAAAAATTTGAGCCGGATACGTATTGTACCATAAAAACCCTAGCCCTGCGCCAACCAGAGCGCCCAATACCACAGCAGTTTCTCCACAACCTGCAACGTAATTGATCTGAAGATATTCTGCAATTCTCACATGTCCGGCAACATAAGCAAATATGATATAGGTAACTGCCGCTATTGTTACAGGTCCAATGGCCAGTCCATCAAGACCATCAGTCAGATTGACAGCATTGGATGTGCCTACGATAACAAATATAGCAAATATTATATAAAATTGTCCCAAATCAGGAGATAGATGTTTGATAAAAGGAATTGTAACACGTGTATTAAATGATGGATTCCAGTAAATTAACATTGATGCAAAAAATGCTATGCCCATTTGGAGAATAAATTTTCTTCGTGCTGTCAATCCCAGGTTTTGACGTTTGGTGACTTTCATATAATCATCCAAAAAACCAATTGCACCATACCCCATCAACACCATCAATATTATCCAGATGTAACTGTTTGATAAATTCCCCCACAATAGTGTCGAAAGCACTACTGAAAACAAAATTAGCACACCTCCCATCGTTGGTGTTCCAGACTTTGAGAAGTGAGACTCTGGCCCATCCTTCTGAATGTACTGTCCAATTTGTAATTGGCTCAACTTTCGAATAACATACGGCCCCAAAAAGAAGCAAATAATCATGGCTGTTATTGTTGCATATATCGTTCTAAATGTAATATATCGAAATACATTAAAAACTGAAAAATATTTATGTAATGGATATAGTAAATGATAAAGCATCTTAATTTCCTTATATTAAAAACTTTCTACGCAATCATTTCAATAAGCTGTTCCATTTTCATAGCCCGAGATCCCTTAACCAGTACCCAATCTCCTGGTTTCAAACGTTTTAATAGAGTTCTGGCAATATCTTTATGTGAACCTGTGCAGATAGCCTTTTTATCAAATCCAGCTTCAATTGCCCCCTTTTGTACATATGAATCAAAATTTCCTGTCACAAAAATGCCGCTCAGCCCCGATTTTGCGGCATGCGAACCAATTTCTTTGTGATATCGTTCAGTTTCAGTGCCCAATTCATACATATCTCCGCACACAAAATAGGCGTTATTGTCAGTCGAAAGCTGTTTCAGGTTGTCGATAGCAGCACGCATAGATGCCGGATTGGCATTATAGGTGTCATCAATGATATGAAAACCATCAGGGTGATGTCGAATAAAGGATCTTCCCTTTATGGGTACATAAGACGCCAATGCTGTTTTGATAGATTCCAGGGGGATTTTTGCATAATAGCCCACAGCGGCAGCAGCCAACGCATTGGAAATCATGAATTTTCCAGGAGCCGGTAGCTGAACAGTAATGCAGCCATCAGGGGTTTTTAGTTCAAACTTGCATCCATTCATAGATTCAAGAATAGCGGTTGCCGATATTTGAGCATTAGAATTCATACCATATGTCAACACTGCACATTTACAGTGATCACGATACGACAAAACCAATGGATCATCGGCATTCAGTATGGCGATATCCTTCCTCTCAAGATGCGCGATTAACTCGCCTTTGGCCTTGCGAACACCTTCAATGGAATCAACGCCTTCAAGATGTCCAGGCCCAATGTTTGTAACAATACCAACATCTGGCTGGCAAATATCGGCAAGATATGCAATTTCGCCCAGATGATTCATCCCCATTTCAACAACTGCCCATTGGTGATCCAATTGAATCTGAAACAGCGTTTTTGGAACACCGATATGATTATTGAAATTGCCACAGGTTTTTATTGTATTGTAAGTCGTGGCAAGCACAGAGGCAGTAAGTTCTTTTACAGAGGTTTTTCCATTTGTACCTGTAATACCAACAACTGATCCCCCCCAATGAATACGTTGATAACGTCCCAAATCGCCCAAGGCTTTCGTTGTGTCTGATACAGAAATACAAAGTAAATTTTTGTTTTTCCATAACTGGATTTGCGATTGTGAAACTTTGTCCTGCTGAATCAATACGCCACGAATGGGTTGCTTTGCAATATTTGAAATAAAATCATGGCTGTCAAAACGCTCTCCAACAATTGCAACAAATAATGAATGTTCGTTAACCGATCTCGAATCAATTGATATATTGTCAAAGGCGTGTTCTGATGTTCCAAAAAGATGTTGGCCGTTCACTGCATCAAGAATATCAGGAACAGTCCATTTAAAGGATTGCTTTTTCATTTGATATTTGTTTAGGGGCATGCGGTGCCCATTTTTTTTTGGCGCTTTGCCAGTTAATAAAGCTTGATAAAAACTCATCTTTTATCATTATCTGAATCAAGATGCAATCCTTGATTCAAGAAATTTACAAATAAATTTGACAATTATATCGTAGGGGTGTATAGAATCTCGCATTTGAAATGGAGACATTTTTCAACAAACACACGCCATTTGAACAAAAACAGTACGCCTGTAAACATCATCAATATGAATAATTTTTCAAATGAGCTGTATTTAATTAAATAAAGAGAGATACTATCATGCCGATGTTTAACCCAATACAAAACATAAAAGTCGGACGCAATGAACCCTGTCCATGTGGAAGTGGCAAAAAATTTAAAAAATGCTGTATGGGCAAGAAAGTTCAGGGACCAATTTTTATATCAAAGCCACCTCCCCCTGAAAATACTCTGGCAAAAAAATATTTAAAGAAACACAATATCTATCTTAAATCCGCCCGGCATGTAGAGCATATTAGAAGAGCTGGAAAGCTCGTACTTGAAACGCTTGATTTGGTAGAATCCAAACTGGTGGAAGGTATCACGACAGAGGAAATCAACACGATTGTCCATGAATTTACACTTAAAAACAATGCAAAACCGGCCCCGCTTAATTACAATGGCTATCCCAAGAGTACCTGTGTGTCAATAGATAACGAGGTTTGCCATGGCGTGCCAGGCAAACGTGTTATTGAATCGGGTAGTATTGTAAATATAGATATAACCTCCATACTCAATGGATATGTCGCTGATGCCAACAAAACATTTTTTGTTGGCGAACCTTCAGAAGATGCTAAAAAAATTGTTTCAGTTGCTGAAACATGTATGCGTCGCGGTATTAACAAGGTTAAACCCGGCGCGACTCTTGGGGATATTGGCTGGGCTATTCAGCAATATGCTGAAGAAAAAAAATGCTCAGTCGTTGAAGCATATACAGGTCATGGCGTTGGTTTTGCCTTTCATGAATATCCACATGTTGCGCATTTTGGAAAAAAGGGTGAAGGTATCAAGTTGATTCCTGGTATGGTGTTTACCATTGAACCAATGATCAATCTTGGCAAAAAGGACGTAGAAGTTTCAAAAATTGATAAATGGACTGCTGTTACCAAAGATAAGTCCCTTTCAGCACAATTTGAACAAACAATTCTTGTAACAGAAAATGGCTATGAAAGCCTGACACCTTTTTAAAAATACAATGTACGCGCACTAGCATACGCTAAAATAGCATCATTTCAAGCACTTCCTCAAATTCGTCAATATCGCTTGAAGTAACAGCCTGTTTATGCAAGATTTTCATAATATCGATTTCATCAATAGTCTGAATTGTTTCCAATATTTTGGAAGGAATTGCTTCAAAGCGAACAGTGAGGACATCAAGGATTCCCTCACGTGCCTGATGTACAACACCCTGAAAAAACAGTTTTTCGTGAACATGATAATAAATATCTTTTCCTGTTTTTGAAAATATCTCATCAATGACAATTTCAATATCATTTTCACTCATTTTTGAGGATCCACACAAATATTCTATTACATAAGATAAGAAACGTTTGGTATAATCATTTTCAAAACACTGTTTTAATGGGTTGAGTAAATGGGGAAGTTTATCTTCAAAATCATTGTCATGAATCGTTTTTAATAATTGCATGCCTGTTGACAGTATTGGATTTTTAGAAAAATCCAGTGAAGATATTTTAAACAGGTCGCACATAATATATTTGAAATCCGGCAAGACGCTATTTAGGTCTGACTTTTTACCAAACAGGTTGGAAAATTGAGTGGATACATTCCAGGGGTTTGAGCCATTATAAATAACAATTGGAATAATCAATGGCAGATGACCAATCAAACCCTGATTGATAGTCTGTTCCCAAATTCGTTCCATATAGCGAAACAGCAAATAAGACATTAAAGGTTCTGGATTACCTTTATGTTGAAACAATAAATAGATATATGCTGGCATGAGATCTTTACGATATACCCTGAACAGCATGTCAGATAATTGATTTTCAAGTTCACTGTCAATGAACTGATCCTTACTGATCTCAAGCGTTGTAACATCCAATAATTGTTGCATATCTTCTGGAATGACGATCTTAAAAAATGCCCTCGCTGTTGGTTGATGGGATAATGTTTGCCTTAAAAACGTTCCATGTGGATTGGATTGATCCTGCACGTTTTACTCCCTTATTCTTATTTGGTTTACCAAAATAATCTGCCTTATCGTGCAACGTTAATTATTATAGAAATTACAGGATCAACAATAATAATGCAAGTATTCTTTAATGAAAAATTAATTTTTAAAGAAATAAATTGTTTTCAGCAAAAAAACATGTCATAGGATATGCAAAAACAGTATTGATTGGTTTCTTGTTTAAAATTAATTTTAACAAATACCGCCAGTGATTAAAAGATATATATTATGAAACGATCATATTTTTATAAATTCGTCATTTTGAGTATATTTTTTCTTTCATTATGTATAACACAAACCCTTCAGTGTATGGAATCAGATGATATACTGATAACAGTCACACATTTGATGGACCTTCTTGATGCAATCGGCAATACGCGAAATCAAATTCTTGAAATTCAAAAACAGATGCAAAGCACAGCAGGCGTTGGACGAGAAAAAGATTTCACGCAAAAAATTTCTAAGCTAAGTAAACATCTCAAGCAACTGGAATCCAATTTTCACCAATTGGCCACAGATGTTCATCTGGACACATTCGATTCACAAAAAAGACAAACATTTGACTGGAAAGACGAACTAAAAGAATTGATTGAACCTCTGGTTCGAGAAATCAAGCAAATGACTTCCCATCCCAGGGAAATTGATCACCTGGAAACTGAAATCGAAAACCTTGAAAATCAATTGGACATTGCCAAGAAAGCCAATAATCGCCTCAAAACCATTATGCCGCATATTAAAAGTGACGCCTTGCAAAATGAAATCAATCAAATACATGTCAATTGGAAAAACCGCTATCGTGAAATCAAAACCCGACTGAATATTTCGCAACAAAAACTCAAACAAATACAGATGAAAAAAAAGAATCTGTCTGAGCATTTACACGAGCTTATGCAGTTATTTTTTAAAAGTCGGGGACGAAACATGGTTTTTGCATTACTATTTTTTGCCCTGACATGGTTTTTGATGCATCAATTACAAACAAAAATTCATTTAACACGTCCCTTTCAAAAACATCCGCGATCAGTATATATTAGAACCTTTGATCTGATTTATTGGATAGCGACATTCATTTCCTCACTGGTGGCCTTGTTGTTAGTGCTCTATTTTTGCGGGGATTGGTTTTTATTGTCATTGTTTATTATATTTATTGTAGGGATCGCCTGGGCTTCAAACCATGCATTGCCTCGTTATTGGAAACAGGCAAGAATAATATTGAATTTGGGTCCGGTGAGAGAAGGTGAGCTGGTTTTATACAAAGGTATTCCATATCGGGTCAGTCGCATTAATCTGGCATCAGAATTGACCAATTCGCATTTGGAAGGCGGTGTCATTCAGTTGCCCTTAAAAGATTTATTGGACATGCGTTCTCGACCCATTGCAACAAATGAATGCTGGTTCCCAACAAAATTGGGCGATACTATTTTGCTTCCTGAAGATACTATCGGGACAATTATTACACAAACGCCTGAATTTGTTCGCATAAAACTAATTGGTGAACAGATTCAGACCTATGCAACTGACCAGTATTTAAAATTATCTCCTATAAATCTATCAAATGGTTTCAGAGTTGTTGCCAACATTCATTTTAATGAAAACCATCAAAGCCGCCTGATAGATAAAATGATTGAAACCCTGACCTTATCTGTTCAAACAGAAATTGAGCAACACGCATTTTATGAATGGGTTTTATCTGTCAAGACAATTTTATCTGAAGTAGGGCCAGTTGCATTTCAATTAAAAATTATTGTATATTTGAAAGGTGAAGCCAGTTTGTTTTATGAGGATATCAAAAATATGATATTGTCATCATGTATTTCGACCTGTAATGAAAACCAATGGCCTATTGCATTTTATCCTGTGGCATTGCCATATTCAAAATAAATTGTTAATCAACTCTATGTATATTGAATAAAACAACCATCAAAAAATATACTTGCAAAACAGAATCAGATTTCGTAATAATTGATTCGATTTGGATAAAACGTGATAAAAACCCAAATCAATATTGAAATGTAACCCATTTTAGAAACAAAATTATCGGCAATCAGTATCAGTGACAAAAGAATTGCCGAACCAAAATTGAAAGGAAGGTAAAATGAAAAAACAGATGATCATACTGGTCCTTCTGTCAGTATTCATGTTGCAATTGATAGGATGTGCAACTGGTATTCGTCCATTCACCCCTAAAGACCTGAATCAAAAATATGATATGGATAAATATATCCAAAAAACAAATCATTTATATGTGATTTTGGACGCATCCGGTTCAATGGCGTATATGTGGAAATATCGAGACAAGTACACACATGCTCGGGAAATTCTTTCATACATGAACCAGACGCTGCCTGAAATTCCCATATCATGCACGATTCGAACGTTTGGGAAAAAATTATGGACACTGGAATCTGAAACAATGCAGGTGTATTCATCAAAACAATATCGCACAGTCGAGTTTGAAAAAGCACTGAATCAATTGAACTGGCCCAGTGGTCAAACACTTTTGGCCCAATCTCTCAATGCGGCAGAACAAAGCTTGAAATCCAAATCAGGCCAGGTGGCTATTTTGATTGTCAGTGATGGTAAAGACATTGATGACAATTCAATGTCAACGATTAGTGCTATGAAAAAGGCATTTGGTGACCGACTCTGTGTGTATGGCATCCATGTGGGGGATAATCCTGATGGATACGTATTCTTAGATAAAATGGCGAAACAGGCATGTGGATTTGTTGAAAAAGTTGAAGATCTCACCGAACCCGACGCTATGGCCGCATTTGTCAATCGTGTATTCTATGAGGAATTTATTGATACTGATGGCGACACGATTGCAGATAAAGAAGACAGGTGCCCGGATACGCCCGAAAAAGTTTCTGTAGACAAAAAAGGATGCCCCTTTGACACTGATACTGATGGTGTTTACGATTATCTGGATCGATGTCAGGATACTCCATCAGGGGTTGTCGTGAGTATGGATGGATGTCCTATGGACACAGATGAAGACAGTGTGCCGGATTATCTGGATTTATGTGCCAATACCCCCAAAGGTTCACCGGTTGATAAGAAGGGATGTATCATTGATGCCGATGGTGATGGTGTTTTTGACCATGTGGATCAATGCGAAAGTACGCCCAAAGGCGCACGTGT
>Ga0272440_1001312_pt1 | contig 20546 bp, 13 predicted proteins | sample SSMMMBAug17_FD_192440 | JGI IMG/M metagenome (GOLD analysis project Ga0272440, IMG submission 192440) | Marine sediment archaeal communities from Little Sippewissett salt marsh, Falmouth, MA, United States - SSM-MMB-Aug17 | ecosystem: Environmental > Aquatic > Marine > Wetlands > Sediment ...
GGTAAAAGAAAAATACAATGCCAGTGTCCGGAATATTACCTTTGGTAAAGAAGGTAACACGGTAACTGTCGGTGGAGCCACTTCCTATCCATTCTATACGTTTGAAGGCGAAATGCCCAACAAACCCAAAGTAGCAATGGAAATTTGGGATATGGAACCTGAAGAATGGCCGGAAGCAGCGATTGCGCCATTTAAAGATGTAATCAATGACCCGCCTGCATGGGCGAAAAAATGCCAGGATGAATATGGCGCTGAAATCATTGTTTTACAGCTTAAAAGCACAGATCCCAACGGCTTGGATAAAAGTCCTGATGAAGCTGCTGAGATGGTAAACAAAGTTTTGGATGCCATTAATGTTCCCCTGATTGTCTGGGGTACCGCCAATGTACAAAAAGATGAAGAAGTACTGAAAACCATTTGTGAAAAAACTCAAGGTCGTGGACTGACTATCGGTCCAGTTGAGGAAAAAAATCACAAAGGTATTGGTGCTGCGGCCATGGGATTTGGTCAGACAGTTATTTCATCCTCACCCATTGATGTTAATATTGCCAAACAGGTGAATATATTGCTGGAAAATTTGGGCGTCACTATGGATAAGGTCCTGATTGATCCAACAACCGGCGGCCTGGGTTACGGGATGGAATATGGCTATTCTGTTATGGAACGGCTTCGAATGGCCGGTCTTGTACAAGGTGATGATAAACTTCAAGGGCCACTTATCAATAATCTGGGAAATGAAGTCTGGAAATCCAAAGAAGCCAAACAAACATCAGAAGAAGCTCCCACTTTAGGCGATCCTGAAAAACGTGGCATTATGATGGAAGCAGTGGGCGCGGTGAGTTATCTGCTGGCTGGCTCTGATATCCTTATTTTAAGACATCCAGAAACTGCTCGTTTGATTCACTCTTATATTGATCTTTTGAGTGATGGTGGTTCAGCAATGGATATTAAAGCCATTGAAAAAAATCTGGAAGCACCACAGGTTGATCTATGTGCTCTGGCACCAGAGCCCGATCTGACAATTGTTGAAGAGAAAAAACCTGCGCCAAAAGCAGCTGCACCCAAAAAAGAGGCTCCAAAGCCAGAAGCTAAGAAAGCCGAAGCCCCTGCTCCAAAATCTGAAGCACCTGCACCCAAAGTTGAAGCTGCACCCGCAGCAGCACCGGCTGCAACAGCAGCACCGACTGCCGTTGATGAAGCCAGAATACGTGCTGAAATTGAAGCAAAAATCAGAGCTGAATATGAAGCCAAAATGAAAGCTGAACAAGATTCAAAAGCCAAAGAAGAAGCTGAAGCCAAAGCTAAAGCAGAGGCTGAAGCCAAAGCTAAAGCAGAGGCTGAGGAAAAGAAAAAGGCTGAGGAAGAAGCCCGCATGAACAAGCTCCTTGCTGAAGAAGACGAGCTTCGAAAGAAAATTGCAAAACTCCGCGAAGATGATGATACAACCATCCAGATGCCGGAAAAAGTAACTGGGCTTGATATGCTCATGGCTCGTCTTGACCGGATCCATAAACGCGGTTAATCTTAACTTTATGAATTTAAATCCTCAACGAAGGGGGAAAAAATGTCTAAATTAGTTGCTTTTGCCGCCATTCAGGGGGCATATAATATAGTTTCCAATGTAGAAGGAAAATATCAATCTACGCTTGAAAAATATAATGCAGATACAAAAGTAGGTTTCCCAAATACAGCATATTACCTGCCGGTTATTTATTCAATCCTGGGAAAAAAGGTTGAAACCCTGGATGATATGCGAGAACCGCTTGCTATTATAAGAAAACTTTTACCGCCACATGTCAAACGTGTTAATCATGTACCCTATCTTGGTTCCTTGTTGGATGCGGGTATGGCTGCCATTTTAAGTTATGAAATAGAGGAAGCCATTAGATATCTTGAAGAACCAGACTTTTATCTGCCACAAGAAGATCCAGATATGGATAATGGCAAAATTTGGCTGGGTGCTGCGGATGATACTGTATTTCGTAAACGTGGCGTCGAGTTTGTTGATGGTTCAGCACCTGGCTTTGCTGCTATTGTTGGCGCTGCACCATCACCAGAAATTGCAAAGATGATTGTCGAAGATTACCAAAAGAAAAGTCTATATATCTTTTGTGCATCAGGAAGAAACAATACCAGTATCATTGAACAGTTAATTGAAGCTGGCGTTCAGGTTGGATGGAATACACGAATTGTTCCCTTTGGCCCATACATTTCATCTGCTGTATTTGCATTGGGTTTTGCCAATCGTGCAGCAATGGCTTTCGGTAATGTTCAACCTGGCGATTACAAACGCATGCTGATGTATAACAAAAACCGCATCTTTGCTTTTGTTAATGCTTTGGGTGAAGTGAACGCAGAATGGGCAGCGGCAGCAGCCGGTTGTGTTAATTGGGGTTTTCCAACCATTTCTGATACAGACATTCCTGAAATCTTACCCACAGGTGTTTGTACTTATGAACATGTTGTTGGCAACGTATCTCATGACAACATGGTTGATAAATCCATCGAAGTTCGCGGCCTTAAAGTACAGGTTGCTGAAATTGATATCCCATTGGCCTTTGGCCCAGCTTTTGAAGGTGAACGTGTCCGTGGTGCTGATCTATATACTCAAATGGGTGGTGGAAAAACGCAGGCCACAGAATTTGTCACCAGTGCTGAAATGGATGAAATCGAAGATGGAAAGGTCACTGTTGTTGGACCTGACATTAAAGATATCAAGGAAAGAGATGTTCTGCCATTGGGTATTTTTGTTCAGGTTGCTGGACGTGAATTCCAGGCAGATTTTGAGCCTATCCTTGAACGTCAGACACACCATCTTGTGAATTATATCCAGGGCATTATGCATATGGGACAACGCGATATCGCCTGGGTTCGTGTCAGTAAAGCGGCTGTGGAAAAAGGATTTTCACTGGCCGATATTGGAAAAGTGCTTCATAACAAACTGCATCAGGATTTTGGCAAGATACTGGATAAAGTTCAGGTAACCCTGTATACCAATAAAGAGGATGTCGACAAACTCACTGAGCGTGCGCGTGCAGAATATGGTGCGCGTGATTCTCGTGTGGAATCAATGACAGATGAAACAACACAGACATTCTATTCATGTACGCTATGTCAATCGTTTGCACCCAACCATGTATGTACTGTCAGCCCTGAAAGAACCGGTCTTTGTGGTGCTTATAACTGGATGGACTGTAAAGCATCATATGAAATTAATCCCACCGGACCCAACCAACCCATTGACAAGGGTGAAGTGCTTGATGAAAAACTGGGAAGATTCAAAGGTGTTGATGAATTTATAGAAAAAGCATCACGCGGTGCAGTCAAGACATATAATTTTTACTCCATCGTGCATAGTCCGATGACAACATGTGGATGTTGTGAATGTATTGCTGCCATGCTGCCTATGTGCAATGGTATCATGACTGTTAACCGAGAATACATCGGTGAAACACCTTGTGGTATGAAATTTACTACATTGGCCGGTGTTATGGGCGGGGGCGCAACCAGTCCTGGATTTGTTGGACATTCAAAATTCAATATTACCCAGAAAAAATTTATTAAGGGTGATGGCGGATTGGCAAGAATGGTCTGGATGCCCAAGGTACTCAAAGAAGAAATCAAAGACAGAATTGATAAACGTGGTCAGGAAATTGGTGTTCCCGATTTATTTGATAAAATTGCGGATGAAACTGTTGGTACCACAGAAGATGAAGTCCATGCATTCCTTCAAAAGGTTAAACATCCAGCACTAGAGATGGAACCTTTGGTTGGCTAAGATTTGAAAATGTTATCAGTGAATCTGGCGGGTTCACTGATAACGATGAATAAGGAGATAAAAATGGGATTAACTGGTATACAAATATTTAAGCTCCTGCCAAAAACCAATTGTAAAGAATGTGGTGCAGCCACCTGTCTTGCATTTGCCATGAACCTGGCGGCAGGTAAAGCGGAACTGGATAGTTGCCCGTATGTTTCTGACGAAGCGCGTGAAAAATTGGCTGAAGCTTCAGCACCACCTATTCGACCGGTGGTGATTGGCAATGGTGTTCGTAAACGAACAGTAGGTGGTGAAACAGTCCTTTATCGCCACGAAAAAACGTTCTTTAACCCCACTGCATTTGCAGCATTAGTAAATTCTGATATTGCTGAAGACGCACTCAAGAATAAATTAAAAGCCTGGAATGCACTTCAGTTCGAACGTGTCGGTCTGAACTTACGCCCCGAACTTGTTGCAGTCAAAGATGTCAATGGTAATAAAGATGCCTTTGCTGCTGTTGCAAAAACAATTGCAGATACTTCAGAATTCAGTCCTGTTTTGATGACTGAAGATGTTGATGTGATGAAAGCAGGTGCTGAAGCCTGTAAAGTAAAACGTCCATTACTCTATGGTGCAACTGAGGCCAACATTGATGCGATGAGCAATCTTGCAAAAGAAATGGGACTTCCCATTGGTATCAAGGCCGCTTCAGTTGAAGCTCTGATTCCCATGACAGAAAAACTCATCGGAATGGGAATCAAGGATATTGTACTTGATCCAGGTTCTCGTGAATTAAAACAATCTCTCCAGGATATGATAGCCATTCGACGTTCTGCATTACTGAAAAATAATCGTTCCATTGGTTTTCCAACCATTACTTTCCCATGCGAAATGGCATCAAACCTTGATATGGAAACTATTATTGCAGGAACTTTTGTTTCGAAATATGGTTCCATTGTTGTGCTTTCCGATTTCACAGGCGAAAGTATTTTCCCACTGTTGTTACAACGATTGAATATCTATACTGATCCACAACGTCCAATGACAGTGACGCAAGGTATTTATGAAATCAATAATCCTGATGAAAATGCACCTGTATTGATTACCACAAACTTTGCATTAACATACTTTATTGTTTCTGGTGAAATTGAAGGAAGCAAGGTTCCAGCGTATCTCTTGATTAAGGATTCTGAGGGGTTGTCAGTATTGACAGCCTGGGCGGCAGGAAAATTTTCTGGTGATGATGTAGGTATATTTGTTAAAAAGAGCGGTATTGCTGATAAATGTAAAACCAGAGAGTTGATTATTCCAGGATATGCTGCTGCTATTGCGGGTGATGTTGAAGAAGAATTGCCCGACTGGAAAATTACTGTCGGCCCCAGAGAAGCTGCTCATTTACCTGCATTCTTAAAAGAACGTGCTTAATTTAATTTTTTTGTTATAACACAAATAGAGCCATCCGGAATGATTCATATTTCGGATGGTTTTTTTTAGATCAATAAATAAAGGAGAAAAACAATGTCCTTTCATGTAATCGGTGAAAGCTTAAATGTTATCTCGAAAACAATCGGTAAAGCAATGAAAGAACGCGATCCCAAGCCTATTCAGGAAGAAGCACTGTTTCAAAAAGAAGCAGGTGTGGATATGATAGACCTGAACCTGGGACCTGCTAAAAAAGATGGGCATGAATTAATGCCCTGGATGGTTGAAGTTATTCAGGAAGTTGTGGATGATATACCAATTGCATTGGATACTTCCAACATTGATGCCATCGCTGCCGCATTACCAAAATGTAAAGTGCCACCCTTAATTAATTCGATTATGTGCCGACCGGAACGTTATGAAAAAATGTTACCGCTTGCCAAAGAACATGACTGTGAATTTATTGCATTGCTATGGGGCCCGGATGGACTTCCCAGAGATGAAAACGAACGTGCTGCGCTGTGTGTAGAACTTATTCAGGCTGCCAATGACATGGGCATTCCCAATGAAAAAATTTGGGTGGATGGAATTGTAACGCCTGTCAATATTCAACAACCTCAGGCAATCAGCCTGATGACATTCATGGAAATGCTTCAAGATATTGCTCCTGGTGTCAAGAGTACTTGTGGGCTGTCCAATATCTCCAATGGCGCGCCAGATCATCTGAGATATATCATTAATGTCACATATACCATCATGTTAAATCGTGTGGGTATGTATTCATTTATCTCTGATACAAGGGATCAGGTAACAATGGATCTGGCCAAAGGCAAACGTCAGGATATTGTCGATGTTGTCCATGCCACTACTGATGGCAATCCCCCTCCAATGGACAGCCTTTCCAAAGAATTGCAAGGCTACAAAAAGACTGTAGATGTTATTTTGGGTAATGCTTTGTATTCAGATTCATGGCTTGATGTTTAATTAAGAATATGATTTTGTTTTCATAACCAATCTTTTTATTATCACAGCAGTCATAGATACGTAACAGCACAGCATCTATGACTGCTTCTTTTCAGGATGACAGATGGGACTCCCTCAAAAAATAAATTCATACATCTCGCCATCAGCTTATTTATCCCTCGAAAGACCCGCTCAAACAAAAAATGAATATTTCAATGGTGAAATATTTGCAATGACAGGCGCCAGTGCAAAACATAACTTGATTGTCAGTAATTTAATTATTAATATTGGTTCACAACTCAGGCATACCATACGAACTGTCATATATATGGAAGTGATATGAGATTGAAGGTTGAGCATTATAATTTGTATACTTATCCTTATGTCATGGTGACATGCGATCAAGAAAAGTTTACAGATGACTTTCTAGATACGCTTCAAAATCCGAAGCTAATTATTGAAGTACTTTCTAAATCAACAAAATCATATGATAGGGGCAAAAAATTTGAAATGTATCAATCGCTTACATCGCTTTCGGAATATATACTGGTTTCTCAACACATTCATATGGTGGAGCAATATACCAGACAGAACGTAAACAATTGGCTTTATTCTGAATATACGAATGACCAGTCCATGATCAGAATATTGGGAATTGAAGTTCGTTTATCAGATATTTATCATAATATTATATAGGAATTATCACAATGAATGACGAAAGGAATCAGCCCCCAAAAAAACACTACAAAAAGTATCCCAATCGAAGAATCTATGACATTTCAGCCAGCAAGTATGTTACATTATCTGATCTTGCCGAAACCATAAAAAAAGGATATGAAGTCGAAGTACTTGATATTAAGCGCAATGAAGATGTTACCGCATTGACCTTAACGCAAATTGTCATGGAATTGGCGAAGCAGAATCGAATTATTATTCCCATTCGTTTGTTGCATCTTTTTATTCAGGCAGGCGAAACAGTCATGCATGAATTTTTTGAAAACTATTTTGACAAAACCCTTGAAAACTTTCTAACATATCGACAGCAAATGGAAGAACAATTCAAATTATACATGGATCTGGGAATGGATCTTTCTGCCAAAACCAAAACCATTATGGATCAAATCAATCCATTTCAATCCAAAAGTTTGAATGGTAAATCAAAACAGAAATAATATAATTATGAACATAGTATTTTCTGTTTGCTTGCTATCAAAATCCTGTTGAACGACGAATAACCTGCCCCATACATGTATCATCAAATCCACTGGGTGTAACATTGGGGTAGCCATTGACAAAGACATAATGAATTCCCTCAGGAAAAACATCCGGTTTTTCTGGTGTACTGTTATAATCAATGGTTTTGGGGTCAAAAATAACGATATCTGCCCAATAATTTTTTTTGATCAAACCACGATCTTTAATTCCCATCTGGCTGGCAGGTAATGACGTTGATTTGCGAATCGCTTCTGCGATAGTCAAGCGTTTATCTTGCCTGACATATTTGGAGATCAGTTTGGGATAGCAATCATAAAACAAATGACTTGGTTTACCAAAACCAAACATAATGGTATCTGTTACAATGGATGTATTTGGATCACAAACAGCACATGCACCAAATTTTTCGACCAGTTCATCACCAATAAATGTCGGGGCGATAAAAACAAGCACTCGGCCTTCTTCTTCAATAAGTAAATCGCAGACAGTATCAAAAGGCGTTTGACCGCGAACTTTTGCAATGTCTTGCAGAGACATGCCTTCAAAGGGTTTATTCTTATCAGTAATGACACTCATCAAGTGAATAGAACGAAAGCCTAATATTTTAAAAAAATTCATTGACCATGTATCGCGGTCTCTGTGTGGCCAGATTGATTTCCCAGACATAATTGATTGAAAGACCTTTTGTCGTTCTGTTGGGCTGCTAAGACGTTCAATAATTGCATCGCGATTGCCTTCCAATGCCCAGGGCGGAAAAAAAGCAAGAATATGTGTAAAGCCTGTACTGGTTGGCATGGCATCAATTCCGATTGGTATACCATCCTGAATTTTTTCATTTAAATTGGAAAGAATATTTTTTAAAGCTGAATCATCAGGCATGGATAAAGAACAATATTGGTTAAAAAACGAAAGCATTCGTAAAAATTTTCTTACACCTTCATCAATAAATGAATGAACATGGGGGATATGAAATAAATGTGAAATCTGTACACGAACATCAGTTAATTGGGATAAACTGACAATTTCATCAATGGCGTTTGTCAGGGTATTTGAATAACTTCGAATATGGCTGGCAAATACCCCCTGGTATTTTGAAATTAATCGCGCCAATGGCGCCAATTCCTGGGTATCGGCATTTAATCCGGGAAAATACATCAGGCCAGTACTCATTCCCAATGCACCGGCTTCAAGGCCGGCATGTAAAAACTTTTCCATATGTTGAATGTTATCACAACTTGCACGAGCATGATCCAGCCCTTTTGCAGCAATACGAAGCATACCATGGGGAACAAGGTATCCACAGTTTAAAATAACACCTTGTTTTTCAAGCACTTCAAAAAAGTCTGAAACTGAAGACCATTGAAAATCATAATTTTCACGTTCTCCTTGCATGGCCTGAACATACATGACAGCATCATGTCGATGACAATCATCAAGAGGCGCCGGGCCCATACCACAATTACCACCGACAAAAGTAGTAACTCCCTGACAAAGCAGTGGCTTAAGTATTTGCGGATGATTTTGTAAATGTATGGTCAGGTCTGCATGGCTATGAATGTCTATAAAGCCAGGGCATACGGCCAGTCTATCGGCATCAATAATTCTATCTGCTGATGACAGTTTTGGCGCAATTTCCACTATCCGACCATCTTTGATACCAATATCCGATTGAAAATCAGGACCCCCTGAACCATTATAAATGGTCGCATTTTGGATAATTGTATGAAATACGTTCATATAAAACATACCTTATTAATTTTTTGTGAAATATTTGCACCAATTCATATATCATCTAGCGCATAATTTCAATTGTTGTTTTAATTAGTGAACCCGGACATTAATTGTAATAAATGAATAACCTCTGCCAAACCTACTTTTCCATCATTATTAATATCTTCATATCCCAGAGCTTCCTGATTAAAAAGACCATTTTTTACAGACCATCCTTTGAATTGGTCAATTAAATTTTGCAATATAATCGTATCTTTCTCAGTCTTTAAAACAGAAAATGTCAAAGTGACTAAGAGGCCGGTTTCACCTTGTTGGATTTTTTGATTTGAACTGAGCCCACCAAATCTAACAGTGCCATCATCGACCACATTGTCATCAAACTGATTAAATCTGTTTTTAAATCCCTCACCCAATTCATAAGATTGATACGACAATACATCTGGATTAAAAGCAATTTCGAAACCAAATGCCCCGACTTCATTGGGAGCATTATTGATTGTAAGATTGAATTCAACAGTGCTTCCTTTCTGGGCATTCTGGATATCATTGAGTTCAAGGTTATTTTCGGCAAAAATTTGCTGCACGAAAACAACGCAACAAAAGCATAGCATTAAATATAATGTTTTAATTTTCATGATATACTCCTTATGAAAACAGGCACTTTTTTTTTTATGGACATATTCGCTTATGGTTATGTAGAGACAAGGCTTGTCTTGTCTCTACGCTCTAAAACCGAAAATAAACATGGATAAAATGGACAAACTATTTCTTGATTAGTAGATGTTGTCTTCTATGTCATCCTCGTCGTTATCTTTCTCAATAATGGTTAATTCAAAACTTGTTTTCTCAATCGTAATGCCACTTGAATCGATTGCAGAGATTGTCACTGTTGTCCATCCATATGCACTTTCTGCCGGCTTAATAGATAAAATCCAAAGATTTTCAATCTGCTGTATCTCAATGTTATCGATTAATTCTTCGTTAAATGTGCTGGCAATTAAACGAATATTTGAGTTTTCAGGGAGTGTAATTTTTATTGGTTGAATCACTTCATTAACTAATGCGATTTGTTCCGGAATTTCTGGAAGAATGCTGCTTTGTTCTCCCACTGTAATAATGGTTTCAGTTGTGTACACATTGCCTCTGAGATCTGTTATTTGGCACCTGGCGATGAACTCACCTTCTTCTTCATAAACATGCTTTACAAATGGGCCTTTGGCATCAATTGTGCCATCAGATTCAAAGTCCCATTGAATATGACATTCATGCGCAAGAACATTGTATAATTGATTGTTTGTCAGTTTAAATTCAACTTTAAGTGGCGCCGGCCCACTGTCAGGTGTGGCAATAATTTTCATTTCCACGGGCTCTGTATCATTCGATGTTACAATTATGGTTGTTTCTGCTGTTAATTCGTTTCCATCTTCATCAATCACCAGAGCTTTGACAAGATATTCTCCAGCTTCATCAAAGGTATGATCTATTTCAATACCATCAGCATCAAACTGGCCATCATTGTTCAGATCCCATTGAATTTTAGCATTGTTAAGAAATTCTTTGGCATAGTATGCAAAAATATACATTTTTGTTTTCAATGGTGCCATACCTTTATCAGGACGAGCAACAATGAATATTTTTTCAGGAACATAAGGTTCGGGCTCATACACATGGACAAGTGTTTCGCCGATAGCTATGGAACCATCGTCATATATGCCTTTTACACGAACCAGGTATTCTCCAACTTCTTTGAACACCCAGCTTGCTTCTTTGCCTCTGGCATCAATTTTACCATCATCATCAAAATCCCATTCAAATTTAGTATATGTGGGAGGGTCCCAAAACCATTTCTGACTATTGGCATCAGTAGAATCAATGTTTTCAATAACTTTATTGTCAGTAATATTTCCAGCTGCGTCAACAACATCTGTCAAACCATCATTCACAACGATCGGATATACCGGATCCATATGATCATCTGCAAAAAAATGAACACGTAATGGTGCCTGCCCCTCATGGGGTGAAGCAACAATCGTTATGACTTTTTCTTCGTTGTTACCCGGCTCCACAACAATAGTAATTTCATCCATATCAGTCAAACCGTCCTGATCAGTAACTTTGAGAATTGCAGTATAGGTACCTTCAGTAAAATATGTAAATTGAACTTCAGCACCATCTTTATCAAAAGTGCCATCCCCTTGAAAATCCCATTCATATTTTAAACGATTGCCATCAATGCTTTCATCGTATGCAGCAGTAAACCAGACAGTCAAAGGCGCCTGTCCGCTTTTTGGTGACGCACTTGCTTTTGCTTCAGGGGCATAAGTTGTGTCATCCAGACAATTGGGAAGGCCGAGATAATACTGAAATATACACAAAGTATCTGCCGGTGTGGTATCACCATCTTTGTTAACATCGCCGCAAATACTATCACAGTCTAAATTACTGGAAGTTGGGCAAATAGACAGATATTTTTCAAAGGTATTCAATGCATCCATTGGCGTAATTTCACCATCTGCATTGATATCCCCATTACAGCCGCTTTGAAAACAACCCGATGAGGTTGACCATTGGGCCATATCATCTGTTAATGCTTGCAAAGATAGTTTGGTTACAGGTTCAGTTTGTAAAATTTCAAATTGCACAAACAGAATTGAACCACTGGCACCATTCAGAATTCCCTTATTTTTAACCCCACCACATCGAAGCATACCATCTGAAATGAGTTGGACATCAAAGAAGTCCAAATCTTCAGCCAGCGCACCTTTTTCATAGCTTTTGAATGATAGCATTGATGAATCAAAAACAAGTTCAAATCCAAAAGCACTGACATCATTTGGTGCATCATTAATACGAACAGGTATGGTAACCAAACCGCCAGCTGCCCCAATACCACCGGCAACATCCAACTGTCCTGAAGTATCTTCAACACAGGGTTCCACAACATTTGAGTCGGTTACCTCAACACTGATTTGGGCGCCAACACTTGTAAAACCATCACTGACCGAATAAGCAAATTTAACAGTACCTACAAAACCAGTCTCTGGTTCAAAAGTAACTGTCTTTTCAGTGAGTGTTGCTGTGCCATTTTCAGTTGGCGGTTGAACAGTATAAGTCAACGCATCGCCATCTTCATCAGTAGCCAATAATTCAAAGGATATGGCTGCATTCTTTTCAGTGCTTACAGAAATATCCTCTGCTACCGGTGGATGATTGACAGGTATGTCATCATCAGCAAATATCAAAAAAACCGGAATGCCAAAATATAGCAATGTAAAAATACTTAAGATAAAAATTGATTTTCTCATTTTTAACCTCCTAACATAAAAAAATTAATTATTATTACTTGATTATAAAAAAACGATAATTTTATTTCATGTCCCCTCCTTTCATTTCTGATTAATTGTCGATAGATAAGAATTAATACCATTAAAATCCCCATCTGAAGCAATATTGAAATTACAATTGTGACACTTACAAAAGCAGGAATCTTAAATATTTGATTTGATAATACAGATTTTTGACGGTTTGCTGCGGAGAATCCAGATGATTTGATGTGTCCCCAATCATTGATTTTCATTGTTTCAAGTGTTTCAGCGGTATATTTTTTTTGAAAATTATGTTGAACATCGTTCGTTTGTGAAAATTTATTTTCATCAGATGATTGCTGTGTATGGGTCGAGTTATTGCTTGATTGTTGTTGTCCTGTTCTAAATTGTTGAAGATTATTGCCATGAACTGTCGACTGATGAAGCGTTTGGGACTTTTTTGGATGACGTATTTCATGATTTTGTAATGGCGGCACTGAGAACGTGTTATTATTATTTGTGGGCTCTGTATAATTATTTGTTATTATATCATGGGCTTTTGGATGAGACATCGTTTCTGGAGCTGTTTGGGATTGAAGTCTTTCTTCATCAGAAGAGCTATTTGAATTGCTTTCTTCATAGAAATCATTTTCAGAGAAAGTATTATTGTTTTCAGTTTCACTTGATTCAATTTCAGTAGTATCATCAGTTTCTTGTGTTTGCAGAATCAACTGACCATTTTGTGTTGTCCAGGTTTTTAGGTCATCTTTTAAATTTTCCAGTTTGACATAAGAATTATTATCACCAATAATATTAAATTCAATCAACGCTAGACTGCCAACAGCTTCTTTTGAGATGAGATGATCTCCAGTTTCAATACCTCCAATACGAATGCGACCAAAGCCAACATTACTGGCTTGAAAAAAAGTAAATCCATTTGAGATTAAGGCACCGCGTTGAACAGACTGATAAGTCATGCATGTTGGATCATAGGCAATTTCAAATCCAAATGCGTTCACAGGATCAGGCGCATTGTGAATGAACACTGTAAATGTAACAAGTTCACCCGTTTTACCTGTTTGTGTATTTATTTGAAGTTGTGCGCTCCAAGAAGTTTCATACAAGCAAAATAGAAATATTGAAAAATAAATAGTTTTAATCTTCATGTGGCCTCTCTGATTTTTCCTTTTTGTATATTGATACAAACAGAGGCAATTTTTCTTTCACATGAAGTTTTTTTTAATAATTATTGGGAACAGAGCGTATTCCCAAAAGATTGGACAGGACAAATCAGACAATGCGGACTTGTCTGACATCATTCAAATGATGGGCTAATTTTTCGAACATTCCTTATTTTAAGTGTTTCCTAGGACATCATCTCCTGAATAATAATATCTACATGCTTCTGAGCAGCACCTGCTAACTTTAATACCGCCTTTCTTGCCTTTTGACCAACAGTAACTGCGCGATCCGTATGTTTTGCAAATTCAAGGACCTGGTTTGTCAATTCAGTAACATTGGCCATCATAAGACCTCCGCCGGCTGATTCCAAAACTTCTTTTGCCCATAGAAAATCATCCATATAAGGTCCATAAAGAACGGGTTTTCCCCAAACCGCAGGTTCTAATACATTTTGTCCTCCTTGTGGTACAAGACTTCCACCGCAAAAAACCACTGTAGCAATGCTGTATAGACCTGACAGATCTCCAATAGTATCTACAAGTATGACAGATTCATTTCTCGATTTTAAGTTTTTACACTGTGAATATCGATTATATTTTAATTGAGATTTTTTTAACAAATTTTCGATCCCCGGACATCGTTCAATGTGTCGCGGAGCAATAATACAGAGGGCATCAGAATATTCTCGGCGAAGTTCTTTGTAAGCAGCTATTATCGGTTCTTCTTCACCAGTGCGTGTGCTTCCCGCCACAAAAACAAAGGTTTCCGGGCTTATGTTTAGCAGGTATCTCAATTGTGCAGGTAGATTCGGAATATAGGTCTGTTTTAACAAATCAAACTTGGCATTTCCTGAAACATAAACCTTTTGGGGCAATGCGCCCATTAAACAGATTCGGCTCGCATTGTCATGGCTGATCATGCTGAAGGCATCAATTTTTTGAAGGATAAATCTCACCAGGGGGGCAAATTTCTGAAAACTGTTTACAGATTTATTTGAAATCCGGCCATTGACAATTGTTACCGGTATATTAAGGGCTTTGGTCATAAAAATCCAGTTCGGCCAGATTTCTGTTTCCAGTAAAACCAGAATATCGGGCTGAATTGCGTGAATGGCTAAACGAACTGATACAATAAAATCAATGGGTGAATACACACATTGGAGTCTGGGGTGACTCATTTTTGCGGAGAGATCATAAGCTTTAGGGGTGGTGGTTGAAAGAACAATATCTATGTCTGGATGGGCTTCAAGCAAAATATTGATGATAGAACGTGCTACATTTATTTCACCCACTGAAACTGCATGAAGCCAAATTCGTCGTTTTTTGGGGGGAAACAGTTTTGGATATATTCCTGATCGTTGTAATACCAATTTTTTATATCGACCGGTTAATAAAGCACACATCATAATGAGTGGTAAAAGAATGCAAACCAGTATTGATGATAAACAGACATATATTCCATATAGTATCTTCATCGAAGGCCTATTTCCTCAAAATGATCTCCTTTGATTTTTAACAGATACAATTGCTTCTGTGCTTCACCATTAACATCAAAATGCATAAATCCAGTTATTCCGCGATATTCGGTCATATGTATTAGAGCATCTTTGAGTTGTGTTGAATATTGAATATTTCCAGAGTTAAATAATTCAAAAAGAATCATGGCAGTATCATATGTGATTGCTTCCCATAAAGTGGGCTTTTTTTCAAATGTCGCTTCAAATGCAGTAACAAACTGCTGCACATGAGGCAAGTGGCTTTCAAAAAAAAATAAATCGGGAAAAACAGCACCCTGAACATACGATTTTGATATCTCAATTAATTTATTGGAATGCCAAAGATTTGTACCCAAAAACTGTACATTATTGATGTCATGATATCTTAATTGCGGTGCAATCATGCCTATTTTATCCGGTCTGTCGGGAATGAAAATGGCATCAAAATCAACAATGGGTTTTAATTTTTTTTGCCGCCACTTACTGACCCCAGGTCGATCAAAATATTTTCCAACCATCTTATTGATTACTTCAGAAAAATCTGTTTGACGATTATCATACGTATTGACTGCACGTACAGTACCTCCTTTTTCAATAACGACATCCCAGAATGTATCCATATATGATTGGCCATAGGGATCATCAGGATATAAAATGGCAAAATCTTTATATCCTAATTCATCCATTGCATAAGATGTAATCGCCCGAACCTGCAATTCCTGAGTAATAAAATTTCGAAAAACAAATTCAAGTTCTTGAGTGATTCCTTCCCGCGATGACAACAAAATAATTGGAATTTGATGTGCATTTGCGCTTAAAGCAACTGCTTCAGCCTGATCTGACGTTATGGGGCCTATGATGGCTTTCACATTTTCTTCCAGCAATTTTTCAAATGCCTTCAAGGCATCCTCAATTGTTTCGCCAGTATCCTGCATTTTGAGCTGAACAGGGTAAACATTTTGAAGTGTTGAAAACTGCGAATGGGCAAATAATGCGCCATTCAATGCCATCTGACCAAATTGACTGTATTTTCCGGAAAGCGGCAGTAAACAACCAATTGTATAAGATTCAGATATGTCACCTTTTTTTATAGATTCTATCTGTTCCTGAATCATTGAAATCATGTCATGATCAGGATAAGTAGATACGATGTTCTCAAGAATAGATAAGGCCTGTTTCATATTATCCGATTTAATTTCTTGTTGTGCCTGCTGATACAGCATATATACGACTGGAAATCGCCCCTGGTAAACATTTATTAAATATTGGAGTTCATCGGGGGTTAAGATAGTTATGGCCTGCCTTGTTCTAGTAATAATAAGGGGAAGTTCATTTTGCGATGCAATCTCAAATGCATAGGTATAGGCAACAACAGCCTCCTGTGCGCGATCCAGAGCAAGAAGGATATCCCCTTTTAAAAGATATAATCGGCTGTGGTCATTTTTATGGGTTACAATAAAAGCCGGATCAATCTGTTGAAGTGCATCCTCATATTTTTTTTGACTGTAATCATTGTAAATTAAGCCCAATTGCGCACGTGATGAAAACATGCTATCCGGATATTCTTGTATTAATTGTTTATAAACACGGGTTGCCTGATCAAACTTTCCCTGAATGGTATATATAGAGCCAATTTTCATCAATGCCTTGTCTTTTACTTGATTTTTGTCATCAGTGGCGCGTGATACATATTTTAAATACATATCAAGGGCTTCTGCATATGATCGAGATTGATATAATTGTTCAGCTTTTTGAAAACTCGCGAATTCGATATCTATTACAGGTTTTATCGGTTCGGTGGGTTTTAAAACCGGGGGGGTTTGTGTACAACTTTGAAGTAGAAGTATGAATATGACAAAGATACAAGAAACACTTTTGTTCATAATGAACTCCTGAAAAAACGAAAAAACAGGTTCGATAATATTTGAATCGAACCTGTTCATGTTTAATTTGAAAATAATGCTGACGACATTATTTTTTCTTTTTATCTACTTTAATATTCATGAATTCAAGTGTCTGGTAGGTAATGCTGCCAATAGCAAGCCCCTTATCACGCTGGAATGATTTTAAAGCGCGACGGGTTTGACGGCCAAGAATACCATCTACAGGACCTGGATTATAACGATCTTTTCTTAAATAGCGTTGTATCTTCTTTACAAGGCTGTTGTCAATATTGGTTTCACACATGGTACGTTTCCAGATCATCTTACCTTCTGAAATTTTGACCTTTTTGGTAATGGTTTTGTACTGTGCAGGGATAGGAACAACTTGTTTTTGAGGTGGATGAATTATTTTTTTGTATTTAATCACTTTGTAAACTGCGGGTTTATTGACTTCCTCAATTCTCGCAGGGCTGACCATAATTCTTTTTTTCACAGTTTTATATGTTGGTGGTACGTGAACCATACACATGACCTCACCCGTCGCATTATCAATTCTTTCAATATTACCACGTCCTTTTTTCCACACGGTATGTGCTTCTTTGACCAGTATTTTTTCTGTAACCCATTTATAAACGGCAGGGATTTCTTTGTATTCAGTCATGGCTTCAGTTACCAGTACTTGCTTTTCTGCCCATTCATATTTTGCTGGAAGAATTTTTATTTCTTCTGTTGCAGGTTGGATCATCACCTGTTTGGAAATTGTTTTATAGCCGGGAGAGATATAGACTCTGGCATAGCATTCACCTGGTTTTGCATTGGGTGGCAATTGTGAAGAAGGGTCAGCATCATCCATTCTGGCACCTTCCTGTGCCTTCAAGTTTGCGATTTCCAATTCTTTTCTGTATTCCTGAATTGTCATCTCTTTTTTATCAAGAGCTGATCGCAATCGCTCAATTTGAATTTGCTGTTGTTGCAGCATTTCTTCAGATTGGCTGTCAGGTGCCGGCTGAGAAATCGCTTTGTTTGAAACAATGTCTTTCTCATAGATTTCATCTGAAGGCTCAGTTGTTCCGATATTAAGTAACCGAGCACAACCAACTGAAAAAATCATTAAACCAGCAAGTAAGCATAAGATTAAACGTTTTTGAACCATTTTTAAATCCTCCTTAAAAAATTATAGTTTCAAAATACTAATTTACTATGTATCATATTTTTTGAGACCTAACAAGTCTCTTTTTTTCAGTAAGTTAAAAAAAATTCAATGTTATTACTGTTCATGAACGTCATTTTAAATCTTTTTTATTAGCATTTATTTACAATGATTAAAATATGTTACCAGGAAACACTGACTGCTGAAGCCAATAGTATATTATTTGACAGGAAATATAGGGCATCCTTCATATTTGTTTAAAATAGTTAACACTTTTCAACAAATATGATTGTGTTTCCGATTGTAGAGACGCACGGCAGTGCGTCTCCGAGCAAAGAAAGGTCGATCAATTCTTTGAAAATTACGGATAGGTCTACAAGTGTATACATTTTTTTCCTCAGCCCTGAAAGGGCGGCAACATACCAGCCCAGGGCAAAGCCCTGGGTAAAGATTAACCAATATTTAAGCCCTGTAAGGGCGCAACTAAGGAATACTAAATAATAAGTGCATCATTTTAGAAAGAGTTCATTCTATTTCATGACATATTATCACGATTATTTTTAGCCCTGGCTTGCTTTTCTTCAGTTTTTTGTGTGATACGTTTTAGTGCCGCAGTTGTTTTTTCATGAGAAGGATCATCCTGCACTTCAAGTGTATTTTTACGGGCATCGGCAAATATCTTTCGTCCAGCGGGTGTTCTTGTAATAACAGTTGTCCATCCTTCTTCTGCGCCAATTCCGCCAAAAGATATATCAGCAAACTCAGCCGAATAATCGGAACAAAACTGACAGGCATAGCGTTTCATAAAATCAAGTTCATTAAGGGATAATTCTATAATTTTCCCAGATTTAAGGTGGATCATTAATTTATCTTTGACATTGACCTTTTTCATGTCATCCCATGAAAAATTGGCAATTTTTTCAATTTTTTTACGTTCTTCCTCTCCAAACATAAAATTACCCGAACAAAACAAGCCCAATGTGAATTTGATTGAGTCTGATGGTACAACGCTCAATGCCTCCATGCGACGAACGGCTTTGATCTGGCATGGTGTTCCAACCATGGCAACCCGTCGAAGACCTTTTTGGACCATTGGACGAAATTCCTGCACTGATGGCGAATATGTTGAATAATCCTTGCCCAGATGTTTCATGCCATGAGAGGAGTCAAAATAAAATCCTGCGGCTTCCTTGATCTCTTCTGGCGTTGTTGCCAATCTTGGTTCTCTCATAAATGGGCCGATTTGTCGTGTAACAATAGCGCCGTCAATATGCCCACGATCCAACAGTTGCAATAGAATTCCGGTAACAACGCCGCCATCAGTAGCCTTTTCAACAATTGTGGATTCTTTTGCCCGAGCAATATGGGTTTCCAAAACCCGTCCCATGGGTTGGCTCCAGGAAACCAATTCGCGTGTATCTTCTTCAATTTCATCAATTTCCGGACAGATGGCATAACATAAACCACACTCAATACATTTGGAATGATCACTATATTGTGGAAGGCCTTGCTCGTTTTGTACTAATGCCGCATAATTAACTGAAGTACAAAAAGTTACACAACCACCACAATGATGACAATAACCGGGTTTTTGAACCTCATCAATGAGGTTTTGAAAAGTTTTCATCTGGGCCCCCTTTTATTCGGTAATCGTTGGGCGCGGATGAAGTCCCGCACGTTCAACAATTTCTGGAACTTTTTCTTCCCATTCAATGGCCATAACATGAAATCCAGCGACACCTTCAATAGATTTTAAACGTTCAATGGATTCAACACAAATGTCGATACCTTCCTGAGCCTGTTTATCTTTTGGCACACCTGCCAGTCGTTTGACAACTTCCTCAGGTACGTCCATACCGGGTACTCGATTTTTCATATATCGGGCCATTCCAGCGGATTTCATGGGGGTGAGTCCGGCAAGGATATAAACTTTTTCATGAAGTTTACGCTCCCGAACACCTTCCATCCATTTTTCAAATTTATCCAAATTATAAATACATTGGGTTTGAATAAATTCTACGCCAGCAGCCACTTTTTTGGCCAATCGCGGCACCCGGATTTCAAAGGGATCGGCAAAAGGATTGGCAGCAGCGCCAACAAACATTTTTGGGGGACGTTTAATTTCATCACCGCCAAGAAATTTGGCCTCATCACGCATCATGCGAACAGTCTGGATGAGCTGAATGGAATCCAGATCGTGAACATTCTGACCTGGTTTGCAGTCGCCGAAACTTTGATGATCTCCAGAAAGACAGAGCATGTTGTGAATATCGTAGGATGCTGCCCCCAGAATATCACTTTGAAGGGCAATACGATTGCGATCTCGGGTGACCATCTGAAGGACGGGTTCCAGTCCCATAAGTTTAAGCCGAATACATGCAGCCAGACTACACAATCGTGTTACAGAGGTTTGATTGTCTGTAATATTGATTGCATCTAC
>Ga0272440_1001313_pt1 | contig 20524 bp, 17 predicted proteins | sample SSMMMBAug17_FD_192440 | JGI IMG/M metagenome (GOLD analysis project Ga0272440, IMG submission 192440) | Marine sediment archaeal communities from Little Sippewissett salt marsh, Falmouth, MA, United States - SSM-MMB-Aug17 | ecosystem: Environmental > Aquatic > Marine > Wetlands > Sediment ...
ATCATCACCAGTACCCGAGTTTTCTTTGTCCTGAAACTCATACCATGCATCAGCAAAAATGATTCCACCAATTTTAACATCTGCCATTGAGGGCATTGCATAGCCAACAATCAGCACACACATACCAAACATAATTAACATTTTTTTCATTCGATTTCTCCTAATAAACTTGTTTTTCAATTCTAAAATCTTTTGAATATTTACTTAAAACATTCATATTACCGAAAATCAAAATTTAGCTGTGCACACAATCACCTCCTTTTCACGAAAATCTATTTAGTAAATATTCTATTTTATTTGATTTGTAAAGCAAAATGCTTTCATAAATCTAATTTGTTTATGTAAATTCTTGAAAAAACCGCTTGACAATTTATATAGAAATGTTTAGGAATGCCTGATAAATTGTTTATTTTGTTTATCTTTTAAATTGATTCGGAATAAGAGATATTTTATTTCGGGTTAACAAATGAAAGGAGAGACTTAACATGAGTCGCATTAGATTGATCTTACTTTTGTTGGCGTTAATGTTTGTGGCTGCCCCATTGATGGCTGCAGATTTAGCTTTTCATGGCGATATGAATCATCGATTTATGCTCTATTCCAATCATCTGGATTGGTTTAAAGGGCAACGTCCAGAGGCATTGCATCATGGCAATGTTGAAGACAGCTTTGCTGAAGTTAAATATCGACTATGGACAGAAGTGACGACCAATGATGGCAAAGTCAAAGGTGTTTACGCAATTGAGATGGGAGGCTTACGTTTTGGTGCCAGTGGATCTCTGGGAAAAGGAACTGGTGGTACTTATTCCGGCGATGCGGTAAATATTGAAACACGATGGGCATATATTGATTTTCAAGTTCCCGGAGTTCCCAATAAATCAAGAATGAAAATCGGTCTCCAGCCATTCAAGTTAAATTCGAGACTTTGGAATGAAACCATATTGGGCGTTAATTACACCGAAAAAATTGGTTTTTTACAGTACCAGTTGTCGTGGTTGCGTACCTATGATGAACGCAACTGGAATAATGAACAGATGAATACAGATGACATCGACTTTCTGACTGCCAGATATGATGTGGACCTGTTCAAGAATAAGTTGAAGGCTTCTTTGTTTGGTCTGTATGGATTTAATGATGATGCCGGCGAAATGAACCCAGGTATGATTCAATCCAGCAAATACCAGGTGAAAAAGTTTTCCAACGAGACAGGCTTGAGATTATGGTGTGTGGGAACTGATGGCAGCATATCCATGCCATTGAATCTCCCTGTGTTGGGTAATATTAAAGTCTTTTCCAAATGGGATACGATTTTTCAATTTGGAAAAATCAAGAATGCCCTATACTATGATGATGTCATCAATCCGGACAAAGACATCATTACTGATAAAAATGGCAAAACATACCATGCATCGGGTGATTTCAATATTTACGCCTTTACTTCGCATTTAGAAGCAGGCCTTGAAATGGGACCGGCAAAGGTCACCTACACCGGTTGGTATACATCTGGTGACAGAGATGCAACAGATGACAAATTCAATGCCTACATGGCAATTGATATGGATGCTGAAGACAGTATTGTTTTATTTGAGGGGAATTATGCAGATGATATTGCATTTACAGATGCGCATTATATTTTGGACAAAGGCTTTATTATGAATAAACTGGCTATAGATTGCCAGATCACAGATGTCCTAAAGATTGGGGTTGCTGGTCTATATATGCGGACTTCAAAATCAATGGAATACAATGACCCCATCTCAAATGAATTATACAGTGTCCGAAATCTTGGTTACGAGGTAGATACTTTCGCCAAGCTCAAATTGTATGATAACCTCGAATTTGCAATTAATGGCGGATATCTGTTCAGTGGGAATGCAATGGATGTTTTTGAAGAACATGACATTCGCAATGGGTTTGCGGATGAAGATATTTATATTATTGCTTCTCGTGTGAGATATAAGTTTTAGGATTTTTTTTTCTCCTTTTGAAATATACCATCTTCATTGAATTTTTGTATGAGGGGGGTATATTTCAGCATCCTTCATTAATGATCGTCCAACTTTGATTTTTAAAATTTTGCGTGGCATAACCACAGACTTACATTTCATTAACATAGATTTGGTTTCGGTTTTTGTTTGAAGCAAACATAAAGTTCGCTCATCCAGACGTATATAGCTTGTTATTGATTGAAAAAACAATTAATTAGGAATGCTCTGAAAATAACATACTCATTTTTCTTGATCGTACAAAAAAAATAAGGTCGTGTAGAGACGTAGCACGCTACGTTTCTACAGTACAATTACCTCAAAACGAACAATAATAGGAAATCTCTGAAAATAAGTTCCTCATTTAATAATTGTTTATTTTGTTTTTGAACCAGGATTACACTGAAGAAGATGAATAAGATGAATTAAAAGTGTTTGATTTCATCTTAGGAATTCTCGGAAAATAAGTTCCCCATTTAAATTCCTTTTTTTGAACCTGGATTACGCTGAAGAAAATGAATAAGATGAATTAAAAGTGTTTGATTTCATCTTATTCATCTTCTTCAGCGTAACCCAGGTTCAAAATGAATAGAATTGACTCTTTCAGAAATGAGGAACTTATTATTTAAGTATTCCTTATTCATCTTCTTCAGTGTAATCCTGGTTCAAAAACAAAAATGAAAAGTTTGGTACGCATATGCTTGATTTTATATTGTTGAACAGTCAAGCATTTTTAAATGGGGAACTTATTTTCCGAGCATTCCTAAGCAGATGTTATCATTTGTGATGCAATAACTGGGTGATAGGCTCTATTTTGAGTAGATAACAATAACTATCAAAAGGATATTATTTAGATGGTAATGATAATCGTGCGCCAATTTGTTGCACTCACGCTAATGCGAATGCTCACATCTATCTATCTTTATAAATGTCGAAACAAAAAAACAGTTTTTTCTCAAAAAAAACCATTAACCATTCGAATTCATTCAGTTATAACAAAATATGGAATTCCAGTTATATCAATTATATTATTCTATCAACAATCCCTATCAATAGCCGGTACAATAAACCCTGATATAATAAAAGATTTATCACCAATAACTGGTTATATTGTTAAAATTCAATCCCCTGATATATCTATCATTGACCTGGATGATCAGGATGGTATCACGACAGGCGATTTATTTTCAGTTATAACAGAAAAAGAAACATTGACACATCCAGTAACAGAGAAAGTCATTGGTCAATTAAATGAAGTCAAAGCAATCATACGCGTCAAGCAAATCAGAAAAGGCTATGCTTTTTCTCAAACCATTCACATAAAAAAAAACAAAACAATTCAACCTGGCGACCGCGTTATTCGATATGATCGTATTGTCGCGAAATTTATTGATTATTCAGGCAATGGGAAACATATCTACACCAGTCTGATGAAACAACTGCCACACCTTAAATGGCATGTTTACACAAATCCCAACAATAATAACAGCCCGAAAAAACAGACATCATTTTCTGAATTGCATTTGATAAATGAGGCCAAAGGTCTTGAAGTCAGAGATAATCATAATCAACTGATTCACTATTATCCACATAAAGAAATTTATTTATCATCTGTTATCCCATTGAATCGTTATGATAACATGCCAGAAAGTATGAATACAGCTATTGAAACAATAGGTAAAGTGGAAGGTTCAATTCTTGCAGCCGATTTTATAATCAATGACAATCAATTGTATATGGCATCAGCAACAAATAACCAGATTGCGGTATATCATATTGCACCAAAGCATATGACATCAGTTGCAACAAAACAGATTCCCATGAATCATCAACCTGTTGATATCAACTGGTGGCGGCCCACATCAATTTCAATGCCCCATTTAACAATTACATATTGGCATGACCAGGATATCGAATCCAGAGTTTTCACATTTGATAAACAAACAATCAAAACACTGGCCTATGGCATTCATTATCATATTGCTGCATTCGATCAAAACAACGATGGCAATCCTGAAACATTACTGGGGCAAGCCATGGATCGAGAAGCCTTTTGGGATAGTCGTGTATATCGACTTGCTTATTTTGATAAGGCACTCCGCCTGACCAAACGATTTAGAAGTCCATATTCGTTTACTGTTTGCAGTAGCACAATTGGTGATTTAACTGGAGATGGTTATCTGGAAACCATCTGGGTATCAGGCGGTGTTTTGCGGATTTATAAAGGTCAGACTTTTTTGTATAAAACTTATGTCGGCAATACGCCGAACCAACACATTTCATATGATATTGATCCCATGTCCAAAAAAACCCTGTTTCGGAGCGCATCTATTTATCCCGGGCCTGTTATGGCTGATTTAAATCATGATAAATTGGCTGAACTGTATGCCATTCATTGTGAACGACCGCTTTTAAGTCAATTGGGATTTCAGAGTCAAGCACTTAAAACATGGATTAAATGTATAAAGTTTCAAAACCAGATGTTCTTTAGCCAGAGAATATCTCAAATTTTTAATACAAACATTCAGGCATTTACCATTTATAATGGCAGTATTATCGTTTTATTGGGATATGAAGATCGTGACGATTCGAATTGTTTTACAAAGATTGTTCGGTGGGCATTATGATTGTGCCTGATAATCCAGGATAATAACAATAACCAAAAGGAGAAACTGATGGCATCAAATTTCGAGCCTCAATGGATAGAAGAAGCCCCTAAAAAAGGGTCTTTTCGTTCCATATTTAAATGGGGCGCTCCTGATCAGTTTAAACATCCCAACAAAAGGCTTTATGCCATGTTAAAAGATGTGTTTCAACTGACAGATGACGATTTTAAAGAAAGACGTGATGAAGGCCAGGAACCTGTTGTTTGCGAACATCCAGTTCAATTGGATCAAAAACATATTGACTGGTTTATTGATGTGGTCGGCCAAAATAATGTCAACACTGATGATTACTCTCGCGTAAAATATTGTTATGGAAAAACACTCGAGGAAGCCCTGAATCTTAGAAAAGGAATTGTTACCAATGTGCCTGACGCTGTTGTTCATCCCACATGCAAAGATGATATTGCAAAAATTGTATCCTATTGTAATTCCGAAAAAATCCCGCTGACTATTTATGGCGGCGGCTCCTCTGTAACCCTCGGCTTGCAATGCCCAAAAGGCGGTATCTCGCTGGTAATGCAAACCAATATGAATCGCGTGATTTCATTCAATGAAACCAACCAGACAATTACTGTTGAAGCTGGCATGATGGGACCGGACTATGAACGTGTTTTAAATAATGCTCCAAATACGCTCAATGCAAAACGTAAATATACCGGTGGTCATTTTCCGCAATCATTTGAGTACTCTTCAGTTGGCGGATGGGTTGTTACACTGGGCTCAGGACAACAATCCTCATATTATGGTGATGCTGGCGATCTTGTTGTAAGTCAGGAATATGTTACCCCTGCTGGAGAATTTAAAACCCTTGATTATCCTGCAACTGCAACCGGTCCAAAAGTCAATGATATTATGAAAGGAAATGAGGGGTGTTTTGGTGTACTTGCCCATGTCACCATGAAAGTTTTTCGCTATATGCCTGAAAATTCACAACCTTTTGCATTTATTTTTCCCTCATGGGAAGATGCAATCAATGCCACACGTGAAATCTCACAGGCAGAATTTGGCATGCCATCAGTTTTTCGCATATCCGATCCTGAGGAAACTGATGTGGGGTTAAAATTATATGGTATTGAGGGCACAGTTTTCGATTCATTGATGAGTCTTCGCGGATACAAACCCATGAAGCGATGTCTGTTAATTGGTCAGGCTGATGGTGAACGCGATTTTGCAATCAATGTCAAAAGAAAAATCAAAAAGGTGTGTGCAGAAAATAAGGCCATGTATCTGACAGGCTATCCGCTTACCCAATGGTCTCATGGCAGATATATGGATCCATACATGAGAGAAGATCTCAATGACTATGGCATATTGATTGATACGCTGGAGTCCGGTGTTACCTGGGATAAACTCCATCAGTTACATCAAGGCGTTCGCGCATATGTCAAAAGCCATCCGCAGGCTGTTTGTATGACCCATGCCTCTCATTTTTATAATCAGGGAACCAACTTATATTTTATTTTTATTATTAAAAATACAGACATTCAATCATTTGTGAAGTTTCATCGCGGCATTATTGAAAACATTGAAAAACATGGCGGATCATTAAGTCATCATCATGGTGTCGGTCGATTAATGTCGCCATATATGGAAAAGCATCTGGGAAAAACACAGATGGATATCTTACGCACATTGAAAAACCATTTTGATCCCAATAATATCATGAATCCAGGTGGCACAATGGGGTTGGATGAAAACTGATTCATCTATTTTAATTGTTGGCGCAGTATTTCAAGAAATCGCGCCCATTATTGAAAAGTTATACAATGTTCAAAAAATATCAATTGGCAACAGACACATATTTTGTGGTACATTGTTCAATCAATCGCTAGTAATTGTCCAGTCGGGTATTGGGATGCTTAATGCAGTCCAGGCAGTTACTGCTGTTATTGAAAAAATACCGGTACATCTTATCATTAATACAGGATGTGCCGGTGCATTTCCAAATTCCGGAATCTCAATAGGCGATATTGGAATTGCAACGAAAGAAACAGATATCCATTTTGGCATTGAAGGAGATTCCCCCGAAAATCCGGTTGAACAACTATCAATACCAGTAATTCAGACTGCGTGTGCGCGGTACTATGGAAGCTATCCTGTTTCAGAACATTATTATAAAATGGCTCATGATATTTTGTCGAAAGAATTTATATCGAAAAATATTGTTGTAAAGTTGCTGCCTTTTATTACTGTCAGTACCATAACAACATCTGTTCAACGTATTAATAGTTTATTTAATTCATATCATGCGGGAATGGAAAATATGGAAGGTGCTGGAATTGCTCATGTGGCATTGCATTATAACAAACCATTTCTTGAAATTCGGGCAGCATCCAATATTGTCGGTGAACGAGATAAAGGTAAATGGAAAATGACTGAAGCGTTTGAACGTTCGACCAGTTCTGTTTTACTATTGCTCAAAGCGTTTCATATATGAACAGGAAAAAAAATGATTGCATATTTTGATTGTTTTTCAGGAATCAGCGGCGACATGACCTTAGGCGCATTACTTGATTCTGGTCTTCAGGTCTCTGTAATAAATGAAATGATTTTGGCGCTAAATCTGAAAAATACCAGCATTGAAAAAAAATCAACAAAGTTTATGGGAATTGCTGGTACACAAGCTATCGTCCATACCGGTGCATCGCCCATAAGGCATTTTTCTGATATTCGAGAGTTAATCACGAAAAGTGCATTGTCCCAGCATGTCAAGGCACAAAGCATCACCATGTTTGAAAAATTGGCTGAAGTTGAAGCCAACATTCATGGTTGCGATATTGAAAGAGTTCATTTTCATGAAGTTGGCGCAGTTGACTCCATTGTAGATATAGTGGGAACAGCCTGCGGACTTGAAGCAATGGGGATTGATCACATTGTTTTTTCATCTCTGCCAATGGGGACTGGTTTTGTTGATTGTCAGCATGGCCGCTTGCCTATTCCTGCACCTGCAACAGTGAATATTCTGACTGATGTCCCGGTATATGGCACTGATGTTCCGCATGAACTGGTAACCCCCACAGGCGCATTATTTGCTAAATGTCTGGCAAGTTCTTATGGTCCTCTCCCTGAAATGCGTATTGTAAAAACCGGTTATGGTGCAGGTTCACGTTCGTTATCAGATCGCCCAAATCTGTTACGCATAGTTATTGGAAATCGCCATGATGATAAGCAAACAAGTTCTACTTGCGAATCTGTTGGAATTATCGAAACAAACATTGATGATATGACACCAGAGTGGTTAAGCTATACCATGTCAACATTAATGAATGCCGGCGCGCTGGATGTTGTCGTTTCACCTGTTCATATGAAAAAAAACAGAAGTGGACATCAATTGCAAGTCCTTTGCCTGCCAACAGACGTTTCCAGATTGACAGATATGATCTTACAAGAAACATCAACCATAGGCGTACGCTATCAAATTCTTCAAAGAAAGGTCTTGAAACGTCAGGCAAGAACGATTCAGACAAAATGGGGACGCATTGATGCCAAAGAAATTGTTCAACCCGATGGTACCATAAGGCTATCACCGGAATTTGAAAGCTGTCAAAAACTGGCAGCTAAAACAGGCTTACCTATTCAACACGTCTATCAGGAAATTTACCATGATGCAAAACGAATAACGCACCCTTTATCATGATAGAAAAGAGATCAAACCAGGAGTTATTATAATGTGCCTTGCCATTCCATCAAAAGTAATTGAAATCAATGATCTTATGGCGACTGTTGAAATTGATGGTATTCGTCGAAGCGCCAGTCTGATGTTGCTGGATGATGTTCAGTTGAACGATTATGTTATTATTCATGCCGGATTTGCCATTCATAAGATTGATCCTGTCGAAGCTGAGCAAACCATCGAATTATTTCATGAGGCAGCAAAAACAGAACGTTTTTCAAATAATTTTTGAATAACGCTTTCATTACCATCATCAAGTATGATAAATTGCTACAACATAAAAAAACAGGAAAACCCATGCCATCAACAATATTTAACGCAAACCATCTCCGAAATGACATGAAATGGAGAATCGTTGGAATAGCCGGAAAGTGGTTAATTGATGCATTATTTTCAACGATTCATATCGATATTCATGGATGGGATAAAGTGGCCCCTTTGATGAACAGCAAACGATTTTTGTTTGTATTCTGGCATTCACGCATATTACCTGTATGTTATACGCATAAAGGTTATCATGGCGCAATTATGGTCAGCCGATCTGAAGATGGTGAAATTATTGCACAGGTGATTTATCGTCAGGGCCATGAACCGATTAGAGGCTCATCATCGAAAGGCGGAAAAGAAGCCCTGTATCAGATTGTTGAAGCACTTAAATCGGGTGACCGGCCAGGGGTAATGATTCCTGATGGCCCATTGGGACCACGTTTTAAGGTGCAACATGGCATTATTCGATTGGCACAGTTGACCGGTTATCCCATTATTTCTGTAACAGGCAGTTTCAGTCATATGAAAGTACTGAGGTCCTGGGATCGCTTTATAATTCCAAGACCTTTTTCGCGCTGTCTTCTGATGTATGGCAGCCCCATTTATGTACCGGCTGATGCAGATTCATTGCTTCAAGAGCAACTCCGCTATCAGCTTGAATGTGAAATGAACCAGATCACTGATAAGGTTGATCATTATTTTGGACATGATATACGATGAAAATAAAGTCAAAATTTCAACTAAAAGATCGCCACAGAAAAATAATTGTAATGATCAAAGACAACAAATTGCGATTGCTTTCTGCCATGTTCTTGATGATTATTGTTGCTGCAACGACATCAGCGACAGCCTTTTTGATCAAGCCTGTGTTGGATGACATTTTTTTCAAGAAAGACATGCACATGCTTAAAATAATTCCTCTGGTCGTGTTGGGAATTTATTTTTTGCGTGCCCTCAGCACAGTTGGGCAATCGTATTTAATGACGTATGTGGGTGAAGAAGTCATCCGGCGGTTGCGAAATCTCTTGTATGAACGTATTATGGAATTACCCCTGACTTTTTTCCAGAAAGAAAAAACAGGTGTTCTCATTTCCAGAATTACCAATGATGTCAACATTGTCAAAGCCATGGTTTCAACAGCAGTCACTGGCGCTTTGCGGGATTGTTTTACAATCATCGGCCTGACTGGCGTTATTTTTTATCGGGATTGGCAACTGGCATCATTTGCTTTTTTTGTTCTTCCATTGGCATTGATTCCATTTATCAAATATGGCCGAAAAGTAAGAAAAGTCAGCACCGGTACACAGGAAACGATGGCGCATATCAGTTCGTTTTTGCATGAAACATTTGCAGGCAACAAAATTGTCAAAGCATTTTGTATGGAATCACATGAAAAAAACAGGTTTTTCGCAATGACTGAACACCTGTTCAAATTGCAAATAAAAGCCGCAGTTGCACGTCAGATGTCATCAGCAGTGATGGAATTTTTAGCGGGTGTAGGGATCGCTTTTATTATCTGGTATGGCGGTTATCGGGTGATCAGCGGAAGTTCCACACCGGGCACATTTTTTTCTTTTATGGCGGCAGTGCTTATGTTGTATGATCCTGCACGAAAATTGAGTGAATTGAATAATGCGTTACAGGAAGGTCTGGCAGCATCGGATCGCATTTTTGATATCATTGAAGTTCGTTCCGATATTGTTGAATGCGATCACCCCATAGACATCAAAAAAGAGCCCCATGATATTGAATTTAGAAATGTATCATTCCGCTATGATCGGACAATGGTGCTTAACAATATTCATCTACATGTCAAAAAAGGAGAAATTTTAGGTATTGTTGGCATGAGCGGCGGCGGTAAAAGTTCCCTGGTAAATCTCATACCTCGTTTCTTTGATATCTCGCAAGGCGCTATTTTCATTGATGATATCGATATTCGACAGGCTTCAATCAAATCATTACGCGATCAAATTGCCATTGTCACCCAGGAACCTATTTTATTCAATGATACCATACGCAATAATATCGCGTATGGTAATCCTGATGCCAGTGATGATGAAATTATTGAAGCAGCGAAATCTGCCTATGCCTATGATTATATTCAAAGCTTTCCACAACAATTTGAAACATACATCGGTGAGTTAGGTGGATTGTTATCAGGCGGAGAAAAACAACGTCTGTGTATCGCACGAGCGTTAATTAAGAATGCGCCCATACTCATCCTGGATGAAGCCACTTCTGCATTGGATACTGAAGCTGAAAATTTCGTTCAAAAAGCCCTGGAAAACTTAATGAAAGGGCGAACCACTTTTATGATTGCACATCGGCTCTCAACGATTCTAGCTGTGGACCGCATTATTGTATTGGTCAATGGTGAAATTAAAGAAACAGGTAATCATAAGGAATTATTGGCAAAAAAAGGGGCGTATTTTAAACTGTATGAAATGCAATTTCAACAAGAAAAAGGAATGAAAAAGAAATCTCTTCTAAAATGGTTGCCTGGTTCTTATTAATCAACGTTTCGGACATTTGTGTACGTGTGTGTGCATATAAACGAAAAAAATTATAATAAACGTAATTAAATCAAATAAATAAGCCCTGTTAGACCGGTCAAATAGAAATGGACACAATTGAAAACATTCAGTTTCAATTTTTTACTTGACAGATTCAATGCGTATTAAATATATAATTTAGAAATATTAACCCTGCCTCTCATAGGCACATCAAACTTTTTTACCAATTACAAAAGGAGGAATGATGAAACGTATTAAAATGCTATGGATTATTCTGATTCCCATTATTTGTTTGCTCCAATCCCCGACAATTGCGCGTCCAAATCCACCTGTCGCATTGTTAGTTAATGGTTCTGGTACACTCGCATTTAGCAAAGATGGCAATAAATGGTCACCAATCAACCGAAATAAATTCCTGTTTAGCGGGGACTTCGTAAAAACCGGTCATGATGGTACTTGTAAGCTTTTATTTCATGATTCTCATTACGCCAAATATATTGAAAACAATTCCCAGGCCATCGTCAAAGAAGGAAGTTTGGAACTATTGGCTGGCAATGCTACAGAATCAAATAAAAAAGCCTTTAATTTACTGGATAATTTAAGACGTAAATTTGCTGTTATTCATAGATATACAACAGTGCAACGTTCACAATCAAATAAAACAAACAAGTTCTCACTCCCTGAATTATTGGCCATTTCAATAAAATATCCAACGCTGGCATGGGAAAACATGGGCGACCAATATCGCTATCAATTAATTTTTCAAGGCAAGTCCTATTCCATTCCAGAATCAGACCAAAAAATTATTCGATACAACCTGACACGTTTTAAACCAGGTAAACATAAATACACAGTATGTGTCATGGACCAGGAAAAGGAAGTATTAAGAAGAAGTGCAACTGTGGATTGCCTTTCAGCAAAAGAATCCTCTCAGATTGATTCACAAGAAGAAAATATCCGACAAATCAGTGATCAGGGTTTTCTGTTGGGCTCTTTTATGGATGATCAAGGTTTGAAAGTCCCGGCATTGGATTATTACTTACGATATTTTGAAAATGGTAATTATGATTCTGATGTGTATCCTTTTCTGCTGAAAGTCTATGATGACTTGGGGATGAAACGTATTGCCAGAAAAGAAAGAACAGCGTTCAATCAGCAACGACAGTAATTATGAAATTTATAATAAAACGATGTGAGATTTGTGGACTGGTATTCATTATTCTTGCGACAATTTTTTGTGAATACTATGAAATACTCTCACTGATTGAAGATCAAACCCTGTCCTACAGACAATTGTTTCGAGCATCGCTTCGGAATGTATCATCGACATACGAACGTGATGTTGTTTTGGTGTCTTTGGATGATGAATATTATAAAAAAACAAAGATAAAGCCTTTCAAGCGATCAGATCTTTCGAAAATTATTCGAAATGTACATAAACTGGGTGCAAAGCAGATAGTCGTGGATATACTGATGCCATATTCGCATCCGGAATTCGATGGTGATGGTGCAATTTATAAGCTTCTTGATGATCCTGAATACGACAATGTGATTCTGTCATCACATATTGAATTCAATCCAGGCTTAACTGAAGGTGAAATATTTTATCCTTCAAAAACAGTTTGCCCCGAAAATCGGCCAACAGGTTATGTCAATATTATTTCACCCAGTGCTGTGGTAACTTTTTTAAGTCGGCTTCGCATTTACACCTCATTGGCGCAAAAAGAAAATACCTGGCCTCTTGCAGTTGTGTCGGCATCGAAATTTTTAAATGTATCCCCACAAATAAAAAACCATGTCCTTTATCTCGGTGATTATCAGTTTCAATTGGATCAACACAATGATTTATATATTGATTATTCCCCTGTTCCAGTTAATTCTCATTTTCTAAACGAATATATGGGGTTGACAGCCCTGCCTTTTTTAGACATTTCATATCCGGATAATTATGTAAATGCAGATCAATATTTTAATAGTGATAATGCAAATTCCAAAGACAATTCGCATATTTTGGAACTGATGTTTTGGGTAAAAGATAAAATCGTCGTTATCGGTGATACGTCAAATGCATCCAGAAATTGGTTTGATACTCCTGTTGGAACAATGTTTGGCTCTGAAATTATTGCTGATACAATCAGTACATTGATTACTGCCACATCCCTCAGACCTGCCTCGGTGTTTGTTGAGGGATTTGTTACAATTCTAATGCTTTCTCTTATTCTGTTGTCAGTGATTAAATGTCACAATGTCCGATTCAGCTTGCTTTTGTATATCAGTATTAACATTTTATTTACAGTTATGTGTTTCTTTGTTTATATGCATTATGGATATATCATTACAATGACATATAATTACCTGTTCGGCTTGATTGGATATCTTGCTATAACACTATATTATCGTGCCATTGATGCACAAAAAAGGGAACAGGCCCATCTTGAACTGGAAAAGGCTGAATTAAAATATCGAAGCATTTTCGAAAATGCCATGGAAGGCATTTTTAAAGTCAATGGCATGGGAAAAATTATTGCAGTCAATCCTGTTGCACGTCTTATATTAGGATATGATACGCAAGATGAACTTCAAGATATCATCTTTGATCGCGAGAAACGATTATATGTTGATCAAGATGATCAGGACAAAATCATTCAACTGCTGAATGAAAAATCAGTTGTCGAAGGTTATGAAACGCGGTTTTATCGCAAGGATGGTTCATGGATATGGGTCAGTTTTAATATCAGACAAACAAAAGATAAGCATGATGAAATCTTGTATGAAGGCTTTTTTGTGGATATCACTGAAAAGAAAATGCGTGTCAAAGCTGAAAGAGAGGCTGAAGCTGCCAAAGTTGCCATGAAATCCCGAACAGAAGTCCTGGGGGGCATGAGTCATGAATTAAAAACACCTTTAAATGCCATTCTTGGTATGGCTGAAAGCTTAAAAAATTCCGAATTATCTCAAAAACAAAAAAGACATGTTGAAGTCTTTGAAATGGCTGGTGAACATCTATTGACATTGATAAATGATATTTTACAACTGACCAAATTGGAATCCGGTACAATCCAATTGAACGTTGTTCCATTTGATCTAAACATTTTCATAGATACCATCAGGGAAATAATGGCTGTTCAACAAAAACGATTTGAAAAATCATTGATTGTTTACGATATTCAGGAAAAAATGCCGGACAAAATTCAAGGTGACAAGATAAGACTCCAACAAATCATTACGAATTTAATGGACAATGCATTGAAATTTACACCCAAAGGAACAATTACGCTCACTATCTCCACAGTTATTTTGCCTGAATTTAAAAATATGGAGTTACCACTGATAGATGATGATCTGACACAGCTTTTCTTTTTTCGTGTAAAAGATACAGGCATTGGGATTCCATCAAATCAACAAAAATCTGTTTTCGACACCTTTTGCCAGATAAAAAATGAAAATAGTAATATCGGTGCCGGCCTGGGCCTTCCGATATGTAAACGTCTAGTCGAGATTATGAATGGCAAAATTATTTTAAATAGCGAAGTAGATAAAGGCAGTACTTTTTCATTTGTCGTTCCTCTCAAACTGATATTGAAGACTGAAACTGATGAAGATGGTGAGAATGAATTTAATCTTGACCCGCTCAATATATTACTGGTTGAAGATAACTTGAACAATCAAATCGTTTTTCAATCCATTCTGGATGAAACAAATCATCAGATTGATATTGCATTCGATGGTGAAGAAGGTGTAGAAAAGTTTAAAAATAACACCTATGATATTGTCTTTATGGATTTGCAAATGCCAAAATTGAATGGATTTGAAGCAAGCAAGCAGATCAGACAGTGGGAAAAAGATAACAATCTTTCAGAAACCCCTATCATTGCAGTGAGTGCGCAAACTTTTTTCCAAAAAGATAATGCGGCAACAAAGGCCGGATGCAATAGTTATATTGAAAAACCCTTAAAAAAAGCGATATTAATGAATATGCTCAATCAATATGGGCATATGAAAAAAAAATCCATAGATAAAACCAAAAGTGATAACTAATAGAATGTAAGGATGGAACATTTTATTATTAATTATTTATTCATAAAGGAGGTAATTTTTATGAAAAGATTTATTATTAGCATATCAGTACTGTTACTGATGGGAACAAATGCGTATTCAGCAAAACTTGGTGATGTTAACATTCCTGACACACTTAATGCAGGAAAAGACAAACTGATTTTAAATGGCGCGGGATATCGAACCAAGTTTTACATGAATATTTATGTTGGGGCATTATACCTGACCCAAAAAAGTGCTGACCAAAACGACATTATTAATGCAGATAAGGCAATGGCAATAAAAATGCACATTGTCTCAAGCATGATATCCAGCAGCAAAATGATTAATGCAGTTAATGCCGGATTTGATAATGCGACTGGCGGCAATATTACGCCGATAGAAAAAGAAATAAAACAGTTGCTTGCAATTTTTCAGGAAAAAATCGAGATTGGTGATGAATTTGATCTGGTTTATGTTCCAGGTCAGGGGGTTTTGGCATCAAAAAATGGCAAACTAAAAGGAACGATTAAAGGGCTTGCATTTAAAAAAGCACTTTTTGGAATCTGGCTTTGTGATCAGCCTGCTGATAAATATCTGAAAAAAAGCATGCTTACAGGTAATTGAATTATTGAAATGAAAAACATATTTTTCAAGCTTTCCTAAATTATAAGGAGTCTTTTATGAAAACAATACATATCAAACTACTGACAACAATGTTAATCCTGTTTGGCGTATTGACTATTACAATACCAGCTTACGCACTTCCATTTCGAATTGAAGGAGCCATTGGCATTTGGAACCATGATCCAAATGGAATGATCAATTACAATGGTGACGATGTTGAACTTAATACCGATCTTTCCTTAAGTGATCGAAACGATATTAATTTATGGATTCGTGTCGAACATCCTATCCCCATGATTCCAGATATAAAACTTCAATACACACCTATTAAGATCAAGGACAGTAATTCTGCGAATCGGCTCTTTAAATTTGGTGGTTATAATTTTGATGATGGGATTCGAAGTGAAATGGAAATGGATATTATTGATGTTCAGCTTTACAATCATTTACCTTTTCTTCAGATGACATCTTTGAAAAGCCTGGATATCACCTATGGACTAACCTTCAGATTTTTAAATGCAAACGCATTTATCGAGGAAATACAAACTGTCAACGCCCGATCCAGAAGTTTTTCAACGCCAATGGCCTTGCTATGCGCTGGATTTCGAGTTGCACCGGTTAGCAGTTTTTCACTCATTGGCGATTTTCAGGGCACTGCATATAGCGGCAATCACTGGTATGATGTGACTGCTGAGGTTCAGATCGCCCCTTTTACAGAGCATATCTTTTTGGGGATTGGATACCGATATCAGGATTTCAAGATTGATAATGTTCAGGATGTCACTGCCGATCAGACCATGCAGGGATGGTTTGCGGAATTGGGTTTTCGATTTGAGTAAGTGATTTAATCTATGAGTTAATAAACTTATCCAACTTCGGATACAAAGATGCCATCTCTGATGACGATGTCCAGATAAAAGACTTATCCGCACGAAACCATGTAAACTGACGTTTCGCATAACGTCGTGTGTCACGTTTCATCAATCGGATGGTTTCCTCCCATGTCAATCGTCCATTGATATAAGCACACATATGTTTATAGCCAATGGATTGCATGGCGCTCAGGTTGCAATGATACCCTATATGAATCAATGATTGAACTTCCTTTAACAATCCATCGCCAATCATCTGATCCACGCGATTATCAATGCGCGAGTAGAGTTTTTTTCTATCTTCATGGATCATGATCTTTAATAATTGATAGGGCTGATCAGCAAATTGATGCGATTGATGATGTTCTGTAATTGATCGTCCAGTGGTATCAAACACCTCGAGCGCACGAATTATGCGTACCATGTCATTGGGATGGATTGTTGATGCTGCGTGCGGATCTTTTTGTTGAAGCTGTTCATATAGAAACGCATTGCCATGTTTATCAGCCATCTGCTTATATTGCTGCCGAATCGATATATTTCCAGGCGCTTGTTTAAACAATCCGCCGGTTAATGCCTTAATGTACAGGCCAGATCCTCCCACCAGAAATATGGGGATACCCGCATCATGTAAATTCTGAATAACCGACCGCGCCTGTTCAACGTACATTGAAGCATCAAACTGAACATCTGGATTAACGACATCTATCATGTGATGTTTTACTTGAGCCTGTTCATGGGAATCAGGTTTGGCAGTTCCAATATCCATAAAGCGATACACTTGAATGGCATCTGCGCCGATAATTTCCCCCCCCCATTTTTTGGCCATTTGAATGCCAATGCTTGTTTTTCCAACGCCAGTTGGACCAGCTAGTATTATTATTTTGGGTTTATTTTTTTTTTCTGTTTGTTTCATCTTGACATTATCCCCTTAATACGTTACAAGACTTAAATTTTTTAAATTACACAGGCAGATTGCCTGATTTTTATAGCGACAGAAGCAATGTCTCATGTTTGAGAAGAATGCAGAATGTCATAACATTGATAAAGATGTACAACATAATATGTACACAAAACACCAAAGTTTTTTGGTAATTTAACTTAACAGGAGGTTATTTCATGCCAACAGTCGAATTTCAAGGAAAAAGTTTTTCAGTTGATGAAGATGGCTTCATCGATAATTATGAAGATGGAAAATGTGACGAATGGGTACAATACGTCAAAAAAGAAGAAGGTATTGACGAATTGACCGATGAACACACAAAAGTCATTGATATTCTTCGTGAATACTATGAGAAAAATGGTATCGCACCAATGGTACGTGTCCTTTCTAAATTGACTGGCTTCAAATTGAAACACATCTATGAATTGTTTCCATCAGGACCGGGTAAAGGCGCTTGTAAAATGGCTGGTTTACCCAAACCAACAGGCTGTGTATAGTCATTTATTCAACTGAGTTAATCCTAAAAGGTCATGCAAGACTGGCATGGCCTTTTTTTTAATTTTGGAAATCTGAGTGATTTCCTCAAAAACAAAACTGAATCCTCATGAAACATCAAATCATCAATATTAAATCCCATAACCATACAGAATTAATAGATATTACTGGATATGTGCAAAATTTTATTGACAGCAATCAAATTGTGTCTGGCACATGCATGGTATATGTTCCACATACAACTGCGGCTGTTACGATCAATGAAAATGCTGATCCATCAGTCAAAAATGATGTTCTAATGGTTATAAACGACATTATCCCCTTGAAAAATCCTGAATATAAACATCTTGAAGGAAATTCTGCTGCACATATAAAATCAATACTTTTTGGGGCATCGGAACTGATACCGGTCGTTGATAAAAAATTAACTCTCGGCACGTGGCAGGGGATATTTTTTTGTGAATTTGATGGTCCGAGAAATCGAAAATTTTATATTCAAATGTTGGCATGTCAATAAGTAGTATAGATAAATTAATTTTAAATCGGATTCAATCCGATTTTCCAATCACCAATCGTCCATATCAGGCACTTGCAAAGGAACTGGGCATTGATGAAACGACTATTATTGAAAGTGTAAAAAAGTTAAAAAAAGCTGGCATTATCAGGCGTATTGGCGGTAATTTTTCACCTGAAAAATTGGGATTTCAAAGTACTTTATGCGCAGCAAACGTTCCAGATAACATGATTGATTACTTTTGCGAGGTTGTAAACACTTACGATGGTGTAACACATAATTATCAACGCAATCATTATTATAATGTCTGGTTTACATTTATTGCACCAACAATGGATGATATCAAATCTCATCTGGAACAAATCAAGAAAAAAACAGGCCTCCAACGAATTCTTAATTTGCCGGCAACCCAAGTTTTTAAAATTAAAGCACAATTTAGCGTATAAGTTTTTATTATTATTAATTAACATCATTTGGAAAGAATAATGTGCAACAATCAAACAATTATGGTAATTGATGATGAGCCTGATGTGCTAATGATGATTGAAAGGGTCTTGAAACTAGAAGACTATGATGTATCAACATCGACAGATGGTAAACAGGCGATTGAAAAACTCCGAGAAAAGGCATTTGATTTGGTGATTACAGATATCCGCATGCCACACATGGATGGACTGGAGGTTATCAGACAGGTCAAAGCATATGATCCCTCAATTGAGGTGATTGTTCTATCAGGTTATGCCACAATGGAAAACGCCATTGAGGCCTTAAAAGATGGTGGCGCCTTTCATTTTGTTCTCAAACCATTAAATGATATTGATAGCTTTTATCACATTATATCTCGGGCACTTGAAAAGCGGCAATTGTTAATTGATAATAAAAAATTAGTGGAACAACTGGAAACTGTTAATAAAAATTTAGAAAATCAGGTCAGACAACAAACTGCGAGTTTAAAAGAACGTGTTAATGAACTTGAAATTTTAAAAAATGAATTAACTGTTGCACTTAAAAAGGCTGATATTGCCAAAGAAGCAAAATCAGAGTTTTTAGGAATTATAAGTCATGAATTGAAAACGCCCATCAACATTATCATGGGAAATGTGGATCTTTTATTGTTAAAAGATTTTGATACAGAAACGACAAATTCTCTTAACGTAATCAGAAAAACCAGTATGTCTTTTTCTGATATTGTTGATGACTTGCTCTTATTTTCTGCTGAAGATGATAATCAAAACAATTCATTGGCTGAGCATTTTAACATATCTGAAATTATTGCCGGAATTAAGCAGATCTTGTTGCAAAAAGCAAAAGAAAAGGATCTATTGTTTGAAAGTGAAATTGATCCGAACATCCCATATAATTTATGGGGAAAATGGCGGTTGATTCGTCAAATTATCTATAATTTGTGTGGAAATGCAATTAAATTTACGCATCAGGGTGAATGTCGATTGACAATCAAACAAATATTTGAATCAGGTCAATCTCAAATAACACAAAAGGGGCTGATCACACTTCTATTTACAGTATCAGATACTGGTATTGGTATACATGAAAAGATTAAAGATGTTATCTTTGATTATTGTACCCAAGGGGATCAGTCATTGACAAGAAGATATGGTGGCGTTGGCATGGGGCTGGCCATTTGTAGAAAACTGGCTGACATGCTAAACGCCAAACTCTGGTTTGAAAGTAAAGAAAATGAAGGCAGCAAGTTTTTCTTTCAAATATCGATTCTGGCATCACAGGAGGATCTTGTTTTCAGATAGTTTGCATTGCAAACATTCAAGGCTTTATTGTTATTGAAATTTCGATTGCTCAAATATCAATTTGAAACTTGACTGTCTTGTAAAAAAAATGTAATAATATTTTTTTATTTAATGATAAAAATAATTATTTGAAAAAAATCTAATTATATCGGATTTTAGGGAGCATTA
>Ga0272440_1001314_pt1 | contig 20520 bp, 13 predicted proteins | sample SSMMMBAug17_FD_192440 | JGI IMG/M metagenome (GOLD analysis project Ga0272440, IMG submission 192440) | Marine sediment archaeal communities from Little Sippewissett salt marsh, Falmouth, MA, United States - SSM-MMB-Aug17 | ecosystem: Environmental > Aquatic > Marine > Wetlands > Sediment ...
ACCGGCAATTTGGCTTACACTCAAATTAAAACCCAAATGAGGCGCTATGAATAATATGGATAAAAATAAGGGGACGTCTATGATTTTATGCTTTTATGTAAAAAGGGGGACGTCTATGATTTTAGCAAAAAGTTGAAATGTTCAAAGAAAAGCATAAAATCATAGACGTCCCCTTTTCTTCCCCTTTTCTTCCCTGAGCAGTTACAAAAATGTCTGAAATATCAAAAAAACAATTAACGAAAAAAATTCCGCTAACAATTTAATTTTAAATAATATTTTACATGGCCTGACGATGTTAGATAAGACTCACGATATTAAAGATCGTTTATTGTCATCAAGAGGAGAAAAAACAATTGTTTTTCCATTGTCAAATCCAGACAATTACGCTGATATGATATCTGATGGTAAAAGGCTTAAATCAGAAATTTTGAAAACTTAAGCCCGCATCAGAGCGGGCGTATGTAAAAGTAAAAGTTGGGGGAACATGTTTGCCTTTGTTGAAATCAATTAAATCCCAGTTCGATATTGTTGTCTTTTTTCATGCGTTTCCAGCAATTTCCACATGACAACAGGAATATCCAATAAAATTTTACCTGGAATATAATAAACCAAAGAGGATTTGGAAGCATACACTGAAAAAATTGTTCCACCTTCGTTGAGAATGGTCTCTTCACGACAAAAATTGCCAGGTGTAATTGTTTCAATTTGGGTTGAACCTGATCGAATGATTAGTTCTCCTTCCACAAGTAGAATCAATATGGCTTCACCATTATCTGGGATAATTTCTCCTTCAACATAAGATTTCGTGTTTAATTTCTGGGCAATTTTATTTTGAACCGGGTATGTTACCATATCTCCGAATAACCAGGTGTTTTGTAAAAATGCAATGCTTTTTTGCATGGCATCAATATCTTCATAAAGGTTGTTCCGGCGAACAAATTCTGCATACAAATTGACAGGTATTTCAAGAGCCCATACATAGCTACACGCACTATATGTTTCTTTGGATGGTTTTTCTTTAAATCCTGACAATTCACCAATCAAAGAACCTGCATACAATATCTGATTGACATTTTGTTCAGATCGAATCATTTCAATTGTGCCTGTTAGAATAAGATAGATATTGGGATTGGCAACTCCTTGTTTTACCAGTATCGTCCCAGCGTTGAAAGATGTGACATTGCAATTCAATAAAATGCGTAATTCTGCGATGGATGCTGATGGAAAATAGGCATGCAGGTATCGAAATGCATATCTCATGGTATGATCTTGATTGGTGGATATTAAAACATCAACCATACCAAATGGTGCGCGTGAACCAATCTCTTTTTCTTTATTGGTAAATGACATTGCGGTGTGAGAAAGAATTATTTTATCAGATGGATCATTTTTGAAATCTTCAGCTTTTCCATGTATGAGTCCACCGCCAACATCAATTTTTTTCAAGGTGGCACGGGTAAGGTAGTGATTGTGGACAGTGTCATAAAATTTTTGGGAAATGCCATTTTCATCAGGATTGGATGTTATCATGCCTTTTAGAACATCAAATGATGTCAAATCGGCAAAATGAGAATAGGTTAAATACCCGCCATCCCAAATGGCTCGGAATGTAAAAATGCTGTTTTCAACAGGATGTGGCGATAGTATGGGCTTGACTTCCAAACCTTCAACATTATTCCATTTGTCGAACTCAAGAGTGTGAACATCAAAATATTGATCCAGACGATCCGAATCCCAGGTCATAAGACTTTGTAATTTTTTGGCAACTGATGCCCGAACCAATCTGGTGGCATAGTATTTTATGCGATGATCCCCTCTGATCAAGGTGGTCAGTCCTGCGAAATGATCATCGTGAGCATGGGTATGAAATACGCCCTCAATTTCATTAATACTGATTCCGAGGGCAGTAAGTGTATGGAGTAAATTCGGTCCGGCATCAATTAAGTAAAGGTTTCCTTGAAACATAAGAATACTTGCCATGCTGGGCCGGTTGATATCCCATCCATCACCCTGACCTGAGTGAATTACTGCAAAGTACTCGCGTTTGATCTGATGAAAACCCAATTCAAATGGGGGGCCATATTGTTCATTCTTTTGCAGATTCATATCAACAGTGGCTGATTCGCCTTTATACAGAAATTTATATGTATTAAAACCAGTTCGATGCACATAGACATCATTTCGAATGTGAACCGGATCATTTTCAATAGGCAATGTATCCAATAAATCTGTTGTCGGACGAATTTTATTGAAGGCAAAACGTAACTTCATACGCATCATTTCTTGGGCTTCAGTCTGTGATAATCCCGCTTCAATCAGTTCCTCCTCTGATGCAAGGCCATAATTTCCCCGATGAATATATGCCAGATGTGCATTGATTTGTTCTTCAATTCCAATGAGCATCGGTTTAATACCGGTGTTATTGGGATGATTGGGCAAAATCATTCCCTGTCGATATAACATTTGAAGTACCGGAAATTCAGCAAGATTTGAAAAATGTCCATTTTGAACCAATACATCAGATAATAATATTGTATTGGGGCCAGATTCAAAAAAAATGCCTTCTCGTTCGATTGTCTTGATCAAGCCTGTTCGCATCATATGCTTGACGCTGTCTGCCGGACAGGCACACAAAATATATAAATTCGCTTCTGGAATACCTATCCAATAAACACCTGAAATTATTTTTATTTTTTCTATTGATGCCATTTTTTTACCTCTTTGTTTGTTTAACAGTCAAAAAAGTTGTTGCTTTATGTAACAGTTTTATGTTTTTTATTTATTTTTGCCATAATATGCGAATTGTTTCTTGCAATATTTGCGCCTTATTTTGTAAGAATAAAAAATGTTGCGAATGAGCAACTACTTCTATCAGGGGGATATGTATAGTTTAGAGGAACGAGAGTCAATTCCACGAACAATAACCGGAATCAAACCTATGTTCATGTATATGTATGTATCGGAAAAACAAAATCCTGCTTTAAATTGGTTCAAGTGCAATTTCGCTTGCTAACGCGCGCGGCTCTGAAAATTTCGGCAGCTTTTAATCTGAGCCGCGCGCGTTAGCAAGCGGGACTGTACTTGAAGCAAATATCAAACAGGCTATACGAAAACGCACAAAAGTTAGGCTAATCAAAAAATTTGCCCGAAGTGCACTATGTTTGAGAATGATTTAGAAACGTTTGCCTCAGACATAGGTTTGCAAGCGATTGTTGTTCTGAGGGCAAACATAATATACGCTCAACCATACAAACCAAAATTAAAATAGTTCTCCTAGCTTGTACACACGCCTTCTATCAAGTATGATGAAATATTTTTCAGATTTTGCTCAAGATGCGAAGTGTTTCCGAAGTTTTCTGGTCGGACAATTCAAAAATATCCGCTATGTTAGATGAAACAGATACGTCCATTCAATACATTTCAGAGTATGCTATAACTCAGTCTGATCATGTTTTTGACAACGAACACGTCCCTTAAAAATATCAATAAAACCCAGGCGATCTCCACATATTTCGCAACGCATATTTGCCCGCCATTGTGCCTGTCGTCGATGTCTGGCATCAGCAATATTTCGTTCAATGGTTTCAACAAGAGCATCTTTGGGCATTATTTTATAGTGGATTTGCCATAATCTTATTTGGGTATCATGGCAGGCGCTGGCCAAAATATTTCCATCGGGTGAAAATGCAACTGAACTGACAAAATCATTATGGACATTCAGTCCATTAATTTCTTTACCAGTTTTGATATTCCATAACTTGACTTGTTTATCGTGTGAGCCTGAAGCCAAGGTGAGGTTGTCAGGTGAAAAAGCCACAGTATTGACACGTCGTAAATGCCCCTGAAGTTTTAAGGATTGATTTTTTGATGTCATGTCCCATAATCTGATGGTTTTATCATGTGATCCAGCAGCTAAGGTGAGTCCATCGGGTGATATGGCCAGAGCACTCATATAATTTTTGGTTTGTCCTTTGAAAGTTCGAATGAGCTTTTTTGATAAAACATCCCATAAATGGATAACATCCCAACTTCCAGCAGCCAGTTGTAAACCATCGGGTGAAAAACACAGGCTGCGAATGGTATCTGAAAAATTATCAAATGTATGGAGGGCCTGATTTTTTTTGATATCCCACAGCCGGATTGTTTGATCATTAGACCCACTGGCTAAAAGCAAACTATCCATTGAGATATCCAGAACTTCCACGCTGTCTTGATGACCGCTTAATGTTGCAATTAAATCAAAGGTTTCAAGATTCCACAATTTGATAGTATTATCCCATGATGCACTGGCCAGGAATTTGCCATTGGGTGAAAATCGCAAACAATTAACTGCTTTTTCATGATGTTTAATTACCTGTACACATTGAAAGTTGTCTAAATTCCAAAGACGAATTGAGCCATCTTCAGCGCCACTTGCAAGTTGTTTATTACAGGGGGAAAAGGCAATGCTTAAAACGCTAGAATCATGATCTGACATGGTTGCCAGATCAATGCATGCAATGGGATTATCCAATAAATATGCAATTTTTTCAGATGCCTGAGCCTGAGTTACGCGTGTTAAATATTGGAAGTCAGTATTATGATGTACCAGAGCCTTGGTCTCATTCAGTAGATCAAATATTTCTTTTTCAGCGATTTCAGTATCTTTTTTTGGGGTTTTTTCAAAAGGAAACGTTCGGTACTGTTGTTTTTCATACTGATGAAGGGGTGAAGATCGCTGCTTTTTTTTCGGTGACTGGCCATGTTTTAATGCCTGATAGTATGTATCAGAATCTTGTAATATTGGGTGGGCATCCAGATAATCCATATAGGAATTTTTTTGATAAATCTGATTGGCTTCGTTGAACAAGGCTTTCCATTTGGAAAACACATCCGGTTGGCGTTGCTTGTATTTTTCTAGATGGCGATCGGCAATCATGGCGAGATGAATGGTATCACATTCAGATTTGGCTGTATTGCGCATGGTCACAAATAATTGATACAACTTATCGATCAGTTTTAAAAACATATCATCAATAAGAACCTTCAAGCCATACAGAGGATTAATCTCAACCAGTTTTTTGACAATTGGCAGGCATGATTTGTCTCCTATTGAGGCTTTATATCGGGCAAGGGCATAATTGGCCTCATTAAAATCGGAAACTGCCAGCGCTTTTTCCGCATAATTGATGGCATCATGATCTTTTTTCATAATAAAGGCACAAATACTGGCATAAAAGTATGATTCAGCGACATCAAGTTGGTGATTCTCAGCCTGATAATATTTTGCAGCTTTGAGAAAGAGTTTCAAGGCAAGTTCAGTATCTAAATGTTCGGGTACGTAAAGGTGTATCATTCCCATGGTATACAAAACAAATGGATCATATTTTTCATAGTTTTGAGCAAGTAATAAATTTTCCAAAGATTCTTGAAAAAGATCATTTACAAAATGCTTACTTGCCTGTGTCATATAATAACGTCGTTCCTGCTGAAATTCGGGAATGTTGAGTTTTTCCATCAGGTCGTCATCACTGAGATGTTTGATTGCATTTTGATGAATCCGAAGCCCCAATTTCCAGTTATAAAAGGCACCCAGCTGCGTAATCCGATCACCATTAATACCACGGTCGAAATCCAAGGATAATGCAATTTGAATTAACTCAAACATATCATTTATACTTTGTGTCTGGCAATTGGCATTATGGTATTGAATATAGCGTTTCAATGCAGCGATGCTTGCAAATGTTTTTATTAATTCTTTGTGTTTATTTTGCTCTTCAGACAATTCATTTTGTTTATTTCGTTCTGAAAAGGGATGATACACTGACGAGTCATGGGACATCCGCTTGACAGTGTAAGTCTTCGATACTATAGTTTTGGCATTTAATTGCGTTTGTTTTGCAGATAAAGGTTCCTGTTCTTTTTTGGGGCTTTCATTTTTTATTAATGAATCGTTGATGAATTGATCCCAGGATAATCTGTTAGGATTGTATATGATCATAATTGGTTCTCCGCAATTATTCATTTTATGGCATGATACTTGCCCATATCAAAACAAATGGATTGGTTATAAAATCAGTTGAACAGGCAACTGATCAAAGTTGGCATATAATATGAATGTAACATATTTCAAATCACTGAACATAAATAAACTATATGCGCTGCAACTGATGGTTAAAAGAAATGATATTTTTTAATATTTAATTTTTAATATTTAATTTTGTATACAAATTCACTGTTATGTCAAGAACAAATATTATGTTCGTGTTTTATTAAACGTTTATCAACAATCAAAAAAGGTCGTTCCTGTACAAGGAGTTATTCAATCCATGGATTAGATTGCAAAGGAACGATTCGGATTCAGGACAAATATAACAAAAATGTCGCATAAAGGAAATCATATGGTAAAGAAGAAGCAAAAAAAAACACTCGGTCAAATCCTTCTTGAACATCGCTATATCACCCAGGATCAACTGAATGAAGCATTAAGATTAAAAGAAAAGAATCCTGAAAAGTTTTTGGGACAAATTCTTATTGAAATGGGTATTCCACAATCAATTATTAATAAAGCCCTGGATTCTCATCGAAAACGTAAACCTATCGGCCAAATTCTTATTGAGCAAAATTTGATCAATCGTAAACAACTTCAGGAAGCTCTCGAAAGGCAAAAAATATCCCACAAACCTCTTGGCGATACCTTGATATCTTTAGGATTTATTACAAAAGATCAATACTTGACAGCGCTTTCCAAGCACTTTAACATGCCCACACGATCACTTGAATCATTTAAGATTTCCAAATCACTTCAAAAGAGTATTGGTGAAAAATTTGCATTAAAAAATAAAATCATTGTATTGGAAAACACAGACAATCGAATTCAACTGGCCATTGCCCGCCCAACGAAAGAATTATCAGATGATTTATATCGTTTCTTGCCACGTTCAAAAACCATTCAATTATTTTTAAGTCGAACAGATGAGATTGAACAATTACTAAAAACATATTATTCATCCCAGGATTCTTCCGGAACAGGTAAAAAATCGGAAATGATTGATACGAGCAACGTTCAATGGGAAACAATTGAAGAAGAGGAAGAAGACGATACAACTTCATTGGAATCGGATGCTGCCTCTGGTGCTGTAGCAGTTCAATATGTCAATGAAATCATACTGCAGGCACATCGGGTAGGGTCATCTGATATTCATATTGAGCCTGGGATGGAAAAACGTCCTACTGAAGTTCGAATGCGTATTGATGGTGCTTGTCGGAATGTTATGGAAATTCCAGCCAGAGATATCAAAGCAGTGATTTCCAGAATCAAAATCATGTCAGGCATGAATATTGCTGAACGTCGTCGTCCGCAGGATGGTAAGGCCAAACTAAAATTTCAGGGCAAAAAAATTGAGCTTCGTATTGCAACCCTGCCCACAGTCAATGGTGAAAGTGCTGTAATTCGTTTGCTGGCTTCAGGTGGCGCTCTGCCTTTAAAAAAACTCAATTTTTCAGCGCATAATCTCGAACGAACCAAAGAATTAATTACACGTCCCCATGGTATATATCTCGTTGTGGGTCCAACAGGTTCTGGTAAAACCACAACGCTTCATGGTATTTTAGATCACATAAACACTGCGGATAGAAAAATCTGGACAGCTGAAGATCCGGTTGAAATCACACAACCTGGACTTCAACAGGTTCAGGTCAACCACAAAATAGGAATGGATTTTGCGGCAGTTATGCGTTCTTTTTTACGCGCAGATCCAGATGTCATTCTAATTGGTGAAATGCGCGATTATGAAACAGCAAATATTGCAATCGAGGCATCATTGACCGGACATATGGTGTTTTCCACACTCCATACCAATTCCGCTCCAGAAACAGTGACACGATTAATTGATATTGGTCTTGATCCATTTAACTTTGCAGATGCCTTGAGAGGTATTCTCGCCCAACGTCTTATCAGAACATTATGCCCTGATTGCAAAGAAAAATATGATGCTGATGAAAAAGAATATAATGAATTGAAACGAATGTATGGTAAAAAATACTTTGATGAATTAAATATTGATAAAAAAAAGTTTCAATTATATAAGCCTGTAGGATGCCCCAAGTGTTCTCATACAGGATATCGTGGGCGAACTGGCTTACACGAATTGCTTGAAGGCACTGATGAAGTCAAACATAGTATCGCCATGAAAGAATCGGTTGAAAAAATTCGAGAAAAGGGGATGATAGCAGGAATGCGCACCCTTCAACAGGATGGCATCACAAAAATTCTTAAAGGTGATACCGATCTGGTTCAACTTCACCGCATAACAGCAGAAAGCTAAAAAAAAGGAATGATGAAATGAAAAAAAAAGCAATGAACAGTAATTTGGGCGTATTAGATTTTTCAATACTAATCAAGCATATGATAGAAAAATATGATGGTTTATGCGAAGTTCAAATGGGGGTTGTAAACTCAATTGTTGAAGAATGTCCGGCATTAAATGAACCGATTACTGATTTTGAAAAACTTGAAGAATATCGGCCATATATTAAACGTTTATTTTTCCTTGTTTTTCCAACCCTGTTTTGGGAAAGCAATCTATTGGCCATTCTTTTGCCAGCCTCAATGGTTCCAATTCATTTTTCACCCAAATTTCAAGCGACTTTTCTGGATGAAAATGGTCAACTTGCCCTTGCACCATCTTTTGATATCAAAAAATTTAAAAAAAATAGACTTTCCAGAATGTATATGCATATTCTTGAGCAAATATATGGCGTTCAAACGAATGCCACTCTCAATGATAGTATTATTCTGCCTTCTTTCAACAATGAAACAGGACTGGAACGTTATTATTTTTTAGAAGTAGACATGCGTTTTGTTAAAGTGACAGCAAAGCAGACATTAAAACAGTTGAGCGAGGATGATATCAAAGAAATCAAAAGAAATATTACTGATCCTGAACGTATTCAAAACAAGTTACCTATTAAAAAATTTGAAATAGCTGGCATTACAATTATACGCGCATATGATGTGACAAGAACCCACGTATTGTCATTGATTCAAGATGATCTTATTGACAAGGATAATATCAGTACCAAGGAAGGATTCGACCGCCTTCAGAAAAGACTACGAAACTATTTTCAACGACCCCATCTAAGTGCCAGCATATCATGTTTTTATGATAATCAGATCCTGATGATCAATATCGGTTGTGATTTATCAGATTCATGTATTTTAACCGGCTCCAAACAAATTGCCAGATCACATTTCAAAGACACAGCTTATGAAGAAGCTGTAAACAAGAAAGAAATATATGTATTTAGTGATGTTCTCAAATATGATTCATTGCTTCTATCCCAAAAAGAAATGGAAAGCGGTAAAATTCGTTCATTCATGATTTGCCCATTGTTATACAGAGATGAATGTATTGGTATTTTAAGTCTTTCAGATCCTGATCCTGGAATTTTTGGCACACAGGAAATGTTTAAAATTGAGGCCATTCGTTCATTATTTGCAATGGCCATTAACCGCGCGATGGAAGATTTGGATAATGAAGTGCAAGGCATTATTAAAGAAAAATGTACTGCTGTACATCCATCAGTGGAATGGAAATTTCGTCAGGCGACATTGGAATATATTTCAAATCTGGAATCTGATGAACATGCCGAATTGGCGCCAATCATTTTTAAAAATGTATTTCCTTTGTATGGTATTGCTGATGTTAGAGGATCAACCAATGCAAGAAACAGGGCAATCCAACAAGATCTGGATGATCACTTAAAATATGCCAGAAATGTGATTGAGTTGGTGGCAAAAGAAAAAGATATGCTCATTTTTGATCAATTGCTCGAACGAATTAATGATGAGCGTTATCGCATTCAACAAAGTCTTGCTTCTGGTGATGAACTTTCCATTGTAAAGTTTATTCAAAATGATATTGAAGATGTTTTTTCTCATGTGCGTCATTTTTCACCTGAAATTGCACGTGCTGTTGATAACTACGAATCACATATTGATAAACATTTGGGGACAGTTTACAATCTTCGCAAAGAATTTGAAGAAAGTATATTGCTCTTGAATCAACGTTTGGCTGCTTTTTTGGATGCCGAACAAGATAATATTCAACATGCTTTCCCTCATTTTTACGAAAGACATCGCACTGATGGCGTCGATTATTTGATTTACATTGGCGAGTCAATGAATGAAAAAGGGATATTTCATGATATTTATGTCAATAATTTACACTTATGGCAACTTCATATTGCCTGTGGCATGGCATGGTTGACGCAACATTTAAAACCAGAACTGTCTGTTACATTGGACACTGCACATTTAATCCTGGTTCAAAACAGTCCTTTGTCCATTCGATTTCGTTATGATGAAAAACAATTTGATGTTGATGGCGCCTATGATATTCGTCATGAAATTATCAAATCCAGAATTGATAAGGCAGTTGTCAAAGGGACTGGCGAAAGATTGACACAACCGCAACATATCGCCATTGTTTATTCCATGCAGGAAGAAAAAGCTGAAATGTTACAGCATATTCGATTCCTTCAAAAGCAAGATTTTTTGAAAAAACATATTGAATTTTTAGATCTAGAAGATTTGCCGGGTGTGACTGGATTGAAAGCCTTGCGTGTTGGGGTTGTTATTAACAGTACTTTGTTAGCTAAATGGATGGAGAATTATTGGGCTGTATAGTTTTTTATTTTCATAGGTGCATGGAGATTATAGCCGCATAGCCGCCGTCAGATTAACATATATATTTTTTTTCAACAGTCTGGATTGGGGCGAACCTTGAGTTCACCCTTCGAATAAAAACCATAAACGAACCTATGCCCCAAACCAATACATTTGATAAATGGAAAACTTATTTTTTAAGTATTCCTAAGGAATATTAATTGAGTAACCATCATAGGCAATAGATATTTTCAACTTTGCTTCAGGCGAATATATGGCTTTATATGCACGTGTTTCTTTTAACATTTTATCCAGTTTTTCATCATTGTACGTAGGTTCAGTATGAAACATGCAATAATGCTTAACATTTGATCTGACAGCCAGTTCCAGCCCCACAACATTACTTGAATGCCCCCATGTTTTTTTGGTTTGAATAACATCCATCAATGCATATTGCGCATCAAAAATAAGCAAATCTGCCTTTTCAAAAAAATCGATATATGGCTGTAAATTAATATCTGAATCCAAAACATGTTCGGAATCTGTTGAATAGACAATTTTTTTGTTATTTTTTGTTAATGAATAGCCATAAGATTTACCCGCATGATTTTGTTCAATCCCTTTAACTTGGAATCCACAAATATCATAGGATTCATCAGTATGCAGCAAATGAAAATGTTTTTCTGCCTGCATGTATTCAAAGGGAACTGGAAAAAAAGGCGAACCTTGCTGACTGACAAAAGCAGATTCCAATTGATCGTGAAAGGCATAAAAATCTATTCGGTTTCCTTTGACAAAGGCGGGTGTAAAAAATGGAAAACCATGAATATGATCCCAATGCAAATGGGAAAGAAATATATGAAAACGACAGGGCCTTTTACCCGCTTTCATAATCGAATTGCCAAAATCCCGCAATCCGCTGCCAGCATCCAATAATATATACTCGTTTTCACTATCGCTCAGTTCAACACAGGAAGTATTGGTTCCATATGTGGAATGCACATGAAATGGCAGTTTTTCATCAATGAACCGATTGATATCATTGGCATCAATAAGGGGTACATTTTTTGCTTTATCAATTGCTGCAAAAATCTTTTCTCGAATATTGCCCGCTTTTATTGAAGCAGGAATAGATCCTCTGCTGCCCCAGATTTTAACTTTCATGATTCTAAATCCTGTCCAGATAGTTTATCAACACTATGATTAATAATATACTAAATCCGATAATAATAACTTTTATGTATGATCGTCAAACTATGTTTTTTCATGGCAAGTCTTAAATCATTTTATTCATTGACACAGGGCTTTTATTTATAAACCTTTCTGGGAACGAAACATGCCTTAAATAAAACATCTTGGACGACCATATTCAATTCACAAATAAATAAAATATCAGATACCAAAACTAAATTCATACGCTAAAATTATGAAAGAATCAAGTAATTTGTTAATTATTTTTTGGCATCTGTTAGATTGGGCGCATCCTACAAATGGGGGCGTTTTTCTTAGTCCTAAAAGGGCATTATATATATCATTTCCTGGTGTGTCTTATTTAGAGATGCACGGCTGTGCGTTTCCGAGGGGATGTTTTGGCAATTTGGTGTACATTATAAATTGCAGCCGGATAAATCAGATTATTCTGACATATCCGGCTGAATTTTTTTTTCGAGGCTTCTGACAATTTAGTGATCGGTTAAAAGAACCCCTGAATTTTTCCATTTTGTCAGTAAATTTTCGGGTACAGTGCTCATCTCAACTGGATTAGCAACATAACCGCCAGATGGATTTGGAATAAATTCGTAGAAACAATTATTGCAATATCCATATGCCCGCTTGGATGGCTTTTCTTCTGGCTTTGTTTCATCAAATGACAAGGCTTTGGGAATCTGAATGATAAAAGATGTACCTTGTCCCAAAGTGGACTCAATATCGATTTTTCCAGACAAATTGGTCTCAATCGTATGAACAACAGCATCCATACCGACCCCACGACCGGAAACATCGCTAACAGTTTCTGCTGTTGAGAATCCAGGTTTGAAAATTAATCGCCTGGCTTCACTATCTGGCATGCTTGCAGCTTCCTCTTCAGTCATAAGTCCTTTGGAGATTGCTGATGCTTTCAGCTTTTCAGGATCAAGTCCTTTTCCATCATCAGATAATATCAGTGTCAGGCGATCTTTATCATCTGTAACAGTTAATTTTACATGACCTTGTTCAGGCTTGCCATTGGCCACTCGTTCTTCACTGTATTCAATACCATGATCAAAAGCATTGCGAATCAGATGCACAAATGGTGTGTTTAATTCTCTGGACAAATCACAATCCAGCCGTGCATTATTGTCTTGAAGATCAAATACAACATTCTTTTCCAAACGTTCAATGAGTCCCGGTACAATTTTCAAAGCCTGTCCCAGTCCTTTTTGCACAGATACAGACCTAAAAGATTGCAGTGTTCCTATTAAGGATTCTTTGTCATCAGCTGGAATTGAGAGTCTGGAAAGTTTTTCAATTAAGGATTGAATATCACTGGCATTCACTCTGATAACTGTGTCTCCGCCACCAATTTTTTGACCCAGAAGTTTTTCAGTTTTTTCAACAATGTCATCATTGGCAGCGTTGAGTTCATCAAGGGCTTTTTTGGTTTCATCAATGATTTCAGGCGCAATCGTATCTGCCTGTCTGAGATCATCCAAGCTGTTCTCAAGCTCAGCAGCCAATTTACTGATGCCATGCAAACCAAAAGATGCAGCTGTTCCTTTAATTGTGTGAACCCCACGAAACATATTATTTACTAAGGGCTTGGGATCATTTGCAGAGGATAATTGGTTTGAATCATCCAGGACCTGGGCTAACATTTTTGTGGTTTCAGTTAGAAAATCGCAAAATAAGTCTGGGTCTTCAGCAATGGCTTTGAGTTGCATATTTTCTTGTTCTGATCGGGCGATTTCTTCCTGCATGGCTTTGGCTTTTGTGATATCTTCCAATACAACAAGTATATCGGGTTTATCAGCACCCTGTTTATGAATGAGATGATAATTCACTTTTGCCCAGCTGAAGGAGCCATCATTATTGTTAATTTTAAGTTCTTCCAATGGGTTCAGACCAGCCATATCTTCCTCTGGCAATAATTCCTGGGCCAATAATTCCAAAAATTTTGCCATATCATTTCTGGCATCGCCTGTTCGTTTTGTCAATCCAATGATATCCAGATAGCTGCGGCCTCTCAATTCATTAATGCCCAATATTTTTTCACAGGTTTTGGAATATTCTGGATTAATGCGATAATCATCCCCTGATAAAGTCATAATGGACATCAGTCCAACCGGAACAGTATCCATGATCATGCGGAGCTCAGCACTTCTTTCAGAAACCAGTTTATCAAGATTTTGCATGGTCTCATTGATTGTTTTAAGCATTACATTGAATGCAGTTGCCAATTTTCCCAGTTGTTCATCATCATGAACCGGCATTTCAGCAGCAAAATTTCCATTTGAAACAGCAGTAATGGTATCAACAATTTCATCAATTAATGTGCTTCGAAATACATCTTTCTCAGATAATTCTTCATATTTTTTTTCAAGATCTTCATAATCAGTGTTTAATTCATCAATGGTTTCATTCTGGACTTCCTGAATTGTTTCACAGGCTGTTTGTTTTTCTTCCTGTGAGGATGATTGTGAGATATCTTCAGCTTCTTTTAAGAGTTCATCCAAACTTTTGTTACCATCAAAATGGTTTCCCAGGTCAACGCCAGTTTTTGCCTTGATCAACATACGTCTTGTTTGATTGACAAAACAGGCATCATCATGGCTTTCATCACATTTGCCACATAATTTATCAACAGCTTTCAGTGCTTTTTCCAGTTTTTTGGGCTCATACTGTCCATCATCATCTGGTAATGTGGTGATGAGATGATCAGAATTCACCTGGCGCTGATTTTTAACAAAATCCAGAAGGATACTTGCAGCAGCCTCAATCAATGGTTTTTTTTCTTTTTTTCCGCTTAACTTTTTGACAAGTTGGTGTGCTTTAAATGCATCTTTATGACTTCCTACAGCCATGTTTCCTCCTTAACTATTTGTTTGTTATGACAATTCCAAATCTTTTTTCATTTGTTGAACTGTCAATGCACGAGCCAAATTCCGTGTGAGTTGTTTAGAAACATTATAGCCAACATCAAGGCCATCAAAAACAGACTCGACCTGTTCAAGTAAATTTATCTGACGTTTGTTGGCTTCATCCATACCCAGTCTAATCATCGTTTTGTGTAAACGTTCCCCATCATTTGCATGGGTTTCATACCATTTCAAAACCTTTTCAATTGTATCAATAACATCATCTGGATCAATACCGGAAGTCAGTTTTAAGCCTTTATAATGAATCGAACTGGCTGCGCCACCGACAAATACACTATATTTACCAGATGTTGCAATCAGGCCAATATCCACACAATATGATTCCATACAATTGCGCATACAGTCTGATACAGCAATTTTTATATCAAATTTCATAGGACGTCCATAAAGGGCTTTATCAATTTCAATTGCTTTTGTCAGACCATCAACCCCTTGCGAAAACTGGCATAAAGCACCACAACATCCACGAATATTCCGAATGCCTGAATGTAAAACGCCAACACGTAAATCCACTGATGCCAGATCATCAGCAACTGTTGCAACTTGTTCTGGAGTGAGTAATAATACAATGCGTTGCGCATGTGTCAGCTTGGCAAGACCGGATCCTTTTTTCGTTACTTCTGCAATTTTCTCGAGTTGTGCAGCTGTCAGTAGACCGGCTGGAAGATTAACCAGGGTAGCAAATGTGCCATTGGTTTGTTTTAAACCCAGTGCCCAATCTGGCCCACCTTCAGATTTGGACTCATCTGTTTCACCTTTTAACGCCTGGGTAAGGGGAACAACATAGCGATCATCAAGTTCAAGAACTTCCAGTTTGATAATATAAACCTCATCCTCTTTTTCTTCGCAAGACAGGACTTTTGCGTGCACTTCACCAATATCTCCCAATGGCAAATCCACACCAAAATAAACTGTTTCGTCCGGTTCCATTTCATCATCGCTGGAAACCACAGTTGTGAATGATGGTTCCACTGGAACAAAATTTTCAGCCAATCCGGCAGGTTCGTCATCCAGCATGACATCCTCGATAATGACTGTATCAGACATGATTACCTCCTTAAATGATAATTAGTATTACGACCAGATAAGCTGTGTCAGGTCGTTTGATTGATTTGTTCAAGCAAGTTGATTCGCGACAGATAAGACAATCAATACCTTTCAATTCAAACACTTTTATTTGAAAATTTGGTTAATCACTTTTTCAAATGGGTAGGATGAATAAATGTATATATTTTGACAATTCAAAGATATCTGTTTTATCTAACCTATCAGTGGGCGTATATACAGGTTAGGCAAACATGTTCCCCTGACTTGTATACGCACTATATCAGTTATATGTTTAAATAAATTATATTATTCATTATGTCAAACACTCTATTGAATAAAGCCCTATTAATTCGTTAATAAATATTTTGACATATGTAACTATTGAATATGATTTTAAATTTCAAAAAAGCCGGTCAAAAAATTTCAAACCTGACGAGCCCAATATTGAAAAAAACCTTCCTCATACTTTTCAAAAAAACCATGTAGATAACATGCTTGCTTTTTTTGAATAAATATTATACATTGCGATTGAATAAAGTAAGTTCTTTATTTTTCATGATTTAAATTAAGTCGTAGGTTCATGAGAAATAACTAAAATAAGGAGTTGACAATGGATGCTATCAGTATTGAAGATATTCTAAATCAGAAAAATGACGATCAAATCACATTTATTGATCGTATAGAAGACCCATACCAACTGTGTGAACAAATGGTTGCAATTGCCAACAGTAATGGGGGGCTGGTCATTATTGGTGTCAATCGTTCTGGCGAATCATTACAATTAAGCCAGGATGATATTGTGAGCCTCATGCGCATGATTACACAAGCGTCTTTTGAATTAATTCAGCCTTCCATTTTTCCCAAAACACAAATTGTTAACTATTTAGATGCCAGGACGATTATTATCCAAATTCCATCAGGATATCAAAAGCCTTATTGTACGATCGGTGGCAAGTTTTTGATTAAAAAAGATAATGAAATTCAGGAAATGAACCTTGATGAATTAAGAGAGCTGTTTCAGGAAAAAATGGTACACCAGGCTGATCAAATGGTTATTGAGGGAATGGATCATCGCCAAATTGATCTTGAAACATTTCAAACATATTTTAAGAAAAAATTTCATATTGATTTGCCCGAACATATCCCCCTCATTACAATACTGGAAAGCATGAAATTGGCATCCAATGGTCAGATCAACACTTCAGGTATGCTTTTATTTGGAGAATATCCCACTGAAAAATTTGCCTTAAGTCAAATCGTAGCAATGGCTTTTTATGGAAATGATACATCAGTTTTGGAATACCGAGATAGCGATAACCTTGAAGGCACTATCGTGCAACTGTTTGAAAGTGGTCTGCGTTTTATTGAGAAAAATTTATCTGCAGCAGCTGAAGATAACGCTGAGTTAAAAGAGATTCCCAAATATCTGATTCAGGAAGTATTGATCAATGCATTGGTTCATCGAAGTTATTATCTGGATTATTTTTCCAGCGGCAATACAGTCATATCAGTATTTGATGATCGATTCGAAATTGAAAGTCCAGGCGCTTTGCCTGATAATCTAAGCATTGATTCAATCAAATCTGGCAATGCATTTCAACGCAATCCGACCATTGCAAACTATCTTATTGATATCATCATTCCTTTTCGTGGCATCGGGCTGGGACTTTCATCTGTTGTTGCAGGTTACCCTGGAATTGAATTGATTGATGATCCAGACTCTGATCAATTTAAGGTAATTGTTAGAAGACCTTAATAATGAAAAACAAATTATAAATTCATAAAAATGAAAGGAAAACATACATCTCATGAGACCATATTCAATAGCACTGGCTGGAAAGGGGGGTACTGGAAAGACAACCCTTGCCGGCATGCTGGTTAAATATTTTATTCACAAGGATAAAACGCCCATATTGGCGGTTGATGCTGATTCTAACGCCAATTTAAACGATGTATTGGGTGTTTCCATTAATGGTACGCTGGGTGATGCACGAGAATCCATGAAAAAAGGTAATGTACCCAATGGCATGACCAAAGATGTTTTCATGTCCATGAAAATGCAAGAAGCTGTCGTTGAGACAAGTAAATATGATTTGATTGTGATGGGCAGGCCTGAAGGTGCAGGCTGTTATTGCGCAGCCAATACCTTATTGACGAATTTTTTGGATCAATTGACCGACAATTATCCCTACATGATTATGGATAATGAAGCCGGTATGGAACATATCAGCCGACTGACCACACGCAATGTTGATGTCATGATTTTGGTATCTGATGGTTCGGTACGCGGTGTGACAGCTGCTGTCCGGATAAATGAACTTGCACAAAAACTGCATATCGGTATGGGTAAAAGTTTTCTGATTATCAATCGTTCAAAAAATGCGCCCTCAGAAAAAATTATCAATATCATTAATGAAGCTGGCATTACATATGCCGGCCATTTACCATCTGATGATAACATTTATGATTATGACATGAATGGCCAGGCAACAATTGATTTGCCCATGGACAGTAAGTTTGTTCAAGCAGCATTTGGTATTTTTGACAATTATTTATCCCCTTAACAAGGAGATTCCTATGAAATCAAAAAAATGTTTTTTTGGAATGCTTTTCATCGTGATTGCATTTTTAACGAATAACGTTTTTGGAGATCAAATCGTTTTGGTCGCAGACGAATGGTGCCCTTATAATTGTGATCCAAAATCGGAGAATAAGGGATATATGGTTGACCTCGCCACTCAAATTTTGGGTGAAGCCGGTCATAAGGTGACATACATGGCCCTCAACTGGAGTCGGTCGGTCATCAAATCAAGAGAAGGTCAATATCATGGTATTATTGGGGCAACAAAAAATGAGGCCCCTGATTTTATCTTTACGAAAGAGCCTTTTGGTCTTGTGAGTAATCATTACTGGGTGAAAAAGGGTGATCCCTGGCGCTTTAATGGTATTAAGTCATTAAAAAATAGATGGTTGGGAATTATTCAAGATTATGATTATGGTAAGGAACTGAATAAATACATTAAGGAAAAAGTAGGAACTTTCAATGTTCAGGTTAGAGCAGGAGATAATGCCCTTGATGTTCTCATAACAAAATTGGAGCATGGCCGAATTAATACATTGAATGAGGTTGAAAATGTTTTTCGATACAAGGTAAAACAACTTGGAAAAACTGATTTGTTTCAAGATGCAGGGGATGATTTGACACCCATTGAAGCAAATTATATCTATATTGCATTTTCACCATTTTTTCTAAAAAAGTCCTTTGAATACGCAAGACTTTTAAATAAGGGAATTATTCGATACAGGAAAAATGGACAATTACAAAAAATCTTATCAAAATATGGTTTGAAAGATTGGAAATAGCATTCAATCATTGATACAGGAGGTGAATAATCATGAATTTAAAAGAAACGATTCGAAGTATCCCACATTGGCCCATTGAATCAGTAACATTTAGAGATTTAACTACGCTCATGCTAAATCCTGAGGCTTTTAATCATGCCTGTGATGTCCTATATGAACGATATAAAAACCAAAAAATTGATAAAATAGTTGCAATAGATGCGCGGGGTTTTGTATTTGGTGGGGTGCTGGCGTATAAGCTGAATGTGGGTTTTGTACCTGTTCGTAAAAAGGGCAAATTGCCATCATCAACGATTCAGTCAGACTATACCCTTGAATATGGTGTAAATACAGTTGAAATGCATGATGACAGCATTTCAACCGGTGAAAGAGTTGTTATTGTTGACGACCTGATCGCTACAGGCGGAACGATTGCCGCAGCAGTTAAACTGGTTGAGCAGCTTGGCGGGAAAATCATTGAATGCGCGTTTATTGTGGAACTGCCTGATCTTAAAGGTCGTGAAAAAATTGCAAACCAGGCTGTTTTTTCAATTGTTGAATTTGAAGGTGAATAGAATAATTGTATTTCATTCTCGACCAAACACGAAATAGTGTATTTATGTGTAATATTTTGGTAATTTGGATGGTTTGGGGCACAAAGACGAAAAATCGTGCAGCCCTTGATAATTCTCGGTAAATATACTTTATGTATCGGAAAAACAAAATCCTGCTTTATATTGGTTCAAGTGCAATGCCGCTTGCTAACGCGCGCGGCTCTGAAAATTTCGGCAGCTTCTAATCTGAGCCGCGCGCGTTAGCAAGCGGGACTGTACTTAAAGCAAATATCAAACAGGCTTTCCGAAGACGCACAAAAGTTAGGCTAATCTAAAATTTGCCCGAAGGGCACTATGTCCTCCATAAGAGTTAGTTAGTTAGAGTTAGAGTTATTTGGCAACTTATCAAAATATATTCAGTATTATGATATTTCAATTAATTATGAAGACTTCAATCCGATATTGTACATTATGCTATCATCAAATCTTATGAGCCTCGTATCTTTAAAGAATATTAATGTTAATCTCAACGATATTTTGACAAAAACAAAATCAGATATTAATAATATGAAACAATTTTTATCGGCCTTAATTAATTATGTTAATGATGAATTGAAAATAATGAAAGTAAATCATGGAGATGCAGCAGTTAATGGTGTAACATTACTTTATGATTTTCTTTATTTAGTAGAAGACAGTATTGATCAAGATTTTAATGTAAAGTTTTAGAAATTAGGTTCTTTTATGCTTTTTCATAAATAATTTGGTGATAAAATTAGTATGATTGAAAAAG
>Ga0272440_1001315_pt1 | contig 20504 bp, 22 predicted proteins | sample SSMMMBAug17_FD_192440 | JGI IMG/M metagenome (GOLD analysis project Ga0272440, IMG submission 192440) | Marine sediment archaeal communities from Little Sippewissett salt marsh, Falmouth, MA, United States - SSM-MMB-Aug17 | ecosystem: Environmental > Aquatic > Marine > Wetlands > Sediment ...
ATTTATAATAAACTGGAATCACTGCATTGGGATCTTTATGATCCTGTTCAAAAAACAAACGATTGACCACGCGTTTAAAAATCTCTGTTTTACCCATTCTCCGCTGACCTAATAACACGATAGATCTGCTCCGCCGTGTTCCCGCTTTTAAAGCTTCTGAATAAAAATACGCTATAAATTCATCCCTGCCTGTATATATTTCTTCTGGCACAAGTGTTTTTATGGCAAATTGATTTTTCTTCATTGCTTTTACTCCTCTTTTCTTGATCTTATTAGGTTATGCAGCAGCAGCCAATCAAATAGCAATCGCCAGGCATTGGCCTGATTCACTGCAATTTGTTGATCTTTAAGTTTATGACCTCCAACTGTAATGCCATCAAGCAACGTTTGAATTTCTGGTAATGTAAAATTGATACCTTCCAGATTGACAGCATCACAAACAAAGGATGACAATTCTCGCTTTGCAAGCATAATTGCTTTTGGTTTGTTGGGTGTCATTTCCCATTGATGGTCTTTGTTTTGAATTAATTTGTTTTTCATTAATTTTTTTTGACTTTCTAAATATAGAGTTGTATTGTAATTTATACTCTAATTATACAATTTTTATAATATCTGGAAAAATCGCAAATAAAATTATAGATTTTTCCAGATATAATCAACTTAAAAATAATTTATGTTCTTCACTTTCATAAACAAGTTTCATGTGTAACTTCAAAAAAGGAAAAAAGCTGTCAGCAGTGGGACATCTGGTAGAACTCGGCTTTGAAAAAGCAGCACCTACTCATTCTTCTTGATCGTCCAAAAAAATAAGGTCGTGTAGAGACGTAGCATGCTATAGAGACGTAGCATGCTACGTCTCTACAGTACAATTACCTCAAAACGAACAATATCAATAATGGGGAAGTTCTTTTCAGATCATTTCTAAACAAATGATTCGAACATTCCAAAAAAATATGAAAGGAGAAAGATAATGGATTATGAAAATTATGAAGCCGAATGTGACAAGATCAGAGAAGACAATGAACAGCTACTGGATGATTTTGAAGTGTGGTTAAAAAAATCAAAGATAAAAAGCAAAACAATCAATAATCATATTGCTAATGTAGATCTTTATATCAATGATTTTTTGCTTTATGAAGATGCAGTTGAAGCCAAAGATGGGGCATCCGATATTGGCATGTACTTAGGCTATTGGTTTATTAAAAAAGTATCGTGGTCAAGTCCTGCTCAAATCAAAAGTAATGCGGCGAGCCTCAAAAAGTTCTATACGTTTCTTTATGAAAAGAAGATGATTAATAAAGAAGAACTTGATCGATTTAAAGAAAGAATTAAAGAAGATATGTCAGAGTGGATTGCAACAGTGCGTCGTTATCATGATCCATCAATTGAGGATATGGAAACAGTTTGGGGGCTATGAAATAGCCAAAAAGGAATTTGAATGGTTCTGCAAACAATTTTCCAAAAAAGAAAACCTTATTGTTGTGACCAAACAAAACATGGAATATAATCAACAGATTCATCTTATTCCTGCACCAATATTTTTAATAATTATGGAAAACAATTTATTGGACACAATGACTAAACATAATGCGCAAACCGAAATTAAAAGTATTATTCTTTGATAAGGGGTCGCATACTTGGAAATTAAGCAATCGGCAGAGGAAAATATCAAAAGACTTTGTTTTCAAAAGGAAGGTTAGGAAGGTTAGCAGAACTAACTATAAAAAAATACAGATTGTTTCAAAATTTTAAACTTGACTTGACAGATAATAAAAGAACTCTTTACTATACACATATAAATATGATAAACGATTTAATCAAAACAAAACAAATCTGCGGTTACTCGTGCGTATGTGAATCAGTATCATTGCGGCTATTATGTGGCGCCCTTTCAGGGCTAAAATCATTGTAATGTATTACCCAGGGCCTTGACCTGGGCTGGTATGTGCAGCCCTTTCAGGGCTAAGAAAATGCCCCCTTTTTTGAAATGCGCCCAATTGCCGGTGACCTATTAGCATAACCAATGTTGGGGCGAACAATATCAATCATGGGAAAGTTATTTTTGAGCATTCCTTAAAGGATTTTTAACTGTTTAAGCTATCATGAAATTGCAAATCATAATACCACACTTATTTATTGTGTCTTGTACAATCTTAGTGGCCTGTGGAGCCCATAGATCCACATCATCATTTACGCCCTATGATTTTCAGAAGGAGCTAAAGAATAATACGTTCAGGCCAAAGCTTGATGAACTGGTCATAATTTTAGATGCTTCCATATCCATGACCACACCATATATGGGACGTGAAAAGTTTCAAACCGCCATTATGGCACTTCATTATCTAAATACTGCATTATCAGTCATTCGTGTGCCAATAGGCTTTCGTGTTCTTGGCACAGGATCCTGCCACTTTTGTGAAAAGGAAAGACAACTATTTCAGATCTCTCCATATGACCCATCACGATTGAATATCAGTCGATTAAAAACCATTCATCCAGGGGGAGAGACGCCTTTAAGCACTGCACTTGATTCTCTCCAAAACGATTTTGATCTGAATAAAAAACATTTGGGCCTGCTGATCTTCAGCGATTTTACAATGCACGATCGTCATATGCAATTATCCATGCAATCTCTTATAAAACAGTATGATCAACGATTATCTATTTGTTGTATTACTGTGGGGTCTCCCAAAAAAACTCTTGAATTGTCTCGGATCGTCGATCCAGTCAGCCCAAATATTCAGTGTATAAATGGCGCACAATTATTTTCAGATGATGGCCTAAAGCGGTTTGTTCAAACATTTTTTTTACAGCCAGTTCATGACCACGATAATGATGGCATCCCTGATATTAGTGATAATTGCAAAAATACACCACTTCATGCATTGGTTGACTCTCGGGGATGCCCAAAGGATTCTGACAATGATGGGGTCTTTGATGGTTTAGATCGTTGTCAAGAAACCTTTGAAAATGTATCAGTAGACATGGATGGCTGTTGGCAATTGCCTGTACTGTTTTTTAAAATAAACCAGATTTACATGACACGAACACAGGAAACAAAACTGCTGCCATTGGTAAATATTTTAAAGAAGAACACCCTTTGTATTGAGATTCAGGGCCATTCAGATGCCTCAGGGACAAAACAAAAAAATATCGATATTTCTTACAAGCGGGCACAAGGCGTAATGGCTTTCTTTTTAAGCATGGGTTTGCGTCATTATCAAATGAAAATCAAAGCGTCAGGGGCAACAATCCCACTTGATCATCGTTATGTGTCGATGCAAGGTGCAACACAGCGGCGGGTTACCTTTCAATTGGTGGCGTGTAAGAATTAATATTTTTCGGAATCGAAAAAATCAGTCTTGACTATAGCTAAGATCCTATACTATAAGTTCGCATATAGCTTCAAGCAACAGCAGAAATAATAACAAGTTTTAAAAAGGGTTATCTTTTATATGGATGAATACAAACATATTGAACAACAATTTATCGAAGACATTGCCAGATTAGCATCATGTCAAGCCCCCCAAGTCGTAGCCACTGACCGCTTGCTGTCTGAAGGCTCAACCATACCATTTATCGCACGTTATCGCAAAGAAGCAACAGGTTCTTTGCTTGATGAACAAATTGAAATCATTGCCAGACAACGTGAATATTTTATTGAACTGGCCCAAAGGCGGGATACCATTTTAGCCAGTATCCAGGAACAGGGAAAATTAACAGAGGCCCTGGAAACAGAAATCCGGGCAGCGAGAACCAAACAAATTTTGGAAGATTTATATTTACCCTACAAACCCAAACGCCGAACACGTGCACAAATTGCGCGTGAAAAAGGTCTGGAGCCCTTATCAGAAGAATTACTTGACCGGGCAAGTTCTGATGATCATCCGGAATCATTGGCTGAAAAATATGTGGATACTGAAAAAGGGGTTGAAACAATAGCCGATGCCCTTTCCGGGGCAAGGGATATTTTGGCTGAAACATTTGCTGAATCTGCGGATAATAGAACCCACATGAGAAACACAATGATGCGTGATGCCAAATTGGAATCTCGGGTACTCATGGGACAGGAAGACGCTGGAAAAGATTATCAGGATTATTTTGAATTCAGTCAACGTGCCTTTGATGTTCCATCCCACCGAATGCTGGCCATTCTTCGCGGAGAACGAGAGGGGTTTTTGATTTCTTCTATCAAAATTGATGATGAAACAGAGCTGGAAGCCTTGAAAAACTATTGGAGGCTGTCTTTGGATTCCCTTTGTGGACAGCAAATTGCTGACGCTTCCGCGGATGCCTATAAACGATTGTTAAGGCCTGCCATTACAAATGAAATTAGAAACGAGCTTCAGGAAACAGCAGAGCAAGAAGCGATTTCTGTTTTCAGAACCAATTTGAAATCGTTACTCATGCAACCTCCATTTGGTCAGCAATCAGTGATGGGATTAGATCCTGGTTATAGAACTGGTTGTAAAATGGCTGTTGTTGGCACTACCGGACAGATATTGGACACAGGTGTTATTTATGCCATTCCACCCAATGAACGTATTGAACATGCCACTAAAACAATTCTTCAAATGATAAAGAAGCATGAAATTCGTGCCATTGCCATCGGTAATGGTACAGCCAGTCGTGAAACAGAATTGTTTGTCAGAAATCTTACCAAAGAAGCTCAATTACTTGATATTATTGTTGCCATTGTTCCTGAAACCGGCGCATCGGTTTATTCGGCATCAAAAATTGCACGTGACGAACTACCCGACCTGGATGTGGCCATTCGGGGAGCTGTCTCAATAGCCCGACGCATGCAAGATCCCCTGGCTGAATTTGTTAAAATTGAACCCCGATCCCTTGGTGTGGGCCAGTACCAGCACGATGTCAATCAGAAAGCCCTTGAAAAAGAACTGGCCCTGTCTGTGGAACAAGCTGTCAATACTGTTGGCGTTGAATTAAACACTGCGTCAACATCTTTGCTAAAATATATCTCCGGACTCTCTGAGCGAATTGCGCGTGAAATTATCAAAACCAGGAATGAAAAAGGACCTTTTCAATCCAGAAAACAAATATTAGATGTTAAAGGGCTGGGGCCAAAAACATTTGAACAATCGGCGGGTTTCTTGAGAATTTTAGGGGCACAGAACATTCTTGATACAACTGCTGTTCATCCAGAGAGATATACACTTGTTGAAAAAATGGCCGAGAATATGGGGATCCCACTGAACGAACTTGTGGGTAATCCTGATGCAGTCAAGAAAATTAAATTTGATCAATTTATTGATGAATCCAAGGGGATTGGGGAATATACACTGGCGGACATTCGTGAAGAATTACTCAAACCCGGCCGGGATCCGCGTCCTGAATTTATCGCACCCAAATGGCGTGATGATATTCGCACCATTGACGATTTAAATGAGGGGATGACCCTTGAGGGACGTGTGTCAAATGTTGCAAACTTTGGTGCTTTTGTTGATATTGGATTAAAAGCAGATGGCCTGGTTCATATTTCTGAACTATCGAATAAGTGGGTTGATGATCCCAGAAAAGTCGTTCAGGTGGGGGATATCGTGAAAGTTATGGTGAAAGAAATTGATCTTAAACGCTCCCGCGTGGGGTTGTCCATTAAAGCACTTCAATCCGATGGAAATGCAACGAATAATAAACCGACCCGAAAAACGCCAAAGAAAAAACAAAATAGTTCTTCCACAATTCAAGATTTGATGAATAAATTTAATCAAAACAGATAGATCAGGTGATAATATTGAGATTTATTAGATGGGCTGTGTTTGCAAATATTCTGCTAATTGCATGCAACACCATGCCTGAAAAGACATCACTACCCACTACAGATACACAACTTTGTCAACTTCAAGTATCAAAACATAGTGATTGTCTTCCCCATTTGTTTTGCACAAGCGTTTCTTATTACATTGATAAATCGTCTACAAAGGAATTGCTAAATTTTATTTTGCATGGTGAAACAAATGTCAGCACAATATCCCATGGTGAAAATCGGTTACAGCTTGCATATAAACCACCAATCTGGCCATTTGATTATGAAATAACCATATTATTTCATGATCGCACAAATAAAATAGAAATCTGTACTGAAAAATCTCATGATTGGTTAAATTATGGGAAGCAGTTTGCGAAAAATATTCAAAATAAATATATTGCTGTTTCTCAGAAAGGGTGAGATAAATGACCGATTGCCAGTTGGCAGTGAAAAACGACTTTGAGTTGATATTTAATGATTCCCTGAACATTACATACACCCATCGAAACCTTATTCAGGAAAAATTTAAAAACCAGATTGAAAAAGAATGGATATTCTTAAAAAAACATGTTATAAAAATTGACAATTATTGGTGATCATTTTTTTCAAAAGACCATAAGGAGGTTCAACGTGTTGATTAAATTAATAAAAAAATCGTATCCAATTGTTGGAACATTGCTTTTCTTTTTCGTATTTAGTATTCAATTGGTTTTGGCGGCTGATCCATACATGTGTTTAATGAAATGTCAGGTCAATTGTAAAAACTATGCTGAAAAACAAAAAGAAATGCGTTCAAAAGGCGACCAATTTTCAGGGCCATCTGATGTATACGATGGTTGCATTGAACCATGTTTTTGGCGATGTGATACTGATAGAGGTGATGGGGTCCGCTCCTGTAGATTGGAATGGGATGATAAACTCGGTAAATGCCTTCGAGAGGAACGCCTTTCAGAAACCATGTGTTGGCAATTATGGAGAAAATACAGTGAAAACTGTTTTCAAAAAACAAACTGATCACTTTATTTCCCAAGTATCTGGTGATCATATTTAACAATTAGGAATGCTAAAAAAGTTTCACACTGTGAACAGCTGAAATCCCAATAACTTTTGCCCCTCGCTCAAGCGTTGGGGCGAAAGTTTGCTTGGCTCCTTGGAAATGAAAACTTACTTTTCTATCATTCCTGACTCTTTAACACGATAACCTGATTTTTAGTCCCAACAAAACGATCTAAAAAAAAATGAAAAAATATAAAAAAAAGTGTAAGAATTTCGATTTTTTCGTGTCTATTATAATAAGGGGGGTAAAATTTGTTTAGCTGAACAAATTTTTTGGCCTTCTGATAATGGCATAAGAATTGCTGTAAATTTGAATACATGCATTATAATTGAATCAAATTCATTTGACTTCAGCAAACTATCATTACTATATTATTGTTGTCGCAGGCAAAAAAGGAACTGATTTCTTGACAAAGAATGCTGACGCAAGTTGAAAAGAGGAACCAGACTTTAAAATTAAAATTGAGTTTCTTCTATGCCTGCGACAGCAATATCAACAAAGATGGGTAAGTTTTAGATTAGTTCAATAATAAATATGTTGAATTCAACAATTCGGCATAAATCGTGTATTTGGCCCCAGGTATACGACAAGAAAAATTGCAGGAGGAAACGATGAAAAAGGCTGCAATCTTATGTATTACGATGTGTTTCATTTTAGGTATATCATCAGTGAATGGTGAGGAACCATCGTATGAAATTCTAACCGGCGGCTCACCAGTTTTGCAGCGGATCAAGGACTCAAAAACTATCCGCGTTGGAGTCAATCCTAATTTTAAACCCTTTTCTTTCATAGAAAATAACAAAAGGGTTGGTGTGGATATTGATATGGCAAATCGCCTGGCAGATCAGTTGGGAGTGTCTTGTGAACTGGTTGTTCCAAAAAAGTTTTCAGATCTGATCCCAATGCTTAAAAAAGGACATATTGACATCGTAATGGCGGATATGACCAAAACATTCGCCAGATCCAAAGAAATAAATTTTAGTACGTCCTATTTTAAAACAGGTCTTTCAATTATGATTAATAAAGTGAAAGCAGGAAAAGATCATATTCCCCTAGACATGTCCTACGAGAATTTCATATCAAAACTCAAACGCAATAACAAAGAAGAAGACCTTATCATTGCATTGACCAGAGGAAAAGCACCGGCCAGAATTGTTCCTAACTATTTTTCACAAGCACAGGTTCAATACTATCAAACAAATGAAAAAGCGGCTCAGGCTGTTCTTGATGCGAAGGCACATATTATGATTCATGATGAGCTTTTTCTGAAAGTATGGGTTAATGACAATCGCAAAAAAACCCTTTACAAAGTTGTGGTTTTTCCTGAGCCTTTTAAAGTTGATTACTATGCGTTTGCAATCCCAAAAGGTAATCAGGAGTGGCTAAATATGTTAAATGTATTTGTCATGGAAATACAAACATCGGGTTATTTCAATGCGTTGCTGGATAAATACATGGAGTAAACAAATTTTTTAGTGATTTTTTCAGGAAATTTCCTGAACATTGTATAACATGCATCTTAATTAACCTGCCAGTCCAAGGAGGCATGAATGAAAGGTGAGAAGAAAAAAGGGCTTGATCTTCAATGGCAAATCCTTATAGGAATTATTGCCGGAATCGTTGTTGGTATTACAATATATCAGTCAGCCGGCCCAGGTGTAACAAGCGGCCCCATTTTTTTGTTTAAAATATTTTTTGAGTATACAGGTGATATTTTTATTCGTTTATTGCGAATGATGATTGTCCCGCTTGTTTTTGCATCCATATACATGGCAGTTGTCAATCTTGGGGATATACGAGATCTTGGCAAAATAGGTGGAAAAACAGTAATTTACTACATGAGTACTACCGCTCTTGCTGTTTTTATGGGCTTAATATTGGTAAATCTCATTCATCCAGGACATGGGATAGATAAAGAGGCGCTGGCAGCGTTGAATATCACTACCAATATTCCCCATGAAGTGTCTTCTCAGGAGGTGGGGCAACGAAGTGCTGCGGTAATTATTATTGAAACCCTCGTGAATATGATCCCCAAAAATCCTGCCGGCGCCATGGCCAAAGGGGATGTACTTCAAATTATTTTCTTTACAATCTTTTTTGCAATTATGTCTGCTGTTGTCGGAAGAGAGGCCCAAACCCTCACTGAAGTGATTAATGGGCTTGATATGATCATGCAACGTTCAGTTATGGTTGTGATGGTAATTGCCCCATACTGTATTTTTTGTCTGGTAACAGCGATATTTATGGATTTAGGGGCTGATGCCTTATTTGCTTTAGGAAAATATGCATTTACTGTAATACTTGGGCTTTTTCTCCATGCATGTCTAACATTGTCACTATTGGTTATGATTATTGGTCGCTATAACCCCATTCGCTTATTCAAGGCAGTTTCGCCAGCCATTATGACTGCCTGGTCCACTGCCTCCAGTGCTGCAACCCTTCCATTGACAATGGACTGTCTGACCCAAAAAGCAGGTGTGGATAAAAAAGTCACCAATTTTGTTTTGCCATTGGGTGCAACAGTCAACATGGATGGTACAGCGTTGTATGAATCCATTGCAGTTATTTTTATTGCAGAATTGATGGGCATTGACCTGAGCATTGGCATGCAGGCCATTATATTCATTACTGCAACATTAGCAGCTATTGGTGCCGCTGCAATTCCTGGGGCAGGCCTGGTTACTATGGGTATTGTGCTTACTGCTGCCGGTATGCCCCTTGATGGTATTGGCCTGATTTTGGCCATTGATCGTATTCTTGATCAATTTCGCACAGCAGTAAATGTTTGGGGTGATGCTACTGCCGGGGTTGTTGTGGGCCGCCTGGAAAATGCAGTGACTGATCCTTAATACAAGACGAATTCGTACAGGTCTTCGAAAATTTTAGTATCTTTAAAGCAATATACTATACTCATTTGTATGAGTCGGATTTATCAGACAGATGCGACTCATACAAGATTTATCAGACAGATGCGACTCATACAATTGGATAAAAAAATTCTCGCCAGGTCGAACTGATCTGTTGAATTTTTTGCAGCACAATGCATAATAATTATACAAAATAAGAGGAAAACATGAATCTACCAAAAATGATCCAGCAATTTATGTTGCACAATGTAACACAAACTTGCCATTATAAAGGAAAACCGCTATTTACTGCACACTACATGAAAATCGGCAGTTATGTCAATCTGTATATCCGCTCCAAAGCGGATATGAATGGTGCCCTGACATATCTTGTTGAAATAAAAGGAACGATCATTGATCATATTCCAAGCATTGATGATGCGATAAGAGTTGCTGAAGAATTACTTGTTGAAAATAACATGTTTACAAGTTAATCCCACCATGCATCATCTGATCCAACAAATTAAAAAACATCCTGATTATCACCAGTGCGGCATGATATTATGCCATGAAGGTGTGGTGCGCCAGACATCAATCTGTGGCAAAAAAGTGGGTAGACTGCGTGTTGATGTCAACACTGGGGCGCTTCAAAAAATCATCGCCCATTATCAGGCAAAACCAGGAATAGTCGATGTGCTGGTTGAAATTTATGAACAGGTGGATTTAAATGTTGGAGATACCATTATGTTTCTGGTGGTCGCAGGGGACGTTCGTGATAATGTTATTGAAACCCTGACAGAAGCCCTTAATGATATCAAAACTTCAGTAACCACAAAGACTGAGTATTATGCAGAATGAGAATAAACAGTTATCTCATGTAGATAGTGATGGCGCAGTGCGCATGGTTGATGTTTCAAACAAACCTGTGACAACACGCGTTGCAATAGCCAGTTGTATTATCAGAATGTCACAAGACACGTTCAATATGATCCTTCAGGAAAAAGCCAGCAAAGGCAATGTGCTGGAAACCGCCAGGCTTGCTGGAATTATGGCCGCAAAAAAAACATCCGATTTGATTCCCCTTTGCCACCCTTTACCCATATCACAAGCGAAAATAGATTTTAGTTTTAACGAACCCCACAGCATTTCAGTTCAAAGCATGGTCAAAACTAATGCCCAAACCGGTGTGGAAATGGAAGCGTTGACATCTGTTTCAGTTGCTGCTTTAACTGTTTATGATATGTGCAAAGCTGTTGACAAAGGTATGATTATTTCCGATATAGGTCTTGTCAAAAAAACTGGTGGAAAAAGTGGTGACTGGCAAGCTGCTGTTACATAAAATCCACACTATATTTTAACAAGATTGATTTGTAAGGATTCCAGGTCTTCCATAAAGTCTTCACCATATTCCACAGCCATTTCGTTGTCTTCATCGTACAGCCAGTTGACAGTGATCTGTTTGCCATCCTGAACATTTTCTTCAAGCATATCAAATAAATTCATTAAAACCTTTGAACTACTGCTATTAAAGTATACAAGTTCAATATTCACAGTTACCGACTGGTCTTTTATTGTGACGAAATATTCTTCCAACCATTCAAATACCGGGGCATAAAATTCTGAGGTATTTTCAGGGAAAGATTCCCCTTTGATGGTCAGTTCGTTTGTTGAAGAATTAAAATGAATTTCGGGTGTGGTTTTTGTTTTTGGGATATCAAGATTTTTCATACCAAACTCCTTCAAATGACAGCGGTCAAAGAAAAAAACAGAAAATAATCATCAATGTAATCAAAAGAGAAAGCAATGGGCTGGCTTGTTTTTCGAATAATTTCAATTAACCCCAGGCCAGCGCCTTTACTGTCTTCATTAGACTCTTGTTTGCGTTTTTGTCGATAATAATCTCTGATCATCCGGGGATCCATGGCTTTGATCCTTTCAATAGAGTGTCTTAATTTTTTGCTCTGTTCTATGGTAACGATATTGCCGCTTTTGATCGTAAACTGGTCATTCTTAACGCTAACTGTAATTATACCATAGGGATTACGAGACTGATTGACTCGGAAATCAATCCCAAAGCAATCAACCCCATAGCGAATAATATTTTCAAACAATTCTACATAAACAGAAAAAATACAATAGAATCTTTTTGGGTCTACCTTGTTTTCTTCAAGAAAATGTTTCAAAGAATTGCCTGTGCTGACCAGAACATCATGGGATGTCGGTCCACTATAGCATAAAAAGACACTATCTTGTGCAAATTGGCATGTGTAATGAAACAATTTGCCAACCATTGATCCCCCACAATTGATTTGTTAAGAAACGAGTGAACCCATACCCAAAATTATAATTTGGGGATGCTTTATGTATCATTTAACAGAATACCCTTTAAAATATTTGAGATACTCTGCATCTGTTGAAAGAATGAGAGAGGTGTCTTTATTTATGCTAGTGCCATAGTTATCCAATGTTTTGACAAAAGAATAGAAATCTGGATCTTTTTCATATGCATTGGCGTAAATTGAAATCGCCTGTGCGTCAGCCTGTCCCATTATTTCCTGGGCGGTCTTATAGGCCTCAGATGTTATTCGTTTTAGTTCTCGTTCTTTTTTTCCCAAAATCTTACGCGCTTCCCCCTGACCTTCGGAACGAAATTTTTCTGCAATTTGTTTACGTTCAGCAATCATTCGACCATAAACAGATTCCCGCACCTGCTCGACATAATTGACGCGTTTGATTTTAACATCAACCAGCTCTATCCCAAACTCAAGAAGTTTTGGCCTTGCCTGTTTTTGAATGCCTTCTGTAATTTTCTCTCGTCCCACCTTGATCGTGCCAATATGGCGCTCATTGCTCTCATCCATGCCAATTTCAAATGTATCCATTTTTCGATTGGTCTGTCGAACAGTTTCAATTAATGGATAGGATGTGATAAAATTGCGCACAGCCGGATCAATAATATCATCCAACCGCCCCAAAGCACTGAGTGTATTATTCACTGTTTGAAAAAATTTGACAGGATCCACAATCCGCCATCGCGCAAAGGTATCAACCCAAATATAGGTTTTATCTAATGTTGGAATCTGGCCCGGGTCGCCATCCCACTCCTGTAAATTTTTTGGGAATTTGTTAATATGCTGAAGTATTGGCATCCGAAAATACAAACCAGGCTCAACTTTGGGGATCCCAATAACACGTCCGAACTGTGTGATAACCACCTGCTCTGTTTCATCAACTGTATAAGCAGACAAAAAGAAGATCAGCGCACAAACTATCACAGTGGAAAGACTGATCACCTCTTTATTCTCCTTGATAATTTCTAAAATTGCTTTTATTGCTTTCATTGTACACCTCTTTTCTTGTCCTTATTTGCTTCATCCTCAGTTGCCAATTTTTTGGAAAGCGTATCCAAATTAATAAGGGGCAAAATGTTGTTATGTTCCGCATCCATTACAAATACTTTACCCAACTTGGGATACACATGTTTCATTGATTCTAAATACATTCTGCGGCGGGTAACATCTTTGGCAGTGACATACTGTTCATACTGCGATATAAAGCGTGAAGCATCACCCTGGGCGCGGTTAATACGATCCAGCGCATAGCCCTCAGCCGCTTTAATAGCACGTTCTGCTTCACCTTTTGCCGCAGGTATTGCCTTGTTATAGTCTTCTTTGGCTTGATAAATAACTTTTTCTTTTTCCTGGATAGCTTGATTGACCTCATTGAATGATGGTTGAACCTTTTGGGGAACATTTGTCTTTTTCATTTCAACAGTCACAATGTGGATACCTGTTTCTGCATGATCCAATTCTTTTTGAAGCAAAAGTTTGGCTTGATCTGCAATTTCCTCCCGCTTGCTGATCACTTCGTTAATACTGCGATCTCCTGCAACCAATCTCATTGAAGCTTCAGCCAGATCTCGGAGCAACCGACGAACACCATCAACTTTAAACAAGTATAAGTAAGGATCCCGAATTCTATACTGAACAATCCAGGGCACCACTGCAACATTTAAATCACCTGTCAACATCAAAGACACATTATGTTCTGAATCTCCCAAAAATCGGGATTGCCGAACTTCACGAACAGGACGAAATCCAAACTCCTCTTTGTATACATATTTCACCTTCACTTTTGTGACTTGCTCTATGCCTGCCGGCATTTTAAAATTCAAACCTGGATTAACAGTTCGATGATACTTGCCAAATCGTTGCACAACACCGACTTGGTCAATGTCAACTGTAAAAAACATGGATGAACCCGCATACATGAGAAGCAGCAATAATCCGATCAGCCAGGTACCCGGAACCTTGAAATTCTTGAATTTACTGAACTTCTCAGAGATATTATCCCAATTTGGCGGTGTAGGGGCTCGATTGAATTGACGTTGTTGTTGTTTTTGTAGTTTTTCCCAATCCCAAGACATAGTCCTTCCTTCATTTTGGATACAATCCACTAATTTTTTGTGTGGACTTTCCTGTTTGATAATTAAAAAAAAGCCTGAAAGGTTATTATTTTCAGGTTCGACTGTCATGATAAAAAAAATAATATTTTATGAAAATTGAATGACTAAGTCAAGCATTTTCTGGTTGAGTTCTTTTTGACTGAACTTTAAATCACCCCAAAAAACATGTGAATGACAATGTGTTTTTTTAAAAAAATATTTTATTATTATTCACAATGTGATACAAAGACTTTCAATTTCAATGAATATCAAATGGAGATGAATCATGAATTTCTTTCGGCCAGCATATCTGGCAAAATCACTCAATACGAATTTCTTATTTCAAATATTTGAAAAAGAAATGATGTATTCATTGCAGGCACAATTAAGCGATCAGGTTAAAAACAATGAATAATATTCGTAATTTCAGTATTATCGCCCATATTGACCATGGCAAATCCACCCTTTCTGATCGCTTGATACAGGCGACACACCTGGTCACTGACCGGGACTTTGTGGATCAAATGTTGGACACAATGGATATTGAGCGTGAACGGGGTATTACAATCAAAAGTCAGACTGTGTGCTTACCCTATAAATCTAATGATGGCCAAAACTATACGCTCAATCTTATTGATACCCCTGGGCATGTTGATTTTTCATATGAAGTATCCAGAGCGCTGGCAGCTTGTGAAGGGGCTCTCCTATTGATTGATGCCAGCCAGGGCGTTGAAGCACAAACCCTGGCCAACTTTTTTTTGGCATTGGAACATGATCTGGAGATCATTCCTGTTATCAACAAAATTGACTTACCCGCAGCAGATGTGGATCGTGTCAAAGCCCAGATTGATAAAGAACTTGGCCTTGATCCTGATGATTGTATTCTTGTCTCTGCGAAAGAGGGCACAGGTATTCCAGACTTATTGGAAGCGATTGTGAATAAACTGCCACCACCTGCTGAAACCATTGTTGATGCGCCTCTTGAAGCCCTTATCTTTGATTCCATTTATGACCCATATCGTGGGACAATCATTTTTTTTCGTATTTTCTGTGGTTCTGTCAAACCCAATGAAATAATCATGTTTATGTCCAACAAAGCCAGCTACAAAATTGAAGAGCTGGGGGTCTTGCAAATTGTCAGGCAACCCAAAAAAATGTTACGCGCTGGTGAAGTTGGCTATATAATTGCCGGGGTTAAAACTGTTAGCGACACTCGATGCGGTGATACCATTACCCTCAAAAATAATCCTTGTGCAAAACCACTGCCAGGTTTTGTTGAAGTCAAACCCATGGTTTTTTCATCCATTTATCCGGTCGCTTCTGATGGCTATGAAGATCTGACTGATGCCCTTGAAAAACTCAAACTCAATGATGCATCATTAATATATGAAAAAGATGCATCAGTGGCTCTTGGTTTTGGTTTCCGGTGTGGATTTCTTGGACTATTGCATCTTGAGGTGGTACAAGAACGTCTTGAAAGGGAATATGATCTATCTTTGATTCTAACAGCACCTTCTGTTCAATATAAAATAAACTTAAATGATGGTGAATCAATGATTATAGACAATCCAGCCCTGTATCCAGACCCATCAAGTATTGAAAATACTGAAGAACCTTTCATTCGGGCCAGTATCATAAGCCCAGATCGATATATGGGCGCAATTATGAAACTTTGTCTGGATCGGAGAGGAATCAATAAAAACTATCAGTATCTGGGGGGTGATCGACTGGAAATGATTTTTGAAATGCCATTGTCTGAAGTGGTGTACGATTTTTATGATAACCTGAAATCAGTTTCCCAGGGGTATGCATCATTTGATTATGATATTTTGGAATACAGAATCAGTGACCTGGTCCGCCTGGATATTTTGATAAATGGAGAGCGTGTCGATGCGCTATCACAACTTGTTCATCGAGATCGTTCCATTGAACGCGCCCGGCATGCATGTGAACGTCTCAGAGATGAAATCCCCCGACAAATGTACAAAATTGCTATTCAGGGCGCTATTGGTTCAAACATTATTGCCAGAAAGACCATATCCCCTTTCCGAAAGGATGTTACAGCAAAATGTTATGGTGGGGATGTTACCCGAAAACGAAAACTCATTGAAAAACAGAAAAAAGGTAAAAAACGAATGAAACAAGTGGGTAAAGTGATGATTCCACAATCTGCATTTTTAGCGGTTCTTAAAAATAAAGATAGCTAACTCAGTCTATTTTGGTTACACTAAAAAAGAATTGTCTTGATAAATTATACTCATTGGGGCATAATCGTAAAAATATAAATCAAATTGAAAAGGGCCTGAAAAAATTTTTTCAATCAGGCATGAACGTCCTAGTGCCGATATCAAAAAATATCATCTGATATATGGCAAAATAGGAACAAAAATATATGCATCAGGAAGACGCTTTTTATGAGCTACAAAATTCTCATTAATGCGGCGGATCCAGAAGAATGCAGAATAGCAAAGATCACCGAGAAGAACAAACTTGAAGAGTTTCAAACCGAAACCACCGCGCGTGAAATAACCAGAGGCAATATTTACAAAGGTGTAATCACGCGAGTGGAACCCAGTCTTCAGGCGGTATTTGTGGATTATGGCGGACCGCGAAACGGCTTTTTACAACGTCATGAGATTCATAGCGATTATTTTCAGGACAATCCAACCGGCAAAAAAGGGATTGAAAACATGCTGTCAGTTGATCAGGAACTTTTGGTGCAAATCACCAAAGATCCAATCTTGAAAAAAGGAGCCATGCTGACAACCTATATTTCTTTGCCCGGACGACATCTGGTTTTAATGCCTGGAAGTAAAAACAGAGGAATTTCCAGAAAAATTGAGGATGAATCTGAACGATCAAGAATAAAAGAATTGGTGACTTCATTGAAAATACACGAAGATTTTGGTGTTATTGTTCGCACAGCCGGAGACAAATGCACTAAAACAGTTGTTGCCAAAGATTTTAAAAATCTCATGCGAATTTGGAAAACAATCAAGAAAAATGCCATGATTCCCGGTGTCCCACAACTGCTGTACAAGGAACCCAATGCGGCAATTCGGTCCATTCGGGATTATTTTTCCGACGACGTGACTGAAATTCTGGTAGACAACGATACTGTGTATCAAGAGGTGAAAGATTTTATCAATATCATTTCACCCAGGCACAAAAAAATTGTCAAATACTACACCGCACCTGAACCTATCTTTTCAAAGTATGAGGTTGAGGAACAAATTGAGTCTGTTTTTCAAGGACGTGTATCACTTGCCAGCGGCGGCTCTCTGGTTATTGACCAGACTGAAGCCCTGGTTGCTATAGATGTTAATTCTGGAAAGTCCACTAAAGAAGGATCGGTAGAGAGTACTGCCTATAAAACGAATCTCGAAGCTGCTGAAAATATCGCTCTTCAGCTAAAATTAAGAGATTTAGGCGGTTTGATTGTCATTGATTTCATTGACATGAAAGATAGCAAACACAAACTCGAAATTGAGCGTGTCATGAAGAGTGCTTTAAAAAACGATAGGGCACGCACGAAAGTAGGTAAAATTTCGCGATTTGGCTTACTTGAAATGTCACGACAACGTATTAACTCTTCCATTGACTATGGCAGTCATATTAAATGTACCCATTGCAAAGGAAAAGGTCTGGTTCCTTCACCAGAGTCCGATGCGTTGAAACTCTTAAGAAAAGTTCGTCACGCTGCATCCAAAAAGAATGCAAAAAAAATAAGGGGAATTTTTCCTATGAACGTGGCGTCCTATTTATTAAATCGTAAACGAAAAGAAATTGTGGATCTGGAAATGCGACTTGATCTGGAAATCGAGATTGAGGGCGATCCTGAAATGATTCCTGGTGAAAGTAAAATCACTAAGGTTGAATGATCCATAATTGACCAGGGGGATATATGAACTTTAACAACATTGATGAAATCATTAAATATGCTATTGAAAAGGAAATTGAAGCAGAACAGTTTTATCTAGAAGCTGCTGCTGAGGCTGAATTTACTGGCGCCAGGCAGTTATTTGAGGATTTTGCAAAAGAAGAAAACAAGCATAAAACAATGCTAGAAACTCTGGATAAAGACCAGATCCATTCCTTTGTTCCAGAAACTGTTCCAGACTTGAAGCGAAGCAATTATCTTGTTGATATGACTTATGAAAAAGGCATGGGATTTGCCGATATACTCAGACTCGCTATGAAACGTGAGGAAAAAGCCAACAAACTGTATCTGGATCTTTCACAAAAGGCTGGACAGGATGATATTAAAAAATTGTTTGAAAAACTGGCGCAAGAAGAATCCAAGCATAAATTTGGCCTGGAACGTATGTATGACGACTACATGGCAACAATGGGAGACTGATAGGCATTTTAACTAAAAAACTATCATACCCACTAACAGGGGCGAATCTTCTTTCGCCCTTCAAACCATCTTTACAGTCCACTTGAACATGGATAAGATTTTTATCAAATTAAAAACAGCCAGGTCATTGGGATTCATCAATATTCTAAAAGTTCTTGTTTTTCGGATTCAATGTAAAACCAGATATTTTGAGAAACGACTACCCTTAAAACAACTGACTATGAATCACTTGTTTTACTTACCCGATCACATGCACTGTCCAGATATTTCTGACCAGACATATCGACAAATCAAACAAAAAACAAACCAAATAATTAATGGCAACCTTATTTTTTTTTCCCATTCATACCAAAAAATGGGCGCACCACCCGATTGGTTTTTGAACCCTTTCACTCAAAAACGTCATAATCGATCCACAGCTTATTGGTCTTCTGCAAAGGACGACACCTTTGGAGATATCAAAATTTTATGGGAAATGTCCAGGATGGAATGGGCCTTGACCCTGTCCAAAATGTTCGTACTTACAAAGAACAAAAAATATCTTTTTATATTGAATAGCTGGCTAAAAGATTGGCTTGAAAACAATATGCCTCAAACTGGTCCCAACTGGATTTGCGCACAAGAAACCGCCATTCGATTAATTCATATCATACTTTGTTCCCATATCTTAAACCAGGATCAACCTTTACCTGCATTGATTGATTTTGTCGATGCTCACTGCAAGCGTATTGAAATAACAAGACATTATGCAAACGCACAAAACAACAATCATGCTATTAGTGAAGCAGCCGGGTTGTTTATCGGCGGCATGTGGTTAAATGCGTATACAGATTCACATATTAAAGCACGAAAATGGCAGCATAAAGGCCGCTTAGATCTTGAACAACTGATCCAAAAACTCATTGCTGAGGATGGCAGTTTTGCACAACATTCCTTAAATTATCATCGTGTTTTGATTGCGACATTGAATATGGTGGAATATTTTCGCCGATTCTATCATCAACCGGCGTTTTCAACTTTATTTTATAAAAAGGCTTCAGATGCCACGCAATGGCTTTTTCAGATGACTCATCCTGAAAATGGCCGTGGACCCAACCTGGGCGCCAATGATGGTGCCCGATTGTATTCACTTTCAGAAACTGCTTACACAGATTATCGACCCGAAATTCAATTAAGCAGCATTTTACTTTCAGGCAAGCGTTTGTATCAAAATGGTCATTGGGATGAACCTGTTCAATGGCTGAATATAGACCTTTATCAACATAGTATTGAGAAAAAAAAACGACAATCAAAAGTTTACAAGGAAGGTGGATATGTGGTTGTTTCCACTGGACAAAAACAGGATATTCCTACATGGGCATTGATTCGTTGCCCAAATAAACGTTTTCGGCCACATCATGCTGACACACTCCACTTTGATTTATGGATAAATGCTCAAAATATTCTTAAGGATAGCGGCTCATATAGCTATGCTGAATCAGAACCACTCAGGCAATATTGTATGTCATCTTCAGCACATAATACTGTTTCATTTGATTCTCACGATCAAATGCCTGTTATCAGTCGTTTTTTGTTTGGACAATGGATTCAGACTAGAATTGTTCAAGATTTTTCTGTAAGCGCATCAGGTGTGATTTCCTGGTGTGGCGCTTATCAAGATTATCAGGGATGTTATCATCAGCGAAAAATAATCTTTGATGGGTCAACCTGGCGTATTATTGATTATTTGAAGCAGTTTCATGAAAAAGCGATTCTGCGATGGCATCTGATGAATGATCACTGGCAACTTAACAACAAATGTTTAACAGGTACTTCTGTTACAATACAGATATCGTCAGATACTGATACCATCGTAACTTTGACTGAAGGGGAAGAATCCTTGTATTACATGAAAAAAAATACAATTCCAGTTCTTGAAATATGTGCAAATGACTCTCCTGCAAAAATATTGACTGAAATATTTATTTCTTAGAAAATACATTTTATTCTGGCCCACAATGTGTTACAACAGAATAAATACGCGCAAC